>LDZR01002344.1_pt1 | contig 53816 bp, 52 predicted proteins | sample 615371 | NCBI WGS metagenome assembly LDZR01 (sample SAMN03408294, study PRJNA278302) | terrestrial metagenome | isolation source: oil reservoir sample K2 | place: USA: Alaska, North Slope, Kuparuk formation | collected 2013
ACATTGTGATAAGCACTCTTCTTCCAAGATACTGTAGAATGCCTCGATATGTGCGTTCTTGTTTGGCGTTTTAAAAGGAATGCGCTCATATTCAAGCCCCAGGTTTTTACAGGCTGTCTCAAACACGTCAGATATAAACCGGGGCCTGTTATCGGTGCGAATTACAGGTTTTTCACCCGCCCTGTATAATTCTTAATTATCAGTTTGTATTTGCGGCGTAGACAGATTGTTAGCTTGTGGTAACCGTAGGCGTAGCCTTTGCCTTCAATCAATTCCATAATGTATTCTTTGATTTGCTCGTCACAAATAGGGTTGCCGTAAGTATCCAGCGAATACCCCGGGAAGGGTCTGCCTCCATTATGAGACCCGGTTTTAGGGTGTTTCTGAAGATGATAATAATATAGCTTTTTCAGTTTTTCATTTTCTTTGGCCATTTTCTTGTATTCCTGGCTGCTGTAGGTGTTAGTATCGGTAGAAGTTTTACCTCCGAGAAAATTTTGTTCTCCTGCATTCTTGTAAGCCCTAACCCATTTGCTGACAAGGCTTTTTCTGAGATTGTATTTTCGTGCTGCTAAAGAACAATTACCTATTTCAATAGCTTCTTTTACAACTTTTAACTTGAACTCAGGTGGATGTTTTCTCCTCTTCATAACTTGAGATGCCCCCTTATTGGTTAAATTTTACCATTTTAAGATACTCTGTCCAAAATATTTAGGGGGCTAAATAGGATTGAACAGGAACGCAACATAAATACTCCTACAGTTGCTTAACACAATCTTGGTACAATTTGACGTTGAGTATCTTAATCTGATAGAGTTAGAGGTTAGGAGTAGTAGGAAGAGGTGGTTGAGTTCATTATGGTAAAGGAAAAGTCAGTTATATATCAAGAGCTCAAGCAAATAGGTTTACAGGAACTTCAAGAGAACATGAGCCGAGCCCTGAGGGTGGCGGTTATGGTTGCATACCCGGACGGCCGTCCGCTGAGCGAGCCGTCTAACCTGTGTTCTTTTTGCGCCCTGCTTAACAGCAATCCGGAAACGCGGGCTAGGTGCGTAGCTTCGCGTGCAGCCTCTGCTAGGGCTGCTGTAGCTACGGAGAAAGAGGTTCTTCACACCTGCCACGCCGGGCTGGCATATCTGGCGGTTCCCCTACGGGTGTGTGGAGAGATCGTAGCTGTGGTGCTGGGCGGCAGCGTGGCCTTACGACCGCTGGCAGAAGATGCGGTAGCGCGGCTGGCTCGGGAAACGGGTGTTGATCTGGGAGAACTTCGGGCGGCATCTGGAACGATGCCTGTTTGGGATGAAGAAAAGTTTCGAGCCATAATGACGCTAGTGCAAACATTAATGGAGAACATTCTTCAACTGCTTCATGCCAAGCATGAAATCAAGAAAAAAGCAGACGAGCTTAATTTTTTATTTGAATTAAGCAAAGCGGTCTCTGGAAGCCTCCAGGTAGACGAAGTGGCCAAGCGGGGCTACAATTTGCGCTGGAGTTGACTGGGGCTACCAGCGGTTCGGTTGTAATGCTGACTGAGGTAATGCCAGGAAGTACGGAAAGCGAAACGGCGGCTACCCTGGAGCCCTGCAACGAGCTCCGGCTCGTACCTGCAGGTGATATAGTCGCCATCGTTAAGCGGGAGGGCCGTGCCGTACATTTTGACAGCTGTCCCGAAGGTAATACGCCTGAAGAAAGGCGGCCGGCGGTAGCCATACCCCTTACGGTTGGGGGTAAGGTAACGGGCATACTGACCTTAGCGGGCAGGCCAGAAGGTGCACGCTTTACGGAAGATGAGACTATTTTTTTGACTACCCTCGGTACCAGTCTTGGGCTGGCACTGGAAAATGCTCGCCTGTTTCGCCAGTTGCAGGCAAAAGCAACCAAGCTGGAACGGCTTATTGAAGTGGGGAAAATGATATCAAGCAGCCTTAACATAGATCAGGTGCTTGAATCGGCTCTGATGAGTTTAAGGGATGTGTTAGGTGCACAATGGTGTGCGCTGCGGTTGCTCGACAAAGATACGGGCAAACTTGTGCTGAAGGCCAGCCTGGGCATGAGCTCGAAGTTGCAAGCCAGTATAAGCCGTGTCCGACCGGACGGTACCCTGCTGGGTAAAGTTCTTCAAACAGGAAAACCCATCGTCGTGGAAGATCTAACAACTGCTAATGGATCTGAACTGCACCTACCCTACTACACGAAAGAGATGCGGGCCGTTGCCGTAGTGCCGATAGAGGTAGGCGGAAAAATTCTGGGTACATTGAAGGTTTATTCCCCTGTACCGCGGCGCTGGAGTAAAGAAGAGATTGCCTACATGGCAACCATCGCGAGTAAGACCGGGTTGGCGCTAGAAAATGCACGTCTTTACTCGTCGCTGCAGGAGTATTATTTGAGCGCTGTGCAGGCACTGGCGGCGGCGTTGGAAGCCAAGGACGTTTACACGAGGGGTCATTCCATGCGGGTAGCAAAGTTGGCGCGGGCATGTGCCCGCGTGCTGGGGCTTGGCGTTGAAGAACAAGAACAGGTCTACCTAGCCGGGCTTTTACACGATCTGGGCAAGATCGGTGTAAGCGAGGACATTTTGCTCAAGAGGGGGACCCTTACTGCGGAAGAAAGAAAGGAAATACAGGGTCACCCCGAAGTGGGGGCCAGGATTTTGGAGCCGGCCAGGTTTCCAGCTGAGGTTATTGCAGCCGTGCGGCACCACCATGAAGACTACAGGGGCGGTGGTTATCCCGCAGGCCTGGTGGGAGAAGATATCCCACTCCTGGCGCGCATTATCCGCGTAGCGGATGCTTACGATGCGATGACGTCGGCCAGGCCATACCGTGAGGCGCTTACTGCGCAACGGGCACGGGAGGAACTGCGGCGGTGTGCGGGCGAGCAGTTTGATCCCCGGGTGGTGGATGCTTTCCTACGGATTCCGCAGGAAGAATTGGAAGATATTACCACCGGGGGGGGGGAGGGGGTACTCTAATAGCTTTGTTGATCGAGATACTTTTCTCGCTAAGGAAGTAGCGTGTTAAGCGGCAAGGGTAATCCAAAGAGATCGGGAAATGGTAGCAGCAAAGTAACCCTGGTTACAAAAACGGTTTGCCTCAGAAGAAACCTGTCATGAATACCTCAATCGACTCCGTTAGCCGGACAGATTCCCTAAGGAAATATTACATTACAAAAATCCCGCCGGAATGCCCCCGATTTCAATCGGGGGTTTCAGAAAAATCAAGTAAATTCTCAAAACAAAACACTAAGCCATGCAGGCAACCTCCCTTCCCAACCTTCTAGAGAAGTAGCAGCCTTAACATCACCCTTAGCTATTTCATTTGATGCTAAAGGTGCGGCTTCTGGGAATATACCAGCACATTACCTCATACCCCGCCGCCGGCCCATCTTATTTACTATTTTTTTGATGTCTCTACCTGTTCCCTTCCTGCGCTCACAAGCCACTTGCAGCTGTTCTTTATACCTCTTTTTAATAGCCTCATTTTCCGGCCTGTGTACCTCTCAGTCCACCGCCTGTTGGAATTCCGATTGTTTTTGTAATAATTTGTACACTCTTTCAAAAGGGCTAATAACGGATTATACAGGAGCCTGCAGAAAAAAAGCTTAAAATGGCTATTTAGTTACATGGAAAAATTCAAAAAACAAAACAGAATGACCTGGTGAAGCTTCAATCCATCCCAGAAATTCGCCGCATTGAGGGCATTCAACAGCCTTCCTTCCATGAATATTTTTTTTACAGGCTCGCCTGATGTAACAGTAAAATAATATAGTTTTCTTACACCACTTACAGTACGCAAAGTGTTTTGTTTTGCATAATTCCACAAAATCACTCTCCCACTTTGTTTCCGAAGCCTCATAACGTTTCCATTATTGTTAAAAAAGGGCATTAATAATCCTACCCATTTGGAAATAAATTATTCCCCTTTAAAAGAAAAGGTGTCTTATAAACAAAAAAGCGCACCAGGTTTCTAAGTGCGCCATCAGTAACTTAATATTTATCATTTGTTCAATATCACCCAGATAACCTTAAAAGCTCCTCACTCCCAAGGGACCCCAAAGAAGCTGCCGTGTTTTTTAGATACTTATTTTCCAAATAAGACCAGCATTTGGGGGGAATATACTCCTTTAAGTTTTCAATTTTTCCCGCCCTTTTAACCAAATCATAAATCAATTGCCAGCCGCAGTCTTCATTTTTGTCAATTTCACACCGACCTTCCATCGAACCCCCGCAGGGACCGTTTACAGAGCTTTTATTACACCTGATAACGGGACAAATCCCCCCGGTAATGTGAATTGTGCATTCTTCCCCACAGATAAAGCAGTTCCCGCAGTTAAGGCATCTCCGTGCCTCAGCAATTGCCTGCTCCACCGTTAGGCCGTACTTTTCCTCCCTAAAATCCTCTTTTCGGACTTCTGCTTCTGGTCTTTGGGGCACCTGTCTCTCATAATCATAAATAGGAATACCCTCAGGTACCTGTATTACTGGATGCTGGGCTGTTCTCCCCTCTTTTAAATCCCTTCCTGTAAGATACCTGTGAATCGATTCTGCTGCTTCGTGCCCTGCATTTACTGCTTCAACTATAGATTTTGGACCGCTTACAACATCGCCACAGGCAAATATACCGGATCGTCCTGTTTCAAGGGTTATTTCATCCACTTTAATTAATCTGCGCTCAGATACTTCAATTCCTTCAACAGAATCTAAAAAATCCAAATCTGCTGTTTGCCCCACAGCAATAATAACTGTATCAGCTTCTATTATTCTTTCGGAACCCTCAATAAAAACAGGATTAAATTTTCCCTTTTCATCAAAAACAGAAGCTGTTTTCAACATCTCAACTCCCACTACTCTACCCCATTCATTTCCTATTATTCTTTTGGGGCCCAAGCAGTTTAAAATTTCTAATCCTTCTTCTACTGCTGCCTCTATTTCCCAAGGATGAGCGGGCATTTCTTCTCTTTTCTCCAAACAGGCTAGGGTAACTCTTTCTGCACCTAATCGGAATGATGTCCTAGCAACGTCAATGGCAACATTTCCTCCTCCAATAACCAAAACGTTGTCTCCAATTGATGGGAGATAGTCCGATTTAGCTCTCCTTAAAAAATCAAGCCCCCAATAAACACGTTCATTATCAATGCCTTCGAGTTTTAATATTACACTCTTTTGAGTCCCCACAGCAATAAGAATAGCATCAAAATACATTTCCAGTTCTCGAAGTGTAATATTCCTGCCCACCTCTGTGTTAACTTTAATTTCTATTCCAACATCAAGAATGTCATTTATATCTTGTTCCACTACATCTTCAGGCAATCTGTAAAATGGTATAGCAGCCCTAAGCATCCCCCCTGGTTTATTTTCTTTTTCAAATACCACAACCTTATATCCTTTTCTCCGAAGATCATAGGCTGCTGTTAGCCCTGCAGGACCCGAACCAATTACTGCTACACTATGGTTATACATGTCCTCTATAATAGGCTGACTGCTGCTTCTGCGCCTTCCATAATCTGCAGCAGCCCTCTTTAACGCAGCTATTGATACCGGTTTATCGTATTTCCCACGGTTGCATTCTGCTTCGCAGGGATGATGACATATACGGCCGCAAATGCCGGGAAATGGCATTCTCTGACGTATTACTTCTAAAGCTTCTTCAAACCTACCCTGAGAAATTAACGCAACGTAAGCTGCAGCGTTTACCCCTGCTGGACAAGCACTTCTGCATGGAGGTTCACCGTTTCTTTTTATAAACAAACTTTCCGAGGGAGTTTTTTTGTCAGATTTATAACTTATTGGCAAAGGAAATTAACCCCCAATCAACTTTAAAGTTTAAATGAATTTATTTTTTCAGTAATTTTATCAAATAAAATACTATAATTCCATTCACATTAAAACACTTAAAAAGTTTTTAACAAAGTTTTCAGCACTAAAAGATTATTTAATATGATTCCTATTTAAAAAAAAAAACTGTGTTATAATATTACAGAAAAATAAATCTTCATAAAAAATATAGAAAGGAATGTTTACAATGGAACAAAAAAAATTTGTTATAGCTATGCTCAAAAATGAAACTTGGTATTTTTATAATGAAGGCAGTTGGGTGGAAGATGTAAACAAAGCTAATTTGTTTAACAAAGAAACTGCACTCCCCCTTTGCGAAGAATTATTTAAAAGCAATCCTAATGTAGTGGTTTTCAGCTCCAAGCTGTTTGGTATATAATAAGCGTTTATCTTCATACCTTTAATTTGGTCTTAATATATTTATTATGGTAAAATATATCCAGCAGCTCAAAAATTTGGGGAGGATCCTATGTCCAAAAAGAAAAAAAAATCTAAACAAAAACAAAATCATGCATCCGAACAACAAAAAATCCCCATGTGGGGGATGCTCGTTGCTGCCGTTATGGCACTTCTTATGGTTAATGTAGGTCTTGTTATATTAGATAATCTCGGGGTAAAAAATGACATGATAAGAATTATCGTGGTTATCATCCTGGCAGTAGCAGCAGGGCTTTTGGCAAGGCCTCTTACTATAGCACTTCAGAACCGTTTTAGAGGAAAAAAATAAAAATTCTTCATATCTAATTTCAGATAATTCAAAGTTTTGTTTTATGCTGTCAGCAAACCTTTTTAAAAGGTTGACTTTTTTCTTCTTTTTGCTTTATTCTTGTTCCTTCACTTCAAAATCATCAGGGTTTTTAGCACTATTTTCCTGAAATTTATCTGCTACATGTTCCCGTGCCTTTTTTTCAATTTCTTCTTCTCTTTTTTCAACCATCAACTTTAGTCCTCCCTTTTTTTAAACATTATTCCCCAATTTTAAAAACTAAAAACAAGTTGAATTTAAGTAGTTTTTCCCAATATTTTTAAATATGATGGAGGAATTTGTCATTAAAACTAGAAAAAAATAAATTAAATTGTCGTATGTCGGGAGGACTGCTTAATGCCGGCTTTTTCTATTAAAGGTACCAAAAATGGGCTTGTAATCTGTATCGAACCACGCTGTGAATTTGAAGAAATCAAGAGAGAACTAATTAACAAACTAGAAAAAGCCTCCAATTTTTTCAAAGGGGCAAGGTTCAATATTTTTTCAGCGGGAAGCCTTTCTGCAGAACAGCTTCAGATACTTAAAAATATTTGTTTAGACCGCGGAATGACCCTTGACACCAGTATTGTACTTCCAACACAGCAGAATAACAGCCATCCACAAGCTTCTGCAAAAGATTCATCGGGAACAGATAATATCATTTTAAGAAAAAATATTCGGTCAGGACAAATAGTAACAGCTCCTAAGGACTTAGTAATAGTGGGGAATGTAAATCCAGGAGCGGAGCTCATTGCTGGAGGCAGTATTATAGTTATGGGCAGTCTAAGGGGCACTGTCCACGCGGGAGCATTTGGTGATGATACTGCAGTAGTCTTTGCACATGAAATGCAGCCTTCTCAAATTCGCATTGCACAATTTGTAGCATGCAGCCCTGATACCCGAGAAAAAGAAAAAATTAATTATCCCGAAATTGCATATGTTTCAAATAATATGATAGTAATTGAAAAATATAAAAAGGAATTTTTAAATGCAATTTGATTTAAAAATTCAGCAAAACTAAACAACATTAGTTTTACCCCTATAAATCAATCCTCTTACACCATCAACGGTAATTAATTCACCATTTTTTATGAGCTCACAAGCATTCTGAGCTCCAACTATAACTGGTATATTAAAATTCAATCCAATAATTACTGCATGGGAACTAAGCCCACCCTGCTCAACTACTATTGCTGAGGCCTTTTCTATAGCAGGCATAAAATCTTTATCGGTATAGGGAGCCACTAGAATTTCTCCCTTATTTATTTTTTGGGCCTCAACTGCATCTGCAGCAACCCTAGCTCTACCCCTAACTATTTTATTTCCCATAGGAGTACCCTTAACGATGGCCTCACCCACCACAAGTACTTTAATTAGATTGGTAGTCCCGGACACTCCCACCGGAACTCCTGCAGTTAACACCACAAGATCCCCTTCTTCAAGAAGCCCCTTTTCTACAGCAGCATTAACCCCCTCCTCAAACATTTCATCAGTTCCTTTATAATGAGGCATTTCAACGGGAAATACTCCCCACACCAAGCATAGATGATATAATGTATCCCTATTGGGGCTTAAAGCTATAATCGGTGCTTTTGGGCGGTATTTTGAAACCAATCTTGCGGTAAAGCCCGTTGCAGTGGGCGTTAAAATTGCGTTGGCTTTAAGATCCATGGCTATGGTACATGAAGCATGGCTGATAGCCTCGGTAATGGTATTCTGAAGGGCTTTCTGCCTGCGCAAAAGGATTTCTTCATACTGAAGAGCTTCTTCAGCCTTACGAGCTAACTTAGCCATAGTGGAAACAGCTTCTACAGGGTATTTCCCTACTGCCGTTTCCCCTGAAAGCATTATGGCATCACTACCGTCCAAAATTGCATTGGCAACATCACTGGTTTCAGCCATTGTAGGACGAGGATTGCGCACCATGGAATCAAGCATATGAGTTGCAGTAATAACCGGCTTGCCAGCCCTATTGCATTTCATGATCATTTCTTTTTGTATAAGGGGAACTTCTTCCGAAGGTATTTCCACTCCTAAATCTCCTCTAGCAACCATAATACCATCAGCTACAGCTAAAATATGTTCAATATTATTTACCCCAGCCCTGCTTTCAATTTTTGCTATAATATGAATGCTCTCGCAATTATTTTCCTCAAGAATCTTACGTATCTCAAGAACATCCTTTGGCCCGCTGACAAAAGATGCGGCAATAAAGTTTACACCATTTTCAATTCCCCAAAGTATATCATTGTAATCCTTTTCAGTAACTGCAGGCATACTAAGCTCCACACCAGGAATATTAACTCCCTGGTGGCTTTTTAACTCTCCGCCGTTTAAAACGGTACACTGTATTTCCCCTTCATAAACATTATCAACCCTCAGAACTATTCTTCCTTCATTCAGAAGAACTGTATCTCCAGGCTTTAATTCATTAATTAGATCTTCGTAATTGATGGGAATTTGTTCTGGAAAAGAAGCGTTTGTCTTAGAAATAAGGCTGACTCTTTGGTTATCCTTTAAAAAAATACTCTCACTTTTAAGCTGTCCAACTCGTATTTTAGGCCCTTTAATGTCAAGCATAACAGCAACAAACTTATTTTCTTTTTCTGCAGCACAGCGCAGAGCATTTAACCTTTTTAAATGTTCCTCTTGGGAACCATGGGAAAAATTTAGTCTTGCAATATCCATACCACTTCGAATCATCTTCGACAAAATTTCAACTTCCTCACTTGCAGGGCCTAATGTGCATACAATTTTTGTACGACGCACAACTAAACACTCCTTACCTAGCCAATATGCCGGCAAGATCGTATAATTCCAAATCAATCATTACTTCTTGTTTTAGAGCCTCATCAATATCATGATGAGTAATATTTGAAGACTGTATCCCAACCATTCTATTGGTCCTGCCCGTTAATAAAAGCTCCACTGCTTTGGCTCCCATACGGCTTGCTAAAATCCTATCAAAGGCTGTGGGCGTTCCCCCCCCCTTTGAATATGGCCCAGTATTGTAACTTTAACATCAAAATTAGTCATATTCTTGATTTTCCTGCTTATTTCAAATGCATCTCCAGCTCCTTCAGCAACTACAATTATGCTGTGAAGTTTACCCCTATTATGACCCCTCATAATTTTATCCACCACAACCTCAAGGTCAAAACCCATTTCTGGTATTAGAATTGATTCTGCACCTCCTGCAAGCCCTGCAGCCAAAGCAATAAAACCTGAAGTTCGTCCCATAACTTCAATGACAAACACCCTTTCATGAGATGTGGCTGTATCCCTAATTTTGTTGATTGCATCCACCACTGTGTTAATAGTTGTATCAAAACCAATGGTATATTCTGTGCAGGGAATATCATTATCAATGGTAGCTGGTACAGCCACTGTGGAAACTCCCAAAGAAGACAAACGGGAAGCTCCTTTAAAGCTTCCCTCTCCCCCAATAACAATCAAACCTTCTATTCCTTCTTTATCCAGCTGAGCAACAGCTTTTCGCTGACCTTCTTCTTTTAAAAATTCAGTGCTTCTAGCAGTACGGAGAATTGTTCCTCCCCTATGGATTATATCTCCCACTGAAGTGATATCCAGCATTTTAAAATCGCCTTCAATCAAACCTGAAAATCCCCTGGAAACTCCCACCACGTTTACACCATGATAATTTGCCTTTCTAACCACCGCCCTTATAGCAGCATTCATTCCTGGTGCATCTCCACCACTGGTTAAAACTGCAATTTTTTGCATAAAAGGCAGCTACCTCCCTAGCAGCAGTTATTATCCATAAATTAGGGAACTGTTAATGATTTCGTAAGCTTCTTCTGCTTCTGATTCGGGAACAAGCATTTCTACTGGTCCTTTACCTTCGCCTTCTACACCTATACCTCGAAGCGTTACAAGGAGTCCTTCACCTTCCAATAAACTCTTTAAATGCTCCGCCACTTCGAAGTTAGGCGCAATATAAACAACTTTCCACATGTGAAGCTTGCCCCCTTACTCATAATATTTTTTACATATTTTAAAATAATTATTTTTTTCCTTCATTGGTTCCAGAGATCAGGGAACCATGCATAGTATATATCTCTGCTTTTCCTCTTATTTTTATTGCTGATGTATGTTCTGTAAATTGAGCTACCATAACTTCTCCTTCATCTAACTTCTCTGTATGGTGAAATTTGGTATCCTTTCCCCTAGTTAAGCCTATTACTGTCACACCATTTTCCAAAGCCTTAACTACAATATACGAGTTATAACACCAATAGGGATCCTTTAATTCCACAAATTTCCCTCCTCTTAATTTTTTAGAATTATTTCAGAAAATTATATTTCTCCTTAAGTTTCTTTTCCACATAGGAAGGAACAAGCCCTTTAACACATCCTCCCAACGAAGCAACCTGCTTAACAACACTGGAACTTAAAAAGGAATATTCCGTTGAGGTAAAGAAGAACACCGTTTCAATATCTTCTGCCATCTTTTTGTTCATCATTGCCATCTGCATCTCATACTCAAAATCTGAAACTGCTCTTAAACCCCTTACTATAGCATCAGCACCTTTCTTTTTTACATATTTAATTAGAAGTCCCGAAAAACTCTCAACATAAACTCCCTTAAGTGAAGACGTAACTTCTCTTAAAATTTCCAGCCGCTCCTCAAGGGAAAAAAGGGTATCCTTACCGCTGTCTTCAGCTACTGCTACCACAACGGTATCAAAAATTGAGGTTGCCCTTTGAATTATATCCAGGTGACCGTTAGTCACGGGGTCGAAGGTGCCGGGATAAATAGCTGTAGGCATTTAAACACCACCATTCAAAACTGATAAATTTTATCAATCGCTTTCGTTTAAGTAATTTAAATAAATATTACCATCTATAGAATGGGCTAGCCTGGCACTAGCTGCAGCTGCTATTGCAGCAATAAGATCGTCAAGAAAGGTATTCACCTGCTTATTTTTTCCATTGTTCAGCTCACCTATAATTCCTAACTTTGTTTTATCTAAATATCCAAAGTTAGTCAACCCAATGGATCCGTATACATTTGTAATAGCAAATGCCAAAACTTCATCAATTCCGTAAAGGCTTTCATCATTTCTTATTATTTCAAGAAGTGGAGAAGGAAGAGCATTTTTTTCAGCAAGAATATCTAAAGCTATACCTGTCAGCACTGCATGCTGTACTTCGCGTTTTTTAAAAACTGCTCTAACTGCTTCCCGGCATTCCATTAAGGTTAAGCCTTCAACATATCGTTCCTGCAGCACGTAAACTATTTCCGCAATCTTTTCTATAGATACTCCCCTTTCAGCCAGCTTTTTTTCTATGAGCTTTTCCATTAAGGTTCCTCCTCAAAAAGGTTACATTTACATATATATATGTTTAAATCCTGATTAATTTCTGAGCATAACATTACTGCTCCCACAGACTGAATTCAGCTGCGCAATTAAATCCTCTGAATTATCTACCCATAAATTTCTATTTACTTTAACTGCTTTATTTTTACCTATTATCAAATAAACTGGATTTTCTCCTGAATATTTTTCTAAAACACTGCGAATTTTAAGCATTTTATCTTCAATATCCCATGAAGAATTAAGCTTTAAAACCAAGCTTCTAACGTTTCCAATATCATCTTCATCTGCAGCTTCACCATCAGCTGGCATTAATTTTTCACAAAACAGTTTTAATTCTTCCTCTCGAAGTCCTACTGACGCCTCAACTATCACAGGAGAATGTTCATTTAATAAATGTCCGTATTTATTAAAAGCTCCCGGAAAAACAATTACATCAATCTTACCTGTTAAATCTTCAATGGTAATAGTTGCCATTATCTCCTTTTTCTTGGTAATTATTTTTCGAATATTCACAATCATGCCGCCAATGGTAACTCTTTCTCCGTCAGCCAAACCTTCTAAATCGCAAATTCTATGGGTAGCAGCTTTTTCTATGTAAGTTTTATAATTGTCTAATGGATGGCCGCTGATATAAAAACCGAGATACTCTCTCTCCATGGATAAAATCTCATTAAGAGAAAATTCTTCAACTTCCGGCACTTCAATATTTAAGCTGTTGTCTTCTCCTATTACATCAAATAGAGAAACCTGGCCCCTTTCCCTGTCTTCCTGAACACGGTGGGCAGATTCCATACAACTGTCCATTATCATAAGAAGCTGTCTTCTATTGGGATTAATAGAATCAAAAGCGCCGCTTTTTATAAGACTTTCCAGCACTCTTTTTGAAATAACATGGAGATCCACTCTCTGACAAAAATCTTCTAATGATTTAAAAAGACCTCCCTTTCTAGCGCAAAGTATTTCTTTAATTGCGCTTCTGCCAACATTTTTTATGGCTGCCAGTCCAAATCTTATTCCGCCTTCACTAATAGTAAAATCATCTAAACTCTTATTTACATCTGGCGGAAGTATGCTAATACCCAGCCTTTTAGTTTCTTCCATATAAACAGGAACTTTGTCAGGATTATCCATAACACTGGAAAGAAGAGAGGTCATATATTCTATTGTATAATTGGCCTTCAGATATGCTGTCTGATAAGCTATTAGCGCATAAGCTGCACTATGACTTTTATTGAAGCCATAACCTGCAAAATGGGCCATTAGATCAAATATTTTTGAGGCTGTTTCTTCATCTACTCCATTTTTCTTAGCTCCTTCAATAAAAGCCTTTTTCCTGCTGGCTATTATCTCGGGTTTTTTCTTACCCATCGCTCGACGGAGCAGGTCAGCTTCACCTAAACTAAATCCCGCCAATTCGCTGGCAATCCGCATAACCTGCTCCTGATAGAGAATAACTCCATAGGTTTCCTTTAGAAGAGGTTCAAGGCTCGGGTGCAGATATTCAATGGGCACTTCACCATGCTTTCTGGCAACAAAATCCTCTACCATACCACTTCCCAGGGGTCCTGGACGATAAAGGGCAACAAGAGCTATAAGGTCCTCAAACTTTTCCGGCTTCATATTTTTAAGCAGCGTCCGCATTCCTGGACTTTCCAGCTGAAATACTCCAATACTTTCACCATTTCCCAGCATTTCATATGTACGAGCATCATCTAAGGGTATCTTAGATATATCTACCTCCAGTCCTCGATTCTCTTTAATCCTTTTAATGGTATCGCCAATTACCGTAAGTGTACGTAGGCCTAAAATATCCATTTTTAAAAGTCCCAGTTCCTCTATGGTAGTCATAGGAAACTGGGTAGTAATAATTCCTTCTGAAGTTCTTTGAAGGGGAACAATGTCCATTAAAGGTTCTTTTGAAATAACTATCCCTGCAGCATGGATTGAGGCATGGCGTGGCAGACCTTCAATTTGTGAAGCCATGTCAATAATCCTTTTAACAATCTCATCTTCTTGATACAGCTGCTGTAGTTCAGGTGATTCTTCAAGGGCTTTTTTTATGGTTATTCCCAGCTCGTTGGGTACAAGTTTTGCAATTTTATCAACATCAGGATAAGGAATACCCATTACTCTGCCCACATCTCGAATAGCTGCTTTTGCTGCCATTGTTCCAAAAGTAGCTATTTGAGCCACATGTTCATTTCCATATTTCTCTGCAACATATTCTATAATTTCTCCTCTTCTTTCAAAGCAAAAGTCAATATCAATATCGGGCATATTAACCCTTTCAGGATTAAGAAATCTTTCAAAAAGCAGATCGTATTTTAAAGGATCTATATTTGTTATGCCCAAAATATAAGCTACAATACTTCCAGCTGCAGACCCCCTTCCTGGGCCTACAGGTATATTTCTTTTTTTTGCAAACTGCACCAGATCCTGTACAATTAAAAAATATCCTGAAAATCCCATCTGGCTGATAATTTGAAGCTCATACTTAAGGCGCTTAATTACCTCTTCACTGGGATTGGGATATCTCTGTTTGAGTCTTTCCCAACAAAGGTGCTCAAGATATGAATCCAGAGTATACCCTTCAGGAACCCGATAATGGGGAAGGTGCATTGTCTTAAAATCAAACTCAACATTACATCTCTGGGCTATCTCCACCGAGTTGCTAAGGCAGTTCCCGGTATTTCCAAAAATCTGCTCCATTTCTTCTGAAGTTTTTAAATAAAAATTATCCGTTGGGAAACGGAGCCTGTCTTCATCCTGCAATGTTTTCCCTGTTTGTATGCAGAGAAGAACATCATGAACAGGCGCATCTTCTTTTTCTATGTAATGAACATCATTTGTTGCTACTAAAGGAATACCCGTTTCTTCCGAAAGTTTAATAAGGGCTTCATTAACAATTTTCTGCTCTGCAAGTCCATGATCCTGAAGCTCTAAAAAAAAGTTTCTTTCTCCAAATATTTCTTTATATTCCAAGGCTTTCCTTTTCGCTCCATCATAATCATTATTAAGAATAAGTGATGGAATTTCTCCAGCAAGACAGGCACTTAGAGCAATCAAACCCCTGCTGTATTTTGATAAAAGCTCCCGGTCAACCCGGGGTTTATAATAAAATCCGTTTATAAAGGCTTCGGATACTAAGCGAACAAGATTTCTATATCCCTCTTGATTTTCAGCCAGCAGAACTAAGTGATACTGATTTTGGTCTTTTCCAGGCTCTTTATCCTGCATTCTTCTCTGGGCTACATAAACCTCACTGCCAATTATTGGTTTAATTCCCCTTTCTTTAGCTGCTTTAAAAAATTTCACCACTCCATACATTACACCGTGATCTGTTATGGCAATTTGGGAAAATCCTTTTCGAGCTGTAGCATCAATGAGTTTATCTATTTGAGCCAGCCCATCAAGGAGACTGTATTCCGTATGAACATGAAGATGAACAAATTTCTCCATATAAAACCCCTGCCGCTAAATGTTTTAGAATATTTTAATCTACCTATTCCACAAAAATCTACTGAGTTCCTTTTTAATTTTTATTTAGATCATACTACTAAGCAGTTCAAATCTCAGTAAAACATAAAAATACCTGCCATTTCCTTTATGGAAAAACAGGCAGGTATTATGTTGCTTTTTCTGGGCAAATAATATTTTTAAGAAAAAGAATAGGGGGATAAAACATGGGGAGAGAAACACGTTTAGAATTAATAAATAAAATTCAGGAGATAAGACAGTCAAAAGTAATATGCTATATAACTGGTGATCGTGAAAATGTCAGTACTCGAATAGCTCCCGATGTAATAAGGATATTTTATAGACATTTAGAAAATTTACAGCCTTCCGACCGTTTAGATCTTTTTTTGTATACAAGGGGTGGAGACGTGCTAACCCCCTGGAGACTTGTCAACCTTTTTAGGGAATATGCCAATTATTTTTCCGTAATTGTTCCCTTTAGAGCATACAGTGCCGGAACCTTGATTGCTCTTGGAGCTAACGAAATTGTTATGGGAAAAATGGGAGAGTTGGGTCCCATAGATCCAAGTGTTGCAAACGCTTTTAATCCTCAAGACCCTAATAACCCAGCAGCCAAAATACCTGTAAGTGTAGAAGATGTTTCTTCATTTATTACTTTGGCTGTAGAAACCTGTCAGCTCAAAGGTCAGGAGCAGCTTGAATCTGTATTTTCACATTTAGCTGAAAAAGTTCACCCTTTAGCTCTGGGAAATGTCCAAAGAAACTATTCGTTAATCAGATCAATTGCCAGAAAGCTTCTCAGGCTTCACATGAGTGCAGATGATGAAGATTTAATAAAGGACATCATAAATAACCTTACAGAAAAACTCTATGCCCACAACCATATGATTTCCCGGAGAGAAGCAAAGCTGGATATAAAACTTCCAGTGGTTAATCCACCTATTGAATTGGAAAAAGCTATATGGGAACTATATGAAGACTATGAAAAAGAATTAAATCTCCTTGAACCCTTTAATCCAGCGGCTTTAGTAAATGAACACCAGAAAAAAATTGATTTCGAAGTTTTCGGCGGGATAATAGAAAGCTTTGCAGGGCTGGACTGCTTCACTTTCTCTGGTACTGCTGTAGCTGTGGATATACTTCCCGACGGCTCTCCCAATGTTAATATCAATATGAAAAAGCAGTTTTGGAAGAGAATTATTTAAAAATAACACCCCAAAAGAAAGGAGTATAAAAGTGAAATACAAGCCTAAAGTTTTAAAAGAAATAAAAATTTCCCGAGATTTAAGCAAAAAAAATAAATTTAACAGAGCTTCTAAATATTATATCCTAAGCGAAAATTCAGGTTTTCCAACAGCTGACTATTTCTTCAGCCCACCAAATACACTTATTATAATGCAGCAGGATGATAATACCAGCAGCTGGCATGATTATTAGCAATTGGGTACAATATAAAAAATATCAAGGGGGATATTACTTCCCCCTTTTTTAATTTTTAATTTATATTATTCATATCCTACTGCAGAATATTTACGTTTATTTTCCTACCCCTTCTATTATCTTCTAATTTTTTAAACCTTAGCTCCAGAAGACCATTTCTCACATTAGCTGTAACGCTGTCAGGATCTACATCAGGAACAATCTCCATAATACGAAACAACTGGCCTTTTTGACGTTCCTGATAACGGTATGAAGCTTCCTGAGGATTAATATTTAAAATCGGTGCAGATACACGTATATTTCTTCCCTCAATTTCTACTTCTAAACGATCGTTATCAATACCCGGCACTTCTAGTATGTAAACTACTTGGCTTTGGGTTTCATATATATCTAATTTGGGAATCACGACACCAGCAGGACCTCCAGGTATTATAAAGCGCTGAACAGCTGAAGACTGATAAGGCCATGCCACCTGTGTTTGAAACATTTATTACCCCCCTTTGAAATTCTTGGGGTGAAGGTCCTGCAAACCTATCTAAAACCTGTTTAAATTGAAGGATTAACTTTTATTTTTCTTCTAACACTCACATCGGATTTTGGTAAACGTGCTTCAAGAATTCCATTGGTGAAAGTGGCATTTACCTGTTCTGATTTAACTGTTGTGGGGAGACAAATTGTTCTGTGAATTGGAACTGCCGTATTTCCTGAGAAGGCAAGTGCTGAAATGCTGACAGAATCATCTGTAACTGTTAGATTTAAATCATTGGGATTTACATTAGGCAGTTCAGCAGTTATTACTATATCATTATTGGTTTCTGCCAGTTCCACTCGGGGCTGAGTCATGCCGGCAAAAGCCTCAAATCTCAGACCAGACATAAAGTTGCTTGTAAAGTTTTGGAATCCGGGGAAAATACCTGCTTGATTCCATGACCAGTTAGGACTAATGCTTCCCATATAGACAGGAAGAACACCGGACTGCCATGCTGGACTAAAAGTATAAGATACTACATTGTATGGAATTGAACTGTAAATTCCACTATGCCAAGGTTGAACTATTTGGCTGGATTGAAAAGGCTGAGCACCGGCAAAGCTTTGCTGCATGGGAAAAACAAAACTGCTATGATAGGGAATACCCATACTGCTCATCTGCATGCTCTGTAAATAGCTCGGGTTTACCAAAGCACTTTGAACAGGACTATAGCTGCTTACATACATGAAGCTGTAACCTCCTGATTATAGTTTTATTTTTTTGACCTTCACCCCGAGCTTTAGTATTAAACAAAAAAAGATCGATTATGCATATTTATGAAATGTAGACAAAATTTTTAATCATCTTAACTTAAAAACATACAAAAGCAGGATTCATTGACAAAAAAAAAGTATCATAATATAATAGCTTTTGCTAAAAGCAATTAATTTAAAAATAGTCGGGATGTGGCTCAGTTTGGCAGAGCGCCGCGTTCGGGACGCGGAGGTCGCTGGTTCAAGTCCAGTCATCCCGACCATTTTTTTTATTTAACATTTAAATTAAACGAGCTGAATCCCGCAGTTAAAATTATTCTGTCTCAGGGCTTCATATAAGACAATAGCCACAGCATTGGAAAGATTTAAGCATCGAGCTTCTTTGACCATCGGTATTCTTATAACATATTCTTCTTTTTCTCTAAGCAAACCCTCCGGCAACCCTTCCGTTTCTTTCCCAAAAACAATAAAGTCATCTGGATTGTATTTTACTTCCGTATAAAACTTTGAAGCTTTTTTGGAAGTATAATAAAAAACACTGTTTGGATACTTTTCCCACAGCTCCTCCAAAGACCGATGACGGTGCACCTTTGCCAGCTCCCAATAATCTAATCCTGCCCTAATTAGATATTTATCCCTTAAAGAAAACCCCAATGGACCTACTAAATGCAGCTCCGTACCTGTAGCAGCACAAGTTCTCACAATATTGCCTGTATTATAGGGAATTTCTGGTTCCACTAAAACAACATGCACTTTAACCACCCCTAAATTATTTCCAAATTCACTTTTGTTATCTGTACTTCTCCAAAATTTTCAATAAACTTCTCAATTTCATTAAATGTTTTATATAAAACATTTTTATCATTACTGATACATGCAATTCCTAAAATCGCCATCTGCCAAAGGTCCTGCTTTCCCAGCTCACAAACTGAAACATTAAATTTATTCCTCAGCCTCTGAATTATACCTTTCAATATCCCCCTTTTATTTTTTAGAGAATTAGCACTAGGAATATGAATTTCAAAAGTGTAGATACCCAAAACCATCATTTTCACCCCATATATAAAAAAATTTTATATATTTACTTAATTATACTACACCACCATAATCTTTTCTTTTATTCAAAACATAGCAGCACAAATTGAATTTTTTCAACGGTTTTGATATATTATCACTAGCTTTTTTCGGGAGGAGATAGACAATGGGTAAAAGCTTAGCACAGAAAATTATTGAACAGCATCTGGTAAAGGGTGAAATTAAGCCGGGAAGTGAAATTGCAATAAAAATTGATCAGACCCTGACTCAAGATGCAACAGGAACCATGGCATATCTGCAGTTTGAAGCTATGGGTATCCCAAGAGTTAATACAGAATTATCAGTAAGTTATGTAGATCATAATACGCTGCAGACAGGTTTTGAAAATGCCGATGATCACCGCTTTTTACGCACCATTGCTTCAAAATACGGTATTTATTTTTCCAGACCTGGAAACGGTATTTGTCATCAAGTACATTTAGAACGCTTTGCAGTTCCCGGTAAAACCCTCCTGGGCTCTGACAGTCACACACCAACTGCTGGAGGAATGGGAATGCTGGCCATTGGAGCAGGGGGGTTAGATGTTGCTGCAGCTATGGCAGGATATCCTTTTTACTTAACTATGCCTAAAATACTATGTATTAAACTTATTGGCAAAAGACCGCCATGGGTTAGTGCAAAAGACGTTATTTTAGAAATCCTTAGACGTTTAACTGTTAAGGGCGGTGTAGGAAAAATAATTGAATATTCCGGGGAAGGAGTAAAAGATTTAAGTGTTCCTGAAAGAGCTACCATTACCAATATGGGAGCCGAACTGGGAGCGACAACATCCATATTTCCTAGTGATGAAATAACCCTTAAGTTTTTAAAAGCACAAAAAAGGGATTCATGCTGGGTGCCCCTTAGTGCCGATCCCGATGCTTATTATGATGAGGTTATAGAAGTAAATCTTTCGGAACTGGAACCCCTAGCTGCTAAACCCCACAGTCCTGATGCTGTGGATACTGTCAGAAATATTGGTCCCATTAAAGTTGATCAAGTAGCCATCGGCAGCTGTACCAATGCTTCCTATACTGACCTAATGCGTGTAGCAGCAATCCTTAAAGGCAAAAAAGTCAATAAAGAAACAGAACTTGTTATTTCTCCTGGGTCTCGTCAGGTAATGGAAATGCTGGCTAGAAATGGCGCTCTTGCTGACATGATAGCAGCAGGAGCAAGAATTCTAGAAGCAACTTGCGGCCCCTGTATAGGAATGGGACAAGCTCCTCCTTCCAACAGCATATCCGTTAGAACCTTTAACAGGAACTTCAAAGGACGCTGCGGTACAGCAAGTGCTGGTGTATACTTGACCAGTCCTGAAACAGCAGCTGCAACAGCAATAAACGGTGTTCTCACGGATCCTCGGGAACTTGGTGAGTTTATTGAAATAGAAATGCCTAAATCTTTTCTTATCGATGACAGCATGATTATCCCACCCTCAAAAGAGCCAGAAAAAGTAAAAATTATTCGGGGTCCTAATATCAAGCCTATTCCCATAAGAGAAGAACTTCCTGAAAGTCTTAGAGGGATAACTTTGCTTAAAGTGGGAGACAACATAACCACTGACGATATTATGCCTGCAGGAGCTAAAATTCTTCCTCTGCGCTCAAACATACCCGCCATATCAGAGTATGTTTTCAGCAATATCGACCCAGATTTTGCAAAAAGAGCTAAAGAAAATAAAGGCGGGTTTATAATAGGTGGAGTTAATTACGGACAGGGCTCGAGCAGGGAACATGCTGCCATGGCTCCAATGTATTTAGGTATAAAAGCAGTCATAGCAAAATCTTTCGCCAGAATACATAAAGCCAATCTAGTAAATTTTGGAATAATTCCCCTAACATTCATTTCAGAAGAGGATTATCAGAACCTAGAACAGGGAGATGAGCTTACTATAGAAAACATAAAAGAGCAGCTTTACAGTAAAAAAATTACAGTTAAAAACCTTACTAAAGGATATAGTTTTGAGGTAACCCATGATCTTACTCCACGACTTATCGAAATCATACTAAAAGGTGGACTTTTGAATTACATTAAATCAAAAAATAATTAAAATTAACAAAGCTGCCCAATGGGGTAGCTTTTTTTACGTGTTTTTTAAACTTTTTATACATAAACAGAAGCTGCCAACAGAAGTACCAGCATCAAAGTATTCCAAAGGGAATGGGCTATTATAGGAGTTATTAGGGAACCGGTATTCTCGTAAAGCCAGGTAAGACCTATACCTCCAACAGCAATGGGGATAAAGCGTACTGCATCAAAATGAAGTGCAGCAAAAAACAAAGCTGTAATAATAATACCTTTTAAAACGCCAAATTTTTTCCTTAACACAGGATATACAAAACCTCTAAAATACACCTCTTCCCCCAAAGGAGCCAAAAAGCTTCCAATAAAAAATGGTACAAAAATTTCAAAGGGAGTATCAGCCTTTAAAAGCAGCTCAGCAAAGGGCTGGGGCTTAGGCTCAATGGGAACCAAAAAACTAACTATAAAGCCCGAAAATAATACGATAATAAAAAGAATTAAACCTCCTCCCACACCCTTTCTTATATTTTCCACTAAATTAATACCTTTCATGCCTATTTCTTTTAAATTCCCTTTTCCTTTAAAAAAAATAACTCCATACGTTACAGCTATAAACAATAAAGTTTGGACCGTACCGGCAAGTAAGTATCGAACAAAAAGAGATATTTCCTTATTTATAATGGAACTCACTGCATTTCCTATGATGTAGCTGCCTGTATAAACAAAAATAAGAGTTATTATTACATCAAAAAAATTCCAGGATGGCGAAATTATTTTTTGATTCATTTTTACTTTTCTCCTTTTATTTTTAACAACTTTATTTATTTCTCAATGGATAAAATTTATACCGCCTGCAGATTTTAAAAAGCATATAAAGTAAAATCTTACGGGACATAATAATTTATGTACATGATTAAATGCTCTTTTATTTTATCATTTTACTAAAACTTCTTTAAAAGGAAAAACAATATGAAAAGGAGCATTGACTATGGCAATTGCTGTAATAATTGTGGGAAGCATCTTTATTATTTTATTAATACTTTTGTATACATTATTTTCTTCAAATAAAAAATATGAACCCCAAAGAAAGCCAATAATTTCTGAAAAAAAGCATGAAGAAAAGAATTACTTCCCAGAACGATATGGAAAAGATCAAATTGTCGTTATGGTTCGGGACCCTGAATGGCTTCATGCATACTGGGAAGTAACTGCAACTAAACAGTCTGAATTCACCAAGCAGTTTGGAGATATTTGGGAAGAGTCAAGTCCTGTTTTAAGGGTATATGATATTACTCACAGCAAAAGTGAAGACAATTATTTTGATATACACATTAATAATCATGCAAACAACTGGTATATTCACGTAGGAAAACCAAACCATACTTTTTTTGTAGATCTTGGGCGGATCTTACCTGATGGTCGATTTTACAGAATTGCAAGATCAAACTGTGTCACAACACCCAGCAACAGTATATCACAGGAAATTGATCCAAATTGGGTGCCGGTGGAAGCTATTTGGAAAACTTTTTACAGCCAGGGGTTTGAAGAAAGTTTCAGCTCTTTAGAACTATTTAGTGAAAGGAGTGATTAAATGCCCAAAGGCTATCTATGCCTAGTCCTTCATGCCCATCTCCCTTATGTTCGTCATCCTGAAGATGAACATTTTTTAGAAGAAAAATGGCTGTATGAAGCCATAACTGAAACTTATATCCCCTTAATTAAAGTTTTTGAAAGTTTAGCCAATGATGGAATAAAATTTCGTCTGACACTTTCTTTAAGCCCCACTTTAATGTCTATGCTGACAGACCCCTTACTGCAGAACAGATACATAAAACACCTTAACAAATTAAGGGAATTAGCAGCTAGGGAAGTAGCAAGAACCAGAAAAGAGCAGCCAGAAATGCACCAGTGTGCTTTAATGTACCAGGACCTATTTGAAACAGCTTATAAAACTTTTCATTATGAATATAAAAATAATCTCATTAATGCATTTAAAAAATACCAGGACGAAGGATATTTGGAAATAATAACATGCGGTGCCACCCATGGATATCTCCCACTCCTAGGGATACAGAAACAAACTTCCTATGCACAAATAAAAACTGCCCTTGATTATTACAAAGAAATTTTCGGTAAATACCCAGAAGGCTTTTGGCTGCCGGAATGCGGATACAACCCAGGTGACGATGAAATCCTTAAAAAATTTGGAATAAAATATTTTTTTGTAGACACCCATGGAATACTCTTTGCTACACCTAGGCCTAAATATGGAACATATGCACCCATTTCATGTCCTTCGGGAACCTGTGCCTTTGGCAGAGACGTTGAATCTTCAAAACAAGTCTGGAGTGCCTATGAAGGATACCCCGGTGATTTTGACTATCGTGAATTTTACAGAGACATAGCTTATGATCTTGACCTCGAATATATAAAGCCCTATATCCATCCCAAGGGGATAAGAACAGATACAGGAATAAAATATTATAGGATTACAGGAAAAACTGAATTTAAGCAGCCGTATATTCCCGAAAATGCCAAAAGAAAAGCTGATATACATGCTGGAAATTTCATGTTCAACAGAGAAAGGCAGATAGAATATTTAGCAAGATATATGGACAGACCGCCTATAGTTGTATCTCCTTACGACGCAGAACTTTTTGGACATTGGTGGTTTGAAGGACCAATTTGGCTTGGATATTTAATAAGAAAAGCAAAGTACGACCAAAATATCTTTGATTTCATAACAGCAAGTGATTACTTGGAAATGGTTCCAAATAACCAGCCGTGCCAGCCGCCTATGTGCAGCTGGGGCTACAAAGGGTATAATGAAGTCTGGCTTGAAGGAAGCAACGATTGGATATACAGGCACCTTCACAATGCAGCGGAAAGAATGACAGAGCTTGCCCTAAAATATCCCGGAGCTCAGGGAATTTTAAGAAGGGCTTTGAATCAGGCAACCCGAGAGCTGTTTCTTGCCCAAGCAAGTGACTGGGCTTTTATAATGAAAACGGGAACCATGGTAGAATATGCAAAAAGGCGGACAGTAGATCATATAAGCAGATTTACAAAACTATATCATGATATAAAAGAAAACCAAATAGATAAAGACTGGTTAGAAAAAATCGAATACTTAGACTGTGTTTTCCCAAATATTGATTATGAAGTATTTAATTTAAGCAAATCACATCTTTCTTAAACTCAAAAAAGAATGCAAAACAAAAATAAGCACCTTAGGTGCCTAAGCTTGTTGACAATGATCTCTGCTGCAGTTTTCTTACTCCTGAGCTCACGCTGGACAGCTCTAAGCAAAGCTTAAAGGCAAAACTGGACCGCCCCAAATTCGACGTCCTGTCTCAGGCTGGGGCTGGCGCTCACCTCCTGTTCGCGCCTCCCGTTTTTGCCTTACGCTTCGCCAAGAGCTGTTAGCCAGCATTCGTTAAGTCGTTTTGCAAACTGCAGCAGAAACCTACTAAGATTAACTAAGAGGGTTTGTTTACAGTCTGAGGCACCCTTGGTGCCTTTTAATTTTTACTTTTTTCTTCTTGTAGGATCTCATTTATCTTATCCAGATAAAAATCTGTAAGGGATTCTGCTGTTTCCTGCGAAAAGGCCTCACTGCAAACATTATATGAAGGTTTTTCTATATCAGGAAAAATAAAGGACCACCCATCTTCTGTATATATTTTTATACCATCCAGCAGCTCAATACTGCTTTTTCTCTTTCGCTCCTGATCAACCAGCTTTCTCATAACAGTTCCCTTTGCTTCCCAAGGACAGTATGTAGACTTAAAATTCATATAATAATCAGGTATTTCATTAAGCAGATCCCCTAAGGTTAAGGAATATTGTCCCATAAACTCCAGCAGTTTTATAAGAGCATAAACCGGGTCATATTGGAGAAAAAATTGGCCATATCCTCCTTCAGCAGAAACCCTATCATTTTCCATCATCCCATTCATAACCGCACTAAGCAGAGTTTTTGTTCTAATAACCTCACCATTATATTTTTCCGCTATCCTTTCAATTACAGCAGGTGCATTCACAGGAACCACTACTTTTTTTCTTTCACTAGTCTTAAAAAGGATCAAACAAATTAAAACTGTATACATATCATCCGCAATTACTGTACCGCTGCTGTCGATCAAAATCAACTTCTCAGCATCTCCGCTTATAACTGCACCAAAATCAGCTTTTTCCTTAGAGATAATTTCCGAAAGCCGGTGTAAAAACTTTTCTTGATCTTTAGGTCTATCAGTAAAAACAGAATCACTTATGTCATCAGTATTCTTAACTTTGCAGCCTTTTTTTTTCAAAAGCAATAATAAATTTTTCCTTATTAGAAAATTTCCTATACTAAGGATTATTCTAGGACTGCTTTTTAAATAGTTAGAATTAACTTTTTTCTCTAGGCTGTCAAAATACACATTGGTCACATGAAACGCATTTAATATTCTGCCAATACTGCTGTCTTTTGCTCTTCTAAAATCCTCAAGAAAAAAATTATTTTCTATTTTCCTCTCAGCGTCCCGTCTTATATTAATTCCTTTATGATCGAAAAACTGAATATTAATTCTTTGATCTCTATCCCCTTCTTTAAAATGCACTCCACCTTTCAATGCCAAAGCTCTTACTCCATACCTATTAATAGGCGCAGTAAGCTCTCCTCCGTCATAAACATTTATCCCTGAGGCAAGAAGACCCGAAATAAAAGCCCACTTTGCCATCTCAGTTGCTGATTTTCCATCATGACTTACAATAACTTCATCATTTTTATTCAAAAAACTGCCGTAAGCACAGCCAAGCTTTGCTGCAAACTCTGGAGTTATGTCAAGATTTATAATTCCAGGAATCCCTATTCTCCCGAACAATGAGCTTATACCAGTACTGCTCCACACAATGCTTGAATTTACTACTGCTCCCCTTTCAACAAATTTATAAGGCCATATTTTAACATCAGGGTTAATAGTTGCATACTCTCCTATATGGGACGAATCACCTATTACCGCACCTTCATAAACAGCAGCACCATCATTTATGCGAACTTCCTTACATATAACAGCCCCTCTTAAGGCGGCCCCTCTTCCCACATACGTATTTCCCCAAATTACACTCCTTTTAACAGAAGCATCTTTTTCTATAATAACGTTATTTCCAACAACTGCATAAGGTCCCAATCTCACCCCTGGTCCTATCCAGCAGTCATCACCAATCAACACCGGTTCATTAATTTCAGCTGATGGGTCAATTTGTGTACCTTTACCCATCCTAAAATCCTTTTCAATGACTGTTTCGAAAAGCTTATGTTTTACTTTTCCCTCCAGCATATCAAAATGAGCCTGTCGATACTGCTGTATGTTTCCAATATCGCACCAATAACCTTCAAGAACGCAGCCCCAAAGGGGTTTCCCCAACTCAAGAAGTTTGGGAAAAAGATTCTTGCTGAAATCAAACATAGTGTTAGGAGGTATCAGTTTAAGAATTTCAGGATCTAAAATATAGATTCCCGTATTAACCCGATCGCTGAAAACCTCCCCCCATCCGGGTTTTTCTAAAAACTTAACTATTCTCCCTTTTTCATCCGAAATAACCACACCAAACTCAAGGGGATTTTCAACGGTGGTAAGTACAATGGTTGCCATAGCTTCATTATCAAAATGAAATTCAATTGCTCTAGATAAATCAAAATCTGTCAAAGCATCGCCGCTTATTACAACAAAAGGTTCGTCTAAAAAATCTTCTGCATTTTTAACGCTTCCAGCGGTACCTAAGGGAGTCTTCTCAACAAAATAAGAAAGTTTTACTCCAAAGGAACTTCCATCTCCAAAATAGCGTATTATTTCCTGAGGAAGATACTGGAGCGTCACACAAATATCTTTTATACCACATCTTGACAAAAGTTCAACGGCATATTCCATAACTGGCTTATTCACTATCGGCGTCATGGGTTTTGGTATGCTGCAGGTTAATGGTCTTAATCTAGAACCGGCCCCTCCAGCCATTATTACTCCTTTCATGTTTATAAATTCCCCCCTTCCCGATGATTGTTTGCTGCAATGCGGTAATTCACCAAGTCATAGTCCCTGCCTAAATAACTGCCTTGAAAATCCTCATTTTCTTTTATCTCACCTTTAAATTCCTGTTCATGTTCCTTTTGCGAAATAAAGGAGAGAGCATAGTTCCAAAAGCGATCCAATGGCCTTTGCATTCCCCAAGGAGTTCTGCGGTGTTCCTTTAAAATAACTTTATAAAGTTTTATAGTTTTTTCAGCTATCGCATTCCAATCATAAACTTCCCTAACAATCCGCAGTGCTCCCTTGCTGATTTGCTCTGCATAAATTTCATCAGTTAATAAACGGATGATATTGGACGCTAAAGAATCAGGATTCCCAGGATAAGCTTTTAATCCATTCTGACCATGTATTATAATTTCAGAAAGTCCTCCTGTATCTGACACTACAACAGGTGTGCCTGCTGCCATTGCTTCTAAAGCAACAATCCCAAAAGGCTCATAAAAACTGGGAAAAACTGCAACAGAAGCAATTTTGTACAATTTATTTCTGGTTTCATCATCAACATATCCAGTAAAAAGTATTTTATTTTCCAGCCCTCTAGACTTAGCCAGCCCGCAGAGTTCATTTTTCATAGGGCCATCTCCAGCAATAACAAATTTTGCATTAGGGTAAGTAAAAAGTATTTGAGCAGCACTTTCAATAAGCACCTGCACTCCTTTTTCAGGAACAAGACGCCCCACAAAAAAAATTATTTTTTCTTCTTCTCTGGCAAATCTGTTTTTAAAACCATGCTCCACAAATACCGAAATAAATTTCTCTGCCCTTACCCCATTGGGTATTACCGTTATTTTATCTAAGGGAACGCTGAAAATACCGTGCACTTCGTTTTTCATATGCATGCTGCACACAATGACTTTCCATCCTTCGTATGCGAGCCACCATTCCACACTGCTTATATAGCGCTGCTGGTCATTGTGCAGTCCGTGATTTCTTCCCGCTTCTGTGGCATGCAGTGTAGCTACCAAAGGGACCTGATAAGCATGTTTTACAGCTGCTCCGGCAAAAGCAGCCAGCCAGTCATGAGCATGCACAATGTCAAAGGGTCCATCCCTATTGATAAGCTTCATAACATTTTCAAGCATTTTTACGTTCATCTGCAGAACCCAAGTGTGAAAATCAGGAGTGCTTAATGGATAGGGCATAAAACGATGAACATGAACTCCATTAACAATTTCATATTCAGGGGTTTCTTCTGTACCGCAGGTAACAATGTGAATTTCATTTCTTGTATCAGCAATAGCAGATGCTAAATCTTCTACATGCCTTGCCAAACCTCCAACACTTCGAGGCGGGTATTCCCAAGAAAGCATCAAGATTCTCATTTTTAAAGAGCCACACTCCTTTTTTCCAGATACAAGAAGGATAGGAAGATATGAAAATATCATCCCTTTTTCTTTTGTTATTTTTTCTTAATGTGTCCATTTTATGCTGATATAAAGCAGGACAAAAAAGTATAATTACTCACAAAAAGGATTATTATAAAAAAAACACCTCAAAAAAACATTACAAAAGTGGGTGCTTTTTTATGCCTGAGTTAAGACGAAATCCTTTAAATGATATCTGGGTAATAATAGCAACAGAAAGAAGCAAAAGACCTTCAGATTTTGCCGACACAGGAGGTGAACACATAAAAGATACCAAAAGCTGTCCTTTTTGTTTAGGAAACGAACATTTAACACCCCCTGAAATAACCGCTGTAAGAAAAAATGGGTCCAAACCCAATACTGAGGATTGGACCGTTAGAGTTGTGCCAAATAAATTTGCTGCGTTGCAGCAAAAAAAACGACAGCCTCGATATAAGTAAAAATGGAATTTACGAAATGATGAATGGTGTTGGAGCCCACGAAGTCGTGATAGAATCCCCAGACCATAATAAGGAACTTTACGAGCATGACAAAGAACATATTTTTACTGTACTAAAAATATGGCGTTCCCGCTATCAAGAACTGGGAAACAGCAGCATAATTAAATATACTCAGTTATTTAGAAATTACGGATCTGCAGCAGGAGCATCCCTTACCCATCCCCATAGTCAAATTATTGCAACACCAATTATACCTAAGAACATTACTGAAGAATTAGAGGGTTTTAAAAGATACTATGAAGAAAATGGAAAATGCATTTTATGCGATATGGTACCCTTTGAAGCAAAAGAAAAAGTACGCGTGGTAACAGAAAATGAAGAATTTTTATCATTCTGCCCCTTTGCAGCCCGCTTTCCCTTTGAAACATGGATTGTGCCTAAGAATCATGAAAATCAGTTTTCTGAAGTCTCAGATAAAAATTTAAGATATTTGGCTGATATTTTAAAAAAGACCTTAAAACTGTTAGCTGAAAAGGTCAATGATCCACCTTATAATTTAATTCTCAGATCAGCACCTTACTTTCTAAAGAAAGACACAATTTACCATTGGCATATACAAATACTTCCACGCCTTACAAAAGTGGCCGGTTTCGAGTGGGGTACTGGATATTATATTAACCCAACGCCACCAGAAGATGCTGCAACATATTTACGTGAATAACATTATTTCAACAAGGAGGTAATTTGATGCACAGCACCCTAAAGATTCTTATGGTCTCACCGGAAGTTGATCCTTTTGCTAAAACCGGTGGGCTTGCAGATGTGGCAGGGTCCCTTCCTAAAGCACTGGCAAGGCTCGGCCATGATGTGCGGATAATTATGCCTAAATATAAAAATATTAAAAATGTTGACTATTTGATGGATCTGCCGGTAGAAATGGATGGGCATTTGGAAACGGCAATTATAAAATATTCTCCTTTACCTGTAAAGGGTGAAGAAGCTCATTTAAATATACCTGTTTATTTCATTGACAATTATAAATATTTTTATAGGGACAGCCTTTACGGTCATCCTGATGATGGAGCCCGTTTCAATTTCTTTGTCAAAGCTGTTTTATCAGCCCTTCCAAGGCTTGATTTCAAGCCTGATATAATTCACTGCAACGATTGGCAGAGTTCTCTTCTACCACTGTTTTTAAAAATTAAATATGAGGATGAACCTTTTTACAAAGATACAGCAACCATCTTCACCATTCATAACCTTCATTACCAGGGAAGGTTTCCAAAAAATATTCTGACTACTCTTAATTTAAATGAAAAAAGATTTTTTACCCCAGAAGAATTAGAATTTTGGGGACAAGTTAATTTCATGAAGGCTGGTCTTTTATATGCTGATTTAATCAATACCGTAAGCAATAAATATTCATTGGAAATACAAACACCGGAATTTGGTGAAGGTTTAGATGGCCTTCTTCGCAAAAGATCTCAGGATCTATATGGTATAGTAAATGGAATTGATTATCAAAAATTTAATCCTGAAACTGATGAATATATATATAAAAATTATAGTTTGGACACTATAGAGGATAAAATAGAAAATAAATACCGGCTGCAGGAAGAATTGGGTCTTCCGCGAAAAAATGTACCAGTAATAAGTTTAATATCTCGTTTGGTAGCTCAAAAAGGGCTTGATCTTGTAGGAAAAATTATGGATGACCTTTTAAGACAGGATGTTCAGTTTATTCTTTTGGGCACAGGTGAAGATTATTATCAGCAGATGTTCAGCAAAATAAAAGTGCGCTTTAGAGATAAAGCTGCAGTAATTATCGGTTTTGATCCAGTTTTAGCCCAGAAAATATATGCAGGATCTGACATATTCCTTATGCCCTCAAAATTTGAGCCCTGCGGCTTATCTCAGCTGATAAGTCTACGTTATGGAACCATACCAATTGTTCATGCTACAGGTGGCTTGGAAGATACAATAATAGATTTTCATACAGACCCTGAAAAAGGAAACGGTTTCTCTTTTAAAAATTACTCTGTTTCTGATTTTTGGTCTGCTCTTCAAAGAGCTTTAGACCTTTTAATTAACCATCCAGACCAATGGCGCAAAATTATTACCAATGCTATGACTGCAGATTATTCATGGGACAAATCTGCACAAAAATATATTGCCCTTTATGAAAAGGCTCTTGAAAAGAGAAGAAAAGAGCTTGCTAAAACAGGCTAAAAAAACACCCGTTTAAAGCGGGTGTTTACTGTTTTTACATAAAAATTTTTAAAGAAATTTTGTATTTTTTCCACTATGAATCTCAAAACTCCAATTTATTCCGTTATTATTATCCCAATTGAAAGCACTGTCTTTAAAACAAAAGTTTAATCGCGTCGGATTTTCCACTTTAAATTTTGCAACCCACCCCCTATCTGTCTTTTCCATTTTATAATCTTTAACATCCGTCCATGCATCAGCACTTCCGTATCCGCAGTGCAAATATATTTGGTCAGCTCCTGATTGAGCTAAAAGACCATTATACAAAACTGTTATTTCTTCTCCTGCTGTAATGGGAACAGGATCAACCACAACACCTCCGGGATAATTAGCCTCACTCATGTTCTGAAGCCGATAGCTAGGCTCTCCAAATTTTGAATGTTTTGTATGCTTCATTAATTTACCCCCCATTTTGTATTCTTTAATTCTTTATTAAGGTTTCCCATAATATTATGGCACATTAGTAACTAATTTATGTGAAAACGCTTTTTATAAAAATCAAAACCCGGCCTCAGCCGGGTATTCGTCAGATTTTAATACTTTAAAGCTTCTTCTTCAAAATTTCATTTACCAGCTGCGGATTAGCTTTACCTTTTGTTTCCTTCATAACCTGTCCTACCAAAAACTTAAGAGCCCTCTCTTTTCCATTTCTGTAATCTTCAACAGACTTTGGATTTTCCTCCATAACTTTATCAACAATTTTTTCTATTTCATTTGCATCATTTATTTGAACCAGGTTCTTTTCATTGACAATGGTTTCCGCATCTTTACCCGTTTCAAACATTTCATCAAAAACCTGTTTTGCTATTTTTCCGCTGATAATTCCTTTATTCTGAAGTTCAAGAAGTTCCACTAAATCTTTTGGTTTTATAGGTGAATCTTCCACTTCCATATTGTTAGCATTAAGCAGCCTCAGCAGCTCCCCCATTACCCAGTTGCTAATTTCCTTGGGATTATCATAAATTTTTACACATTCATCATAAAAATCAGCCAGAGCTTTTGACCTAGTTATGACCTCAGCATCATATTCCGGCAATCCATAATCCCGTATCAGCCTTTGTTTTCGCTCCGAAGGAAGTTCAGGCAGTGACTTTCTTATTTCCTCAACCCAATCTCTACTTATAACAAGTGGTACTAGATCTGGCTCAGGAAAATATCGGTAATCATGGGCTTCCTCTTTACTTCTTAATGTTTCCGTAATTCCCTTCTGCTCATTCCATGTACGGGTTTCCTGAACAACAGAAAGACCCTTTTCCAGAAGTTCTATCTGTCTGTTTATCTCATATTCTAAAGCTTTTTGTAAAGCTTTGAAAGAATTCATATTTTTAAGCTCCGTCTTAGTACCAAACTCACTGCTGCCTTTTGGTCTTACAGACACATTTGCATCGCAGCGCAGAGATCCTTCCTGCATTTTGCAGTCAGAAACATCAGTGTACTGCAGAATAGCCTTTAACTGTTCAAGATAAATCCTTGCTTCCTCGGGTGTACGTATATCTGGTTTTGATACTATCTCAATCAAGGGTACCCCTGCTCTGTTAAAATCTACTAGGGAATAATCTGCTCTTGAAATATCATCATTAGAATGTACTAGTTTCCCTGCATCTTCTTCCATATGAAGTCTTGTTATACCAATTCGTTTCTCTTTTCCATCAATATTAATGGTTAAGTAACCGTCAGTTGCTATGGGAAGATCATACTGGGAAATCTGATAATTCTTTGGAAGATCTGGATAAAAATAATTTTTACGATCAAATTTGCTGTACTCTGCAATTTTACAGTTTAAAGCCAGTGCAGCTTTAATGGCATATTCAACTACCTTTTTATTTAAAACAGGCAGTGTTCCTGGAAGTCCCAAACAAACTGGGCATACCTGGGTATTAGGCTCTGCTCCAAATTCCGTACTACAGGAACAAAAAATTTTTGATTTTGTTTTGAGTTCAGCATGAACTTCTAAACCAATAACGGCTTCATATTCCGCCAATTAAGACACCTCCAACTCTGGTGCTGTAATTTCAAAACCTCGATGGCACTCATAAGCATAGGCTACTTTAAGCAGCACATCTTCTGCAAAGGGCTTAGCCATAATCTGCATACCCACAGGAAGACCTTCACTCAACCCGCACGGAACTGAAATTGCTGGAATTCCAGCCATATTTGCAGGAACAGTTAAAAGATCTGACATATACATTGAAATGATATCTTTGGTCCTTTCTCCAATTTTAAAAGCAGTTGTAGGAGTTGTGGGAGTAACAAGCACATCAAATTTTTCAAAGGCTTTATCAAAATCCTGTTTAATTAGGGTTCTTACCTTAAGTGCCTTTAAATAATAGGCATCATAATAACCAGAACTCAGAGCATATGTACCCAACATTATTCTCCTTTTTACCTCTGGACCAAACCCTTCACTACGAGTAGTTTTATACATTGAAATTAGATCATCAGCTTTCATGTTTCTATAACCATACTGCACTCCGTCATAACGGGCAAGGTTTGAACTTGCTTCAGCTGGAGCAACAATGTAATAAGCAGGAAGTGCATACTCAGTATGGGGAAGTGAAGTCTCCTCACAGATAGCTCCAAGGTTTTCAAGCACATCAACAGCTTTTCTTACCTTATCTTTAACCTCTTCGCTTATACCGCTGCCAAAATACTCTTTAGGAACACCAACGCGAAGTCCTTTAATGTTATCATCGAGCATCTTTTCATAGTCGGGAACTGGAGCATTAACAGAAGTACTGTCCATTGGATCGTAGCCTGCAATTGCTTTTAACACAAAAGCACAATCCTTAACATCTTTTGTTATGGGACCAATCTGATCAAGGGAAGAGGCAAAAGCAACCAATCCATAACGAGATACTCTACCGTAAGTGGGTTTAAGTCCCACCACTCCACAGAAAGAAGCAGGCTGTCTAATAGAACCCCCTGTATCACTTCCGAGGGTATAAACTGCTTCTCCCGCTGCCACAGCAGCAGCGGATCCACCGCTTGAACCTCCTGGCACTCTTTCTAAATCCCATGGATTCCTGGTAGTAAAAAATCCAGAGTTTTCTGTGGAAGACCCCATAGCAAATTCATCCATATTAAGTTTACCCAGCAGTACAGCACCTTTTTCCCATAGCTTTTCAACAACAGTGGCGTTATAGGGAGGTTTATAATTATACAGTATTTTTGATGAACAAGTTGTTTTAATATCCTTTGTGCATAAATTATCCTTCAATGCCATCGGTATACCAGCCAACATTTCAGGAGTTTCTTTTGATCTTATAAAGGCATCCACTTTATCTGCCTGCTCAAGGGCTTTTTCCTTAGTAATGGTGACATATGCACGAATTTTATCATCAACTTTTTCAATTCTATCCAAAAAAGCTTCCGTAAGTTCCCTTGCACTAACTTCCCCTTTTTTCAGCATTTCATGTATCTCATGGGCTTTCAGCCTTGCTACTTCCAATGTTATTCCCCCTTTATACAATTTTGGGCACTTTAAATTGTCCATTTTCTTTGTCAGGCGCGTTGCTTAAAGCCACATCTCTGGGAATTCCTTCTTTTACCTCATCTTCCCGAAAAACATTATTAATAGGAAGAACATGAGCTGTGGGTTCAACATTTTCAACATCCAGCTCATTAAGTTTTTCCACATACTCAAGAATGCTGTCCAGCTGATTTGTATAACTAACAGTTTCTTCTTTGCTTAGTTCTAAACGTGCCAGCATAGCAACATGCTCCACTTCTTCCCTGGTTAAAGGCAACGTAAATCATCTCCTTTCTTTTACTTTTTTATTAAAGGTTTTCTAGATATATAATCCCGCCTGCGGTCTATTTTTTACTTTTTTCAATTAGTTCAAGGAATTGTTCTTCATCCAAAATTGTTATTCCCAAAGAAACAGCTTTTTCATATTTAGAACCAGGATCTTTGCCCAAAATTAGATAATCAACTTTTCTGCTTACAGAACTCAATACTTCTCCTCCTAAAAACTCTATTTTTTCTTTTGCTTCATTTCGCGTCATACTGTTTAATTTTCCTGTTAAAACAAATTTTTTACCCTTAAAGGGAAGTACTTCCTCAGATGAAACTTCAGACATATTAACACCAGCATTCTTCAGTTTTTCAATAACTTTTAAATTATGTTCTTCTTTGAAAAATTCCACTATGCTCCGAGCTATTTTTTCTCCTATTTCATTGATTTCCAAAAGTTCATCGATATCTGCTTCAATTAATTTATCCATAGTTTTAAAACTTTCTGCAAGTATCTTAGCTGCTCTGCTCCCCACATATCGAACACCCAAACCAAAAAGAAGCCTTGAAAGAGGGTTGCTTTTACTTTTTTGTATGGCATTGATTAAATTCTCTGCTGATTTCTCCCCCATTCTTTCAAGGTTAATTAGATCTTCTTTTTTTAAATAATAGAGATCTGCAACATCTTTAACCAGCCCTTTTTCTAAAAGCTGCTCAATTATCTTTGGTCCTAGACCTTCAATATTCATTGCATCCCTTGAGGCAAAATGTATTATGCTCTCCCTTTGCTGAGCAGGGCAAACCAACCCCCCAGTACATCTAACCGCAGCTTCACCAGGAAACCTCACCACTCTGCTGCCGCATTCAGGACACTTAGCTGGAAAGCTAAAAACTTTTTCTGTACCCTTTCTTTCTTCTTTTATCACAGAAACTATTTCCGGTATAATTTCCCCTGCCTTCTGCACAACAACCTTATCCCCAATTCTTATATCTTTTTCTCTTATAATATCTTCATTATGCAGTGTAGCCCTGCTTACTGTAGTACCTCCAATTCTCACAGGTTCCAGTATCGCTGTGGGAGTAAGAACCCCTGTTCTTCCCACCCTGATTATTATATCCTTTACACGGGTTACAGCCTGTTCAGATTGAAATTTATAAGCTATTGCCCATCTGGGGCTTTTTGATGTGTGACCAAGAGTTTTCTGAATTTCTAAGCTGTTTACTTTTACAACAAGTCCGTCAATGTCATAATCCAGCTCCCATCTTTTTTCCTCCCATTCTTTACATTGGGAATATACCTCTTCAATACTACTGCAAAGTTTTTTGTAGGGATTTACAGGAAATCCCTGCTTCTGGAGAAAATCCAGCACCCGCCATTGGGTATCAAGCTCTACCCCTTTAACCATAAAAACTTCATAGACAAATAAGCCCAATGTTCGTGAAGCAGTAATTTTAGGATCGAGCTGACGCAAAGACCCTGCTGCTGCATTCCTCGGATTGGCAAAAAGGGGCAGCCCATTTCTCTCTCTTTCTTCATTCAATCGGTTAAAGGCAGCTTTAGGCATAAAAGCTTCTCCCCTAACCACAAGCCTGGGAATTGCATCTTTCAATCTCAAGGGAAGTGTTTTTATAGTTTTTAAGTTTGCTGTTATATCTTCACCTGTATATCCATCTCCTCTGGTTGCGCCCATCACAAAAATACCATTTTCATAGGTCAAGGCCACAGAAAGTCCATCTATTTTTAATTCAACCACATAATCAACAGAGTTTTTTACCTGTCTTTTTATCCTTTCATCCCATTCTTTAAGGTCCCCAAAATCAAATGCATTACTTAAACTCAGCAGAGGAACAGGATGCTGAACCTGAGCGAACTCTTTTGAAGGTTGCTCTCCAACCCTTTGAGTTGGAGAATAAGGAGTTATAAGCTCTGGAAATTTCTCCTCCAGTTCTATCAATTCCCTCATTAAGGCATCAAATTCTTGATCAGAAATTTCGGGCGCGTTTAAAACAAAATACAGATAATTATGCCTGTCAATTTCTTTTCTTAACTCTTCTACTCTTTTTTGGGCCTCTTCAAAGGTAATATCTCTGGCCATTTTTAACCCTCTCCTGAAGCTGGATTCATAATTTTTTTAAAGGAGCATAAGCAGGAATTAATTTTTTAATACCTTTTCCTTCAAAAGCAACAGAAATAATATCCTGCTCTGTGGGGCCTTCTACTTTAACAACAGTCCCAATACCCCATTTTTCATGGTACAATTTGTCTCCGATGGAAAACAGCGTGTCTGTATTATTACCCCTGCCAAAGCTGCTATAATTACTATTATGATCATGCCCTGCTTGATCCTCTTTTAGGCAAACGGAGGATTCAATTTTTTCAATCAACTGCGGTGAAATTTCATTAATAAATCTGGACGGTTCAGAAATAAAGGTTCCCCCATAAATGGTTCTTGATCTTGCATATGTCAAATAAAGTTTTTTCATTGCTCTGGTCATTCCTACGTAGCATAAACGGCGTTCCTCTTCTACTTCAGGTTCGCTGTCCAACGCTCTAGCATGGGGAAATATTCCTTCCTCCATGCCCGTTATAAACACAACGGGAAACTCCAAGCCTTTAGCTGCATGCAGTGTCATCAGTGTAACATAATCTGAAGAGCTGGAATATAAATCTACATCCGATATTAAGGAAATTCTTTCCAAAAAGTCCTCAAGGCTTCCATTAATATTATTGCGGTCATATTCCTGGGTAACCGATAAAAATTCACGTATATTTTCTATTCGGGTATAGGCCTCTTCAGTCCCCTCTCTTTCCAGGGCATCAATATAACCTGTACGGGATAACAGCTCTTCAGTTATTTTTGTAACAGTAAATGTATCCTTTTCTTCTCTTAATTCATTAAGAATTTTTCCTAATTTAATAACCTGATCTCTAGCTCGTCCAAGATTTGAAATGTTTTCTGCCTCAATTAAAGCCTGTAATATTGGGATACCCTCTTGTCGAGCATAACCGGTAATTTTCGCCCAGCTTATATGACCAATACCTCTTCTGGGCACATTAATTATTCGTTCCATGCTCAGGCTGTCATTGGGATTTGTAAGAACTCTCAAATATGCAATTATGTCCTTTATCTCTTTTCTTTCGTAAAATTTCAAGCCGCCCACAACAATATAAGGTATTCCTTCTTCTATAAAGCATTCCTCAATAATTCTAGACTGGGAATTAGTTCTATAAAGCACAGCTATATCTCCTAATTTTATTCCCTGATCCATAAGTTTTCTAATTTCCCGAGACAAGAACTTAGCTTCTGATTTTTCATCATAAGCCTCAAAAACTTTTACTTTTTCCCCTTCAGGATTATCAGTCCAGAGAGTTTTACCTTTTCGCCCTCTGTTGTTTTTTACCACCTCATTGGCAGCCTTTAGTATGTTTTTGGTAGACCTATAGTTTTGTTCCAGTTTTATTATTTTTGCTTCCGGAAAATCATTTTCAAAATTGAGTATGTTCGTTATATCAGCACCGCGCCAGCCGTAAATTGATTGATCATCATCACCCACAACACAGACTTTTCTATGCTTTTCTCCTAAAAGCTTGATCAACACATATTGAGCATAATTCGTATCCTGGTATTCATCAACCAATATATACTTAAATTTCTCTTGATAGTATTTCAATACTTCCGGCACGCTACTTAAAAGATAAACGGTCTGCATAAGCAGGTCATCAAAATCAAGGCCGTTATTTTCTTTCAACCTTTCCTGATACATGCGGTAAATATCCGCTATCTTCGTATCATAATAGGTGCCTACTTCCCGCGCAAAAATTTCCGGCGTACAAAGCTGATTTTTAACTCTCGATATAATTTCCTGCACCTTGCGCACAGAAAATTTTTTCTCATCCAGATTAAGTTCTTTAATTATATTTTTTAAAAGATTTCTCTGATCTGTATCATCATAAATAACAAAGTTATTCTTTAATCCCAGCTGGTTTATGTGCCTTCTAAGTATTCTAACGCAGGCAGAGTGGAATGTGCTGACCCACATTTCATGTCCTTTTATGTCCAGCAGTTTTTCCAACCTTTCTTTCATTTCTTCAGCTGCTTTGTTGGTAAAAGTTATAGCAAGTATATCCTCCGGTTTAATCCCTTTCTCACTTATCAAATATGCAATTTTGTAGGTGAGGACTCTGGTTTTCCCGCTTCCAGCACCTGCAAGGATTAATAAGGGGCCATCGGTATATTTCACAGCTTCAATCTGCTGAGGATTGAGATTTTTAAAAAGAAACTCTTTATCAACCACAAAAAATCACTCCCAAAGCCCTCTTGAATGTAATGTTATGGAAAAATACACACATAGAATAATGTTTTCGTTAATTATTACCCATATCCCTTTTTATCTATGTGGTTTAAAGCTACTGTTAAATATGAAAAATAGAAAATACCCTGATGGCCAGGGTATTATATAACCTCTAATGTTTTTTATTTTACTCTTTCCTTTTTCTCGTGCGTCTTTTCGCCAGTTCATCCATAATTTCATAAGGCTTTATACCATGCAGAACAAGCAGTACCAAACAGTGATAAAGGAGATCTCCCATTTCATATATAACTTCTTCCCTGCTTTGATTTTTTGAACCTATGATAATCTCAGCTGCTTCCTCACCTATTTTTTTGAGTATTTTATCCTGTCCTTCATTAAAAAGATATGTTGTATAGCTTCCTTCGGGTCTTTCTTTAAACCTATTACTAATTACCTCATATAGTTCATTTATAATACTATCATTTGATGAATAAATTTCTTTTTCATCCCCTAAATTCATAACTGTGTTGTGAAAGCAAGAATATTCCCCAGTATGACAAGCAGGACCGTGCTGTTTTACTTTAACTAAAAGAGCATCTGCATCACAATCATAAGAAATCTGTATTACCTCCTGATAGTTGCCTGAAGTTTCCCCTTTATTCCACAGTTTTTGCCTGCTACGGCTGTAAAACCATGTTTTTTTAGTTTCAATGGTTTTTTTTAAAGCCTCTTGGTTCATGTATGCAAGCATTAAAACCTTTCCCGATGAAGCATCCTGAACCACTGCAGGTATCAATCCTCTATCGTCAAACTTTAAAATATCTATAAGGTTTTCTGCCGCAATATTTTTCACTATCTTACCACCACCCCATGTTTTCTCAAATAATCTTTAGTCTCCTTAATGGTATATTCACCGTAATGAAATATTGATGCAGCTAACGCAGCATCAGCCTTCCCCACTGTTAAAGCCTCAAGAATGTGTGCCAGGGTTCCAGCACCCCCTGAAGCTATGACCGGAATATTTACAATTGAACTTACAGCCGCAGTTAATTCTATATCATAACCGTCCTTAGTGCCGTCTCTATCCATACTTGTAAGAAGGATCTCACCTGCACCCATCTCTTCAACCTTTTTAGCCCAATCCAAAACATCCAATCCCGTCGCTCTGCGTCCCCCATGGGTATATACTTCCCAAGAATTGGGACCATTTTTTTTGGCATCCACTGCTACGACTATACATTGAGTGCCAAACATTTTAGCCGCCTGGCGTATCAGCTCAGGATTTTCCACAGCCGCTGTATTTATAGAAACTTTATCCGCCCCAGCTTTCAGAATCCCCCTAATATCTTCCAAGCTGCTAATACCACCACCAATGGTAAAAGGAATAAATACATTTTCTGCTGTACGCCGCACCAAATCAATCATGGTTTTTCTTTTCTCATAGGAAGCAGTAATATCTAAAAATACAAGCTCATCTGCTCCTTCTCTATCGTAGTATGCTGCCAGCTCCACAGGATCCCCAGCATCCCTGAGATTTATGAATCTAGTCCCTTTTACTACCCTGCCTGAAGCAACATCAAGACATGGAATTATTCTTTTAGCCAGCATCTTTTAAAGCACCTGCCAATCTTAAAGCTTCTTTAAAATTAATTGAGCCATCATATAAAGCCCTGCCTATAATTATTCCTTCAAGATTTGAGTATCCTAAATTAATTAAGTTCCTAATATCTTCAATGCTTGATATACCTCCTGAAACAATAACATTAAGGGAAACTTTGCTTAAGAAGTCCCTTACTGTTTCAATATTGGGCCCTGATAAGGTCCCATCACGGTCGGTGTCGGTAAATATAACTCTTTTGACACCTATATCTTCCAATTCCTCTGCAAAATCAATTATGTCCTTTTGTGCAACCTTTTCCCATCCGTGTACAGCCACTTTTCTATCCCTACTGTCTATTCCCACCAGCACTCTTTCACCAAACAAGCTGCAGGCATCCTTAACCAGTTTTCTATTATATACAGCAGCTGTGCCAAGAATAACCCTTTCAACACCCAGAGATAATATTTCTGATATGGTTTCCAGATCCCTAATTCCTCCCCCCAGCTGGAGGGGAATGCTAACTCTTTCCCTAATTTTTTTAATAATTTCAATATTTTTGGGCATACCTGCAAAGGCTCCATCAAGATCTACCAGATGGAGCAGTGAAGCACCTGCTTCTGACCAACTGCATGCAACTTGAACTGGATCTTCCGAATAAACGGTTTCTTGGTCCACTTTCCCTTTAACTAAGCGTACACATTTTCCATTTCTTATGTCTACAGCAGGTATTATCAGCACTTTTCCACCAGCTCCCCAAAATTTTTCAGCACTTTTAATCCTAAAGCGCTGCTTTTTTCTGGATGAAATTGAACTCCAAAAATATTTTCTCGGCATACAGCTGAACAGAATTCTATGCCGTATTCAGTAGTAGCCGCCACAACATCTTCATTTAAAGGATTGACATAAAAAGAATGTACAAAATAAAAAAAGCTTTCATCTTCTATTCCCTTAAAAATAGCACATTCCCTATTTTTTCTTATTTTTATCTGATTCCAACCCATGTGAGGTACTTTAACGCTGCTGGGTAGGCGTTTTACTTCACCAGGGATCAAATCCAAACCCTTATGCTCTCCGTCCTCAAAGCTCACAGAAAAAATAAGCTGGAGACCCAGACAAATACCTAAAAAAGGAACACCTTCAAAAACAGCTTCTTTTATGGCTTCATCGGCTCCTACTTCTTTTAGGTTTTTCATCGCATCAGAAAAAGCTCCCACCCCAGGTAAAACAATACCTTTCGCTTTTACAATTTTTCGGGGATCATTGGAAATTTCAGCTTTTATACCCATGCTCAAAAAAGCTTTCTGTACAGATAAAAGATTACCCATTCCATAATCAATAATAACAACAGCCACTTCTAACACCACCTAAGCTGTCTATTCCAAAAAACCTTTTGTTGAAGGAATGCCATTTCCTGCAACCAAGGCAGCTTCTTTTAATGCCCTTGCAAAGGATTTAAAAACAGCCTCCAGTATATGATGGGTATTCTTTCCAGCAAGCATTTTTATGTGAAGAGTCGTTCCTGAATTGCTACAGAAAGCACGAAGAAATTCCTCTACCAGCTCCACATCAAAACTGCCTACTCTGCTGGTACAGCATGTAACTTCATAGCTTAGATAAGACCTGCCGCTTAAATCAACAACAGACATTACAAGGGCTTCATCCATGGGTGTAACTGCAAGCCCATAGCGATTTATTCCCAATTTATCCCCCAATGCATCTTTAAAACATTGTCCCATGCATATGCCAACGTCTTCAACTGTGTGATGTCCATCTACTTCTAAATCCCCTTCAACATTAATTTTTAGATCAAACCCGCTGTGGTATGTCCAAAGTTGTAACATATGATCAAAAAATGGCACTCCTGTTTTTCCTGTTAAATTTCCAGAACCGTCAAGAAGCAGCTCCATTTCTATATCTGTTTCTTTTGTTATCCTTTTAATTCTGCCAACCCTTTTCATTTCCATCTCCGTCCCTTAATCTTATTAAAACAGCCCTAGCATGAGCGTCCAAACCTTCTGCTTTTGCAAAGGAAGCTATTTTCTCTCCATCTTTATAAAGTTTTTCCTTTTCATATCCCAAGACACCAATGTATTTTACAAAGTCCTCAACTCCTAAGGGAGAAGCAAAACGGGCTGTTCCTCCAGTAGGCAGGATATGATTTGTTCCTCCCCAATAATCTCCTACAGGTTCAGGAGTATAAGGACCAATAAAGACTGTTCCAGCTGTTTTGATCTGTCCAAGGAGATGCAGCGGTTCCCCAACCATTATTTCTAAATGTTCCGGTGCAAAATCATTAGCTGCTTGAACTGCTTCTAAAATATCATCAGTTATAACTATCAAACCGTTATTCTCTATGCTTTTCATTGCTATTTTCTCCCTGGGAAGACCTTTTAACTGCTGACATATTTCCAGTTTAACTTCCTCAGCAAGTCTGCCATCAGGGGTAGCAAGAATCGCAGAGGAGTGCTCATCATGTTCTGCTTGGGACAGCATATCTGCAGCAATAAATTTAGGATTCGCGCTGGAATCAGCAATTATAAAAATCTCACTGGGACCGGCAAGCATGTCTATATCAACTTTACCAAAAACCAATTTCTTTGCAGCAGTTACATAAATATTGCCCGGACCTGTAATTTTTAAAACAGGTTTTATAGTCTCTGTTCCATAGGCCAGTGCGGCTATGCCGTGCGCACCGCCAATTTTATATATTTCTTTGATTCCCAATTCCCATGCTGCAATAAGGGTATAAGGAGAAAGTTCACCGTTTCTGTTTGGTGGAGAAATCATTACTATTTCCTCTACACCAGCCACTATGGCTGGTATTCCGTTCATTAAAACGGAGGAAGGATAGGAAGCAGTACCACCTGGAACATATATACCAACTCTCTGCAGAGGTCGAACTAATCTTCCCCAAATTGAACCATTTTCACAATCAAGCCACGATAGGTTTATCTGCCGTTCATGATATTTCTTTATATTGACAGAAGCTTCTCTTAAAGTTTCTATAATTCGAGGATCAGCCTTCTTATATGCATTTTGGACCTCTTCTTCTGAAACCTTTATCCCAGCTTTTCTTATATCAACCTGATCAAATTTAAGGCTGTATTCTATGACTGCCCGATCTCCCCTATTCTTGACATCCTCTACTATTTTCTGAACGTAATCAATTACTTCCATTAATGCATCGTTAATATTACTTCTAAGTTTAAAAAAATCTATTTCACTGTAATGTACAGTCTTAATCATTTTTACCCTCCAAAATAATAATTGTGGATTTTTTCTAAAAGTTCTTGTATTTGTTCATGCTTAAGGCGATAGCTTACTCTGTTTGCCACAAGGCGGGCAGTAGCTTCAAAAATATCATCCACCGCAATCAGGCTGTTTTCCCTTAAAGTTCTGCCTGTAGAAACTATATCAACAATTGCATCCGCAAGACCTACTTGCGGAGCAAGCTCAATATTGCCGTGAAGATGTATAATCTCAGCCTGAAAACCTATTTTTTCAAAATAATCTCTAGCAACATTAGGAAACTTTGTAGCAACACGAATATGAGTAGCTCCCGAAAAAATCCTGCGGAAATCACCATCATATTCCGAATTCTTTAAAACTTTCTCAGGCAGGGCTAAAACAAATTTGCATTTTCCAAATCCTAAATCTAATAATTCAATTATATTCCGTTTTACCTCTTCTATTATGTCTTTACCAACAATTCCTATATCCGAAGCACCATATTCTACATATGTGGGTATATCCGTTGGTCTGCAGATTATGTAACGTAGAGAAACTTCAGGATACTCAAGAAGAAGCTTTCTGGTATTGTCCTTTAAATCATCGGTCGGCAAACCTATTTTTTGGAAAAGATTAACCGCCTCTTCCAGTAATTTTCCTTTAGGAACAGCAATAGTCAAGAAATTTTGCTTCAAAATCTCCACCCCTAATTTACTACTTCCACATAACTTATACCTTTTTTCAGTGCATATTTTTTAAGCTGGGTTTCATCCCTATTATTTAAATCCACCTCAGCAAAGAAACCCTGCGCTCGAAGTTCCTCAGCCTTCTTAAAAACTTTATTAAAATCCCTGCCGGCAACAATACATCTTTTTTCAGCAGATCTGGGAAGCTTACCCGATGCTTCCAACACTAACAGTATCCTCTCTATACCCATAGCAAATCCCGTAGCAGGACAATTAAAGCCGAAATTACTTAAAAGATTATCGTATCTTCCACCACCGCATATGGGAAAGCCAAGATGGGGACTGTATATTTCAAAAACAATGCCGGTATAGTACTGAAAATCCCTTGTAATTCCAAGATCAATTAACATTCTATCTTCCAAACCAGCATCCTTAAGCAATGACAAAACTTTTCTCAATACAACTAATCCTTTTCTTATTTCCGGTATATTTTCAAAATCAGAAAATTCATCAGCAAATTTTTGTGGTTTATAAATGTTGTTTAATTTTTCTAGAAGAACATAATTAGGATTATATTTTTCATTTTTTAATTTGCAAATAATTGTATTAATGGTTACATAGTCCTTTTCTGCTACTGCTTTTTTTAGCTTAGTTTTAATTTTTTCTTCCAGATTGCACAGTTCTAAAATAGAATTAAGAAGATTTGTATCACCTATCCCTATTCTAAAATCCTCAACACCAACCTCCTGCAGAGCTCGACTGGCCAGAATGATAATTTCGGCATCAGCAAAACAACTGTCAGCGCCGATTAATTCAACTCCAGCTTGAAAAAATTCTCTATATCTACCAGCTTGTATTTTCTCATAGCGGAAAACATTTGCAGTGTAACAAAACCTAAGGGGTAAAGACTCATTTTTTAAGTGAGAAGCAGCAAAGCGTGCAATGGGTGTGGTCATATCTGGTCTTAATGTTAAAATTTCCCCTTCCCTTCCAAAAAATCTATAAAGCTGAGTTTTTTCCTCATCGGTAAGACCCTTCGAAATTACTTTATCAAATTCTAGGGTTCCTGTAATAATTTCCTCGTATCCCCAAGAACGAAAAAGCCCTACTAGAATATTCTCTATATATCTTTTTCTCCAAGAATTTTCTGGAGCCCAATCCCTAATTCCCGATGGAGTAATTAGTTCTGCATTATTAACCATCAAAACACCCCAAAAATATAATTTAACGTTTTAGCATGCTAAAGCAATATTAGCATGATAAACTACTCATGTCAATACACCCCTTTTTCTAGGGAGCAGAACACCTTATTTTTTTAAAAAAACTTGTTTTCCTTTCTCTTTATTTCTTCTTTTGCTAAGTCCAAATCATAAACAGAGCACCCTTTAAATTTTAAACAGCATATGTATGATGCACTAACAGAAGCTGTCATCAAAGGAAGAGCAATATTATAGTTGTTGGATAATTCAATAACCATTATTACTGCGGTTAATGGAGCATTAAATACCCCCGCCAAAACCGCTGCAATACCTGCAGCAATATATGTTTCATGGGAGCCAATAATATTTGGAAAAAAAACACCTGCTAAATGCGAAAACATCCCACCCAAAAGAGATCCAAGTACCAAAGAAGGTGCAAATAACCCTCCTGAACCACCACTTCCTAATGTTATAGAAGTAGCAGCTACTTTTGCTGCTAATAGTACAATTAGCACGTCCGTTTTAAATTGGTTTTTTAAAACTGATTCAATTGTTTCGTATCCTTCACTTAATACCTGAGGTATGAATAAAGCAAATATTCCCAGTAAAAAACCTCCAGCTATTGGGTTTAAAAATAATTTATATTCTCCATTCCTAAAACTATTCTCAGCTTTGTTTACAAAACGAATAAAAACTACTCCTAAAAAACCACCAAAAATTCCTAGAAGTAAAAATATAAACAGCTCCTGCCAACCACCCCATATGGCATTAGGAATGTTCAACAAATGGGTATTACCCCATAGCTTTCTGTAAATTTGTGTAGAGGTTATTGATGATAATACAAAGTAAAGAAAAATATTTCCATTAAAACTTTTTACGATAGCTTCCATAGCAAATAATATTCCTGCTATAGGAGCATTAAATATTGCAGCTAGTCCTCCAGCAGCTCCAGCCGCAGCAGCTATTTTTAAGTTTTCATTCTTAAGTTTAAATAGCTGACCCACAGCAGAACCAACACCAGCACCTATCTGAACCATTGGACCTTCGGGACCTACAGAACCTCCACTACCTATGCACAATGAAGAGGCTAGCGCTTCCACTGGTGCTACAAAATAAGGTATTTTCCCATCTTTAATTCTGATAATCTTTATTACTTCAGTAACGCCATGGCCAAGATTCTTTTTTGTCAAGGTATTTTTTACTAAATAATTAACTGTTGCTAAACCTAACATAGGTATAAATAAATAATTTAATTTACCTAAAAAAGATAGTAATTTACTTAATTCTATCCACATAACTTTATCAAAAAAATGAACAAGCCATCTAAAAATAACTGCTGATATACCTGATAAAAATCCCACTAAAACACAGATCAATAAAATTTTTATCTGTTTTTTTATTTCTTTTGCAGTGCTCATTATTATCACCCGTACATTATTTTTTTTAGTTCGTTAAAAAAACAATTTTTACAAAAAAAGAAATCCCTGGACTTGTAGCCCAGGGATTTCTATCTTTCAGTTTTAGTTTGCAGGAGGCACTGTTGCTTCGATACCGATTGCTTTTACTTTTGCATTAACAAACTCTTGGAGCTTCTTGATGTGTTCTGGCTGCAGGTGTGCAAAACGTCCTTGCAGTTTTACATACTCTTCTACTGGCTTTAACTTCTTAGGAGCGTGTGTTAGGATTCTTTGCCCATCGATAATTTCATACAGTTGATACATACCTGTTTGTACTGCTAGTTTACCAACTTCAATGATCTTATTGCATGGGAATACCCATCCCTTTGGACAAATAGCATGAATGTGTACATATGCTGGGCCGTCTTGATTTAATCCTTTACGGATTTTATTCATTAAATCCACAGGATATGCTATGGAAGCTGTTGCAACATATCTCAACTCAGGATGTCCGTATGCAAACAATGCTGGTCCATCTTTGGGGAATAACTTCTTACCTTCTGGTACAACTGGTCCTGCAGGTGTGAAGGAAGTCCATGCACCATATGGTGTTGAAGGTGATGTTTGAATACCAGTGTTAGCATAGGACTCATTGTCGTAACATACTACTAAGATGTCATGTCCGCGATAGAATGCAGCAGAAATTGCCTGCAGACCGATATCAACTGCACCACCGTCTCCAGCCATTACAATAATATTCGGGAATACATCGATATCGCATGTTCCCTTGCGTATCCTTGCTTTGTATGCTGCTTCGATACCGGATGCTACAGCTCCACCGTTTGTAATTTGTGCGTGGATCCAAGGTACTGCCCAAGGACCACAAGAGTATGATGTGTTAGCAACGTACATACAACCTGTTGGTCCCAGGAAGATTGTATTCTTACCAGCTGCTTTTGCAACCAAACGATAGGTTAATGCAGGGCCACAACCAGCACAGGTTCTGTGACCTGGAAGATAGAACTCTTCATCAGGAGCCTCAGCTAAATTCTTAATCATTGGGAGTTCTTGCTTTTTGTAATCTATGCTCACAGGAGTCCCTCCTTTCAATTTTCCCTTTAATTAATCCATTTCTTCTAAGTCAAATGGGCTTACCCAGGACTGATCAGCTTCAGGCTGCTTTCCGGAATCTGCATACTCTTTTACAAGTTTGAAGATGTAGTAGAATTCTTCACGACTAAATACTTCTCCTCCTAATCCGCCTAAGAAGCCTAGTACTGGAATATTTGTCACACCATAAAGTGCAGCTTTTACTTCAGCTTGAACTGGGCCAGTTCTACCAGTGATACCGAAGGAATTGGAATTATCAAATACACCTACACCTTTTGCGTTAGCCAATACTTCTCTTAACTGCTTGGTTGGGAATGGACGGAATGTACGAATTCTTGCTACACCAACTTTTTCACCTAAGTTGCGGAGTTTCTTAGCAACAACCTTTGCAGTCTCTGCATGTGCACCAATACCTACCAGGATGTAATCAGCATCTTCTGTCATGTACTGCTCAATCCATGGATCATATTTACGTCCAAAGATTTCACCAAACTCTTTCCATACTTCTTCTACAACCTTTGGTACTTCGTCCCACAGCTTCTTACGCTGATACTGCAACGGTGGTCCTTGTATTGGTGCAATCTGTGGACCTATAATCATTGGATCTCTTGGATCAAGTATATGATGGTTCTTATATGGTGGTAAGAACTCATCTACTTGTGCTTGCTCTGGAATATCTACCTCGTTGAGAATATGGGATACAAAATAACCATCCATGCATGCAAACTGTGGTAACAGAACCCTTGGATCCTCACCAATTCTGTAATAAGCAATTGTGTTATCTAATGCTTCTTGAGGTGTTGATGCCCAACCCATGATCCATCCCTGGTCACGACAAGACATTGCATCCATGTGCTCTGAACCAAAGTCTCCCGGTGGGTCTAATGTTCTATCAGCAATAGCCATTTGTACTGGTAATCTTTCACCGGAAATTGGGGAGTAAACTTCAAATGCGTATGTTACACCAACACCAGCGCTACCTGTATAAGCTCTTGCACCTGCTGCTGAAGCGCCATATACAACGCTCAGCTGTGCGTGTTCACCTTCACCGTGTACAAACTCAGCATCTAAATCCCCATCAGCTACCATACGTGCCAGCTCGGACATGATTCCTGTATATGGACGAATTGGATAAGAACAAATTACATCAACATTTGCCAAACGAGCTCCGTGAGCTGCAGCTACACAACCAGAAATATATTCTTTTCTACCCATTAATTATTCACCTCCTCAAGGTAATTAATCTTCAAATTCTAATTCTGGTACCATTGTTATTGCTCCGGTTGGGCATTCATTGGCACATACTCCACAACCTTTACAGTATTTATAGAAGAATTCAGGTCCATTCTCTCCACGTGTAATTATTGCATCAGCGCAGAAGATCCAGCACTGCCAGCACTGTGTGCACTTTTCTGTATCCAGTACAGGACGCTGCACTTTCCAGTTACCAGTTACTTGCTTGTCGTTTTCAGTTTTCGGGCTGGGATAAGTACCAGCAAATGGCAGCTCTTCATACAATTTTAGCAACTCAGCTCTTAAACCCATTAACTACACCCCCTTAAATATTTCATATAATTTATGCAACAGCTGAAACATCTTCAAGTACGCAGTTCTCATATCCATTCTTGAATGCTTCTTTATTTGCAACTTCATTTAACGCAGCATCATAGCTTACTATACCTGTAGCTTTTACAATTGCTCCTACCAAAGCTGCGGAAATACCTACACCGATACCGGACTTGTCGTAAACGCCTTCAGCACCGTCCAGGGTGACGACCGCCTCAGCCATTCCGAAAGCATCAACAGTAACGATCTTGCTTATTTTTTCAAGCTGCTCTTTCGGGATAAACTTGGCGATTTCAGCCGGGCTACGCTTAGTGTTAACAACCAGAGTCTTAGGAGTCGGACCCTCAACCAAGCTGCAAAGACCCGTCAAACCCGGATAGTTTAATGAGAGGCTCTTAACCAAGGTCTCCTCGGTCAGAACAACGATTTCAGGGTCATCATTTTCATAAACATATCTACTTTCAATGGGCTCATCAGCAATTCTACCATATGCACGTACGGGAACATAAATTCTGTCAGGTAGGTCTACATAGTTTTCAAAAGCCTGTACATATTTGCCTTCACTCTTCCATGCAGCGTTTGTTAAAATAACAACTACGTCACGTGCTTCTTTGTTTTGAAGAACTCCTCTTGCCCACACAGTAATCTGCCTTAAAGTTGGCTCTTCAAACAATTTTTTTACATCAACATCAGCCACTTATAAATCCCCCTTTCTTAATTTTAATGAGCTTTTTGCTCATCACCCCTACCTACTTTATTCACCTCCTCTTTTCGGTAGGGAGAAATATATTTCTATAGAATGCCGTGATTCTATAAACACGGCTATTATCAACATTTACTTAATCATAGCAACTCTTTTTGCACTTTTGCTTTCTTGTCTTTTAACTGTTTCTAATGCTTTCCTGAAATGCTTCATCTTAATTTTCAGAAGTTCTTTGTCTTTTGTTACATCCTTGACATTTTCAGCTTTTTCAATAAACTCCTGAAGCGCTAAAAGTGATGCCTGTTGACATATTCCTTCTATATGAGATCCTGCCATTCCTTCTGTTTTTTCAACTAATTCGTCTAAATCTACATCATCTGCCAACGGCCTATCCTTTACGTGAATTTTAAATATTTCCTTTCTCATTTCTGCATCAGGCATTGGGAATTCAAGAATATAATCAAATCGCCCTGGTCTTAACAATGCTTGATCCAATGTCTCAATTCTGTTTGTAGCAGCCAGTACAATTACTCCTTTTAATTCTTCAAGACCATCAAGTTCGCTAAGCAAGATACTTACCATATGCTCAGTTGTCCTTGTATGTCCAGCTGTTCCCCTTTGGGGAGCCAGCGCATCAATCTCATCAAAGAACAGAATACATGGTGCTGCTTGCCTTGCTTTCCTGAATATTTCCTGCAGCGTTTTTTCTGCTTTTCCCGCCCATTGTGAGAACAACATTGGACTAGGTACATTGATAAAGTTAACTTCACTTTCAGTTGCTATAGCTTTTGCCACCAATGTTTTTCCTGTACCTGATGGGCCTGACAATAATATTCCTTTAGGTGTATCCATTTTTACGTGATCAAACAGCTCTGAATATTTCAGCGGCCAATCAACTAATGCCGTTAATGTCTTTTTAATTTCATCTAAACCACCGACATCATCCCAACTTACATTGGGCACTTCAGAGAAGAATTCCCTTGTTGCTGAGGGCTGTACCTGTTTTAGTGCTTCCATAAAGTCCTGCCTAGTAACAACCATTTCTACCTGCTGCTTCTCTGCACCTTCTCCTAAGTCAAGCTCAGGGAGAATTCTTCTCAATGCATTCATACCTGCTTCTTTACACAGGAAGGCAAGGTCTGCACCTACAAACCCGTGGGTAATAGCTGCAAGCTCTTTTATGGAAACATCATCTGCTAAATTCATTCCTCTGGTATGAATTTGCAGAATATCTTCCCTTCCATATCTGTCTGGAGCATTTATAGGAACCTCACGATCGAAGCGTCCAGGCCTTCTAAGGGCTGGATCCAAAAGATCCGGCATGTTTGTAGCGCCGATGACTATTATTTCCCCACGGGTTTCTAAGCCGTCCATTAATGCTAGAAGCTGTGCCACTACTCTCTTTTCAACATCTCCGTGAACATCTCCACGTTTGGGTGCCAGCGCATCTATTTCATCCAGGAAAAGAATACTGGGTGCGTGTCTTCTTGCTTCGGCAAAAAGTTCTCTTAGTCTTGCTTCACTTTCTCCATAGTATTTATTCATAATCTCAGGGCCATTGACATGAATAAAGTATGCCTGACTCTCAGAAGCAACAGCCCTGGCTATTAATGTCTTACCCGTTCCCGGCGGCCCATACAGCAATACTCCCTTGGGTGCCTCAATACCAAGCGTCCTAAAAACTTCTGGGAACTTCATGGGAAGCTCAATTATTTCCCTTACCCTCTGTACTTCTTCATCTAAGCCGCCAATATCTTCATAGGTAACTCTCTTAGTTTTAGTAAACTCTTCAGGTTCTTTGATTTTTATTTGAGTTTCTTTAGTAATTACTACCGGGCCTTTAGGGTTGGTTCCTGCTACTGTAAATGATTCGTCGGTACCTACAAGCATAACTGTAATCTTATCCCCTGTCACACAGGGTATTCCAATCATCATGCGATGAAGATTGAACAATACATTTTCGTCATCGTACTTTTTGGTAGGATCATCAGGGGTGAGCACTATTGTCTTTGCGGGCTGTACTTCTGTTTTTCTAATTTGAACTTTCTCATCTAAACCTACACCTGCATTGTATCGTATTGTTCCTGTCATCATAACTGCATCATTTCTGCAGTATGCACCAAACGAGGGGACAACTTTTGCGACGGTTTTTCTCTTTCCCAATATCTCTACATAATCGTTCAGCTTAACGCCGATCTTCCGCATATCTTCAGTATCCATACGGATAATGCCTTTGTTGGTGTCTTCTAGCAAGCCTTCAATTACTCTTAACCTGATACTTTCCCTTTTTGCCATCTGATAACCTCCCTATACCCTGCCGCCGCTCAGCAAGTTATTTTCCCCATATAACTTAGCCTTTCCGCTCTGCTCGTCCTTCCACACTCATGTATATTCACTAAAAAGATTAATTATTCGCACATCACATCAACATTTTGGACAAATTTTTACCACCCTAATTTACTTACTAAGCCATCCTTAGTGGAAATTGCATGTATGCACGAAGCAATTTTGTAAAGACTTACTTACAATATAAGCTTTCATGCACATTCACGGAGTGATTACCCACAAGGAGAGTAATGTTGATTTATTAGGTGGAGCAACTATTACAGTTTTCGTATACTAGTGTTCTATGTGAATTTAAGATCTCCTTCTCAGAGATCAAAAAATTTTAGGTTTTTCTTTGGCACTTTTTCAATAGTAAACATCAATAATAATAAAAAAGGGAAATTTGTGAAAAATTAATTAATGGCAACACTTGAAATGCAAGGAGGAGTAATATGACTGCTGCAAATCACATTGATCAAATACAGCGGAATAGACGAAAATTTTTTATGAAATATGGATTTGACTTAATCCAATATATCAACCTTGAAATGTGCGGTAAACCTGAAGAGGAAATTATTGAAACATTAGGAATTTTACCCATGCAGCTGGAGCATTTCAAAAAGGATATAAGAATAAAAAAGTTAAAACCAAAAAA
>LDZR01002229.1_pt1 | contig 52902 bp, 54 predicted proteins | sample 615371 | NCBI WGS metagenome assembly LDZR01 (sample SAMN03408294, study PRJNA278302) | terrestrial metagenome | isolation source: oil reservoir sample K2 | place: USA: Alaska, North Slope, Kuparuk formation | collected 2013
TTTTCGGGTAGTGTTTGCTGATTATCGGATAGATTTCGGATTTTATGATCAGGATTTCCTGCTGAAAGCTCAATACAACCACCAATCAATCAAAAGACTTAAGTGCTTATAACTCTAACGATCTAATGGGAACTAGGGTTAAATTATTAAGACACGTAAATATAAATAGTTTTCTAATTTTCAAATAAATTCCCAAGATCAAAAAAGAATCTAATGGCTAAGATTTTAATAGATGCGGATTCTCCAAAATTTCAAAGAAGGAGATCCACCTCAGCCCTTTATCTTCTGCGATCATCTTTGGTATATCAACAACCAAGGGCACTTTTTGGATCACCGCAATGTCCGAACTTGCAACTACTTCAAACCTCTTTAAATCATGATCTGGAGCCTTAGATAGCTCAACTTTTCCAGGAACCTTGAAATTCACCATAATTTCTTCAGTTAGGTTAGCTATCTCTCCACTTCTGCTCACAGGAGAATCGTATAAAAACCATACTTCTTTAACCCCGATATTACTCAAAAACCCTACCAGTAACTCGAGAATTTTTGAAGTATTTTCATGTAGTCTGTAACCTCTTTGATGTTTTAAATCTCTTAAAAAGCCATCTTCACATAGAATTGCTTTTCCTTCCAGTAGAGATTCAAGAGTTATCAGGACATTAAATCCGTCAATACCGATAATTTCCCCCCTGAGGCCGTCTTCTTTTACCAGTTTCCTTTTTCTTTCTTCAATTTCCTTGTCTGAGAAAACACATCTCATTAAAAAGTACCTCTCTTTGGAAGTGAGAAGATAGTGGTTAGCCACGAATTCAAGAGCATACTTTTTCCGATATCCCCTATTCAAGAGATATTTCAAATCTTCATAAGCCAAGAGGAGAGAAGACATTATACCACCTTTTCTAAGATTTCGTCACCAGCGTGTATCCTAATCCTAACTTTCCCGCTCAAAAGAGAGCTTTTGACTTTCTTTGTAAGGATCTCATCCACCTGGAATACCCCAGCTAAATGCTTCATCCAAGCTTCCACGAGAATAGGGGCCTCCTGATCTCCCTCTTTTATCTCCACTTTATCTATAGCCAAGGCCGAAACTGCATGAATATCAACTTTGTCCTTCTTGTATGCCAGTCTGCTCCTCCCCTCTTCCATATCACAGCCATCTGCTATCTTCACGCAGCTACCCTCAATTGTAGTACATGGAACAGCTTCATCGTGGGTGTAAATGGCATTTAGAGTTAAGGCCTTTAAAAGAAGCCAGTCTTCTTTCTCGAATTCTTTTACAAGTTCATCTATTATAGGCTCAGCGAGAAGAACACTAAACTGGTAGTGATTATCCCTGTGAATCATGTTCCCGATATCGTGAAACAGTGCTCCAAAAGCCACTATAAACTTGCTCCACTCGATGGATTTGTCAAGTTTCTCTGCTGTTGTCTCAATTCCGAACTTTTTAAGGATTTTCAAGACTTCAAGGGCCCGTCTCGTTGTCAGAAGAACGTGTATGGCACCGTGGTCATTAAACTGATAAATGTTAAGCACTATGTAATTTGTTGTATCAAAGTAGTGCTTGTACTTTTTGTAAGCTCTTTCGTAGAGAGAGTAAAGGTTTTCATTTTCCAAAAGCTCTTTTATTCCTCCTAAAAGTTCCTCCTCAACATACATTTTTCCACCTCTTATATAGAAAAGGGTTTAATTAGATTTAAAGGTTTTTAAAAGAGAAAAAAACTGGTCTGGAGCCTGTTTTGATGGTAGCCCCGCGGGGATTCGAACCCCGGTCGCGGGATCCAGAGTCCCGCATGCTTGGCCGCTACACCACGGGGCTGTGTTCGATGTTAAGTTAAGTGGAGTATTTATAAATCTTATCTACTACGATTTCCTCCCTTAGTGAAAGATCATTAAGTTTGGGTGTTATTCTTCATCATTTTTTTGTTAATTATTAATAGAAAGATTTTTATTTTTGCCATTTATATGTTAATAGGTGGTAGTGTGAAAACGGTTGTGTGTCCATATTGTGGGTTTGGGTGCAAACTTCTTGTTGATCCTCAAACACTAATTGTTAAACCTTACAGGGGTGAACCAAACAGAGGAAGACTCTGTCCAAAAGGCCTCTATGCAATGGAGTTTGCCTTATCAAAAAATAGGGTCAAAAGGCCATTAAAACGCAATAGAAATGCTTTAAAACCCATAACTTGGGGCCAAGCTATTGAAGAAATATCTCACAAACTTCTTGAAATAAGGGAAGTTTATGGCCCGGATGCGGTTGCTTTTATATCCTCCTCAAAGATTAGCAACGAAGAGAATTACCTCCTTCAAAAAATAGCCAGACTTTTTGGGACAAATAATATTGATAACTGTGCAAGGATTTGTCATGAAGCCAGTGTCCATGCGCTCAAAACTACAATAGGAACAGGAACTCAAACAAACCCCTACGAAGATATAGAGAACTTTGGAGCCATACTCATCTGGGGTTATAATCCTGCTGAAACCCATCCTGTAATAATACACTACATAAAGAAGGCCAAAAAGAGAGGGGCCAAGATAATAGTCGTTGATATTAGGGAAACTATCACGATGAATCTTGCCGATTACAAGTTTGTTATAAAGCCGGGCACTGACATAGTGCTTGCCAATGCCATAATGAACGTTATAATTAGGGAAGAACTTTACAATGAGGAATTCATCAAAAACAGAACAACCGGATTTTCAGAGGTTCGAATGGCCGTTATGAAGTATACCCCCGAATATGCAGAGAAAGTTACTGGGGTTCCGGCCACACTAATTCAAAAGGCTGCAAGAGAGTTTGCCTTAGCTGGAAGTGGAGCCATTATGTGGGGTATGGGAGTGACTCAACACGTTTCTGGAGTTGAGAATGTTCTTGCTATAATAAATATTGCACTTCTTCTTGGTTATATTGGCAACAGAGGCGGTCTCTATCCAATGCGCGGTCAAAACAATGTTCAAGGAGCTGCATATATGGGCGCTCTGAGCGAGTTTTTACCTGGATATATCCCTTTGGAAGATGAAAAGTTCAGGAAAAGAGTTGCTTCTCTATGGGGAGTTGAAAACATTCCAATCGAGAGGGGATTATATTTAACCGAAGTTTGGGATGCAATAGAAAGAGACGACATAAAGGCACTTTACATTATAGGAGAAAATCCAGCTGTTAGTGAAGCCAATTTTGGCCGCGTTAGAAAGGCCCTTAGAAAGCTAGACCTACTAATAGTCCAAGACCTATTTATAACAAAAACAGCACGTTATGCTCACTATATTCTCCCCGCTTCAGCTTTTTGTGAAAAAGACGGGTCTTACATGAACAGCGAACGTAGAATTCAGTGGAGCGAGAAAGTCCTTGAACCCTTAAATGACTCTAAGCCAGATTGGAAAATACTAACCATGTTAGGGAAAGGCCTTGGTTTGCCGGGATTTAATTATTCAAGTGTAGAAGAAATAACAAAAGAATACTTCTCTCTTTTTCCAGAGTTAGAAGAAAAAGATATAGAAGACCTCAAAAGTGAGAATGGAATCTTCCTTCCAAGAAAGAGACTTCACACATGGGAATTCGCAACCCCAAATGGAAAAGCACGATTTATAGCTGTGGAACAAATCCCTCCATGGGAAAGCACCAATGGAGAATATCCATTCGCCCTAACAACGGTAAGACTCATAAGTCACTATAATACGGGAGAAATGACATTGAGGAGTCCCTCTTTAACTAAGCTCATGGGAGAACCAAAAATACTAATAAATGCAGAGGATGCAAAATATCTTGAGATAGAGGACAATGACCTCGTAGAAATTGAAACAAGACGAGGGAAAATACGTATGAGGGCGAAAATTGGAAAAGTAGCCCGTGGAGTAGTAGCAGTTCCATTCCATTTTAAAGCCAATAAGATTACCAATAATGCCCTTAACAAGGCTGGAACACCAGAATTTAAATTTTCAGCGGCAAAGATAAGAAAACCTAAAAGTGGAAAGCCCATTCTGGATAATTACCTGTAAGACAGGCCAAACATAGCTCTCCTTTTCCTACAGCTTTTTTTAGTCCATTCACACTAAGATAGGCCAGACTATCAGCATTTATGGCTTTTTTAACTCTATCAACGCCCCCAAACGCTGCTATCAACTCATGCCTAGTTGGGATATCTATTCCCATATAGCAAGGATGTCTTATCGGTGGAGACGCTATTCTCACATGAACTTCCTTTGCCCCAGCCTTCCTTAACATCGCCACAATTCTTCTCATTGTGGTCCCTCTAACTATAGAATCATCAATGAGAACTACACGTTTTCCACTGACAATCTCCCTGACAGGGGAAAGCTTGAGTTTTACTTTAAGTTCTCTATAAAACTGACCAGGCATTATGAAAGTTCTACCTATGTAACGGTTTTTTATTAACCCCTCGGCGTAGGGTATTCCACTTATCTGAGAAAACCCTAGTGCAGCGGCCCTCCCTGAATCAGGTACAGGTATGACGACCTCTGCATTTGCCGGGCTTTCAAGTGCAAGTTCACGGCCCATTTTAACACGAGCCGAATATACACTTACCTCATCAAGAACACTATCTGGGCGGGCAAAATATATGTACTCAAAAACACAGTGATGATGTTTCTCCTTAACTAGGACCTTATTTTCAACATCATCAGAGATTAAAAACACCTCTCCAGGTGCAACGTCCCTGATATCTTCAACAAAAAGTCTTAAAGCGGAATCTTCCGATGCAAAATAATGTCCATCCCCTATACCATAGCTGAGGGGCCTAAACCCAACCGGATCTCGGGCGACCAAAATTTTACCATCAAAGAGAAAAGCAACAGAATAAGCTCCTTTAACCTCATTAAAAACTTCTCTCATAGCTTCAAACTCATCACCCGTCTCTCTGAGGTGCCAGAGAAAAGAAATCCCTAAAAGCTCTGAATCAACTGAGTGCCTAAATTTAACACCTTTTTTCTCATACTTCCTCCTTAAGGGGAGAAAATTAGTAAGTGTCCCGTTATGAGCTACTGCTATTTTCTTCCCATGGCAAGAAGTTTCGAGAGGTTGAGTTTCATTAAGGGACCCTGAGGTAGAGTAACGGACGTGGGCAATAACCATGTTTGATTTAAGTCTTGATAGTTCGTTGCCTCGAAAAACTTCAGAGACCAATCCCCTACCAGCCAAAGTCCGTATTTTGTGCCTCCATACACTTATTCCAGCACTTTCCTGACCGCGGTGCTGAAGGGCAATAAGAGCATAGTATGCCTTCTTGGAAGCATTTTCGGTTTTGGCTGCAAAGATTCCGCATTTTTCCCTCATAACTTCCCCTCACAAAGTATTGACTTATAAATGTTAATCAAATCCTAGTATCGAGAGCATTTTAACATTGTTAACTTAAAAAGTTTGCCCTATTATTTAACATTAAATTGTCAAAACAAAGCTTAAATATTATATAATTTTACATAAAAATGGTGATAGTTATGGAAATTTATGAAGGCAAAGCTAAGAAGGTAATCCCCTTGGATGACGGGAAAGTCATAATAGAGTTTAAAGATGATGCAACAGCTTTTAACGGGAAGAAAAAAGCACAGTTCAAAGGTAAAGGATGGCTTAACGCTCAAATAAGTGCCATTCTCTTCAAAGTACTTGAAGAAAAGGGTATCAAAACCCACTTTATAGGAGTCGCTGGTGACAATAAGCTCATTGTAGAGAAGCTCAAGATGTATCCAGTTGAAGTCGTTGTTAGAAACGTGATTGCTGGAAGTCTGAAAAAAAGATTGCCCTTAAAAGAGGGTACAGAACTTTCAGAACCAATAGTAGAGCTCTATTACAAAAATGACGATCTTGGAGATCCCATGATAAACCATTATCATGCAAAAGTCCTTGGAGTGAGTGAGAGAGAACTTAAAGAAATCGAAAATATAGCCTTAAAGGTAAATAATATCTTAAAAGAGTATTTCGCTCAAAGAGGGATAATTCTAGTTGACTTTAAACTCGAATTCGGCAAAAATGAGAGAGGCGAGATAATCCTTGGAGATGAGATAAGCCCAGATACTTGTCGTTTCTGGGATGCCGAAACAAAAGAGAGCCTCGATAAAGACGTTTTCCGCTTTGACAAAGGAGAGCTTATAAATGCTTATGAAGAGCTCTATAAGCGTCTCACCGCATAAACCCCCTTTCTTAATCTGTTTTTTATATTTTAGTTCCAAATGAAGTTATAGAAAAGAACTAAAGCCTTACCCTATAATTATCAACTATTATCCCCTTATCCTCTGTAACCTTTCCAATCTCAAAACTTGGATAATGCTTGTTCAGTGTTTCAAGCGCATCTTCTTTGTCTTTTTCATCCACAACGACTACAAAACCAACCCCCATATTGAATACTTTAAACATCTCATCTAAAGGCACGCCGTTCTCATGGATTAGCTTAAAAATCCCGCTTATTGGAGGCATTTCTAGGGAAAATCCATAGCTAGTGAGCCGCTTTAGATTAAGCAGGCCCCCTCCGGTGATGTGTGCCAAACCATGAACCTCCACCCTTTTGAGCAGCTCAAGGACTGCCTTCACATAAATCCTTGTTGGCTCAAGCAAGTGCTCCCAGAGCTTTTTGCCTTCAAACTCGTATTCAAGTCCATATTTGGGAATTAAAAGCTTTCTTGCAAGGGTTAAACCGTTGGAGTGAATCCCCGAGCTTGATATCCCTATTACTGCATCCCCCGGATTTATATCCTTTCCAGTCACCACTTTATCTTTCTCAACAACCCCAATGGCCGTTCCGGCAAGGTCAAAGCCGTTCACGAGCTCTGGTAAGACCGCGGTTTCACCACCAACTATGGCTATCCCCGACTGTTTTGCACCCTCATAGATACCCTTTGCTATTTCCTGAAAAACCTCTTCATCTGGCTCTCTAACAGCAAGATAATCTACCAGAGCTACGGGTTCAGCTCCCAAGCATATCAAATCGTTTACATTCATTGCTATCATATCTACCCCAATGTTGTCGTATTTTCCAACTGCCTCTGCAACCAAGGTTTTGGTTCCAACCCCATCCGTCGTCATTGCAAGGTAAAAGCTTCCAAAGTCCATAAGCGCAGCGTAATGACCAATATCTTCTTTTGGTTCGCCAATTTTTCCTCTTCTAAACTCAAAGGTAGCCTTTGCAAGAGAAATAATACTTTTCAAAGCTTTTTGAGTTTTTTCATCATCGACACCAGCCTGAGCATATGTCAGCATGAACATCACCGAAAGGTGTTTGAGAAAAGGCTTTAAAAATTTTATCATTTTTATGTTCAAAAACTCTTAAATATTTCCACAATTTTAACATACAAACGTCAATGAATTTAGGTGATACCCATGATAGGTATTAGAGATGAAATTGGAACTCCCTTAACGGATTCTGCTGTCAAGATAATGCTCCTTGGAAGCGGGGAGCTTGGAAAAGAGATAGCCATAGAGGCCCAAAGATTGGGAGTGGAAGTTATCGCAGTTGATCGATATCCAAATGCTCCGGCCATGCAGGTAGCCCATAAGGCCTATGTGGGTAATATGAAGGATAAAGACTTCCTCTGGAGCATTGTGGAGAGAGAAAACCCCGACGCGATAGTGCCAGAAATAGAGGCCATAAACCTTGACGCTCTATTTGAGCTTGAAAAGGAAGGCTACTTTGTTGTCCCAAATGCTAAAGCAACTTGGATCGCAATGCACCGCGAGAGAACGAGGGAGACGCTCGCAAAGGAAGCAAAAGTTCCTACATCGAGATACGCCTACGCAACAACCCTAGATGAGCTTTATGATGCATGTGAAAAGATTGGCTACCCATGTCACACCAAGGCAATAATGAGCTCCAGTGGGAAGGGATCTTACTTTGTCAAAGGCCCTGAAGACATACCAAAGGCATGGGAAGTTGCAAAAAAGAAAGCTCGTGGCAGTGCTGATAAAATAATAGTTGAGGAGCATATAAACTTTGACATTGAAATAACCGAACTGGCAGTGAGGCACTTTGACGAGAACGGAAAGATAGTTACTACTTTCCCAAAGCCAGTCGGCCATTATCAAATTGAAGGAGACTATCACTCAAGCTGGCAGCCGGCCGAAATTTCAGAAAAAGCAGAACGTGAGGTGTATAGAATAGCCAAAGCGATTACCGATGTTCTTGGAGGTCTTGGAATCTTTGGAGTTGAGATGTTCGTCAAAGGGGACAAAGTATGGGCCAACGAAGTCTCTCCAAGACCCCACGACACTGGAATGGTGACCATGGCGTCTCATCCTACCGGCTTCTCCGAATTTGGGCTCCATGTAAGAGCGATTTTGGGACTTCCAATTCCAGCGGTGGAAGAGGAGGGTGTTAGAAAGTTCCCAGTTCTAACGCCGGCTGCAACCCATGTGATCTTGTCAAACCAAGAGGGCTACGCTCCAAAGTTCAGGAACGTTTTTAGAGCATTGAATATTCCAAACACGACCGTTAGGTTCTTTGGAAAGCCCGAAGCGTATATAGGAAGGCGCCTTGGCGTTACCCTTGCATGGGATAGTAACGTTCAAGTGGCAAAGAGGAAGGCAGAGCAAGTTGCCCACATGATAGAGCTCAAAACAAGAAGCGGGGAATGGCAGAGCCAAGATTTCATTAAGGAGAAGCATCTGCTTTGAGTTTGTTTTTCTATTTGAGTTTCCTTCTTATTTCCCAGCAAATCAGCTTCAACATCTTTCCAACCCGCTTTATACGTAGCACCTTTTTCAACCGAAATCCTTAAAAAGATTCTAACCAGAATCATTCTCATGAGAATCATTCCAAGAAGAATTGAAGTTGCACAGTTTGAGAGTGAAGGCTGGAAAATGCTCTATGGAAGAAGGAAGACAGGAAAAACTTTCCTTGTTCAGCACTTCCTTGAATATGATAGATTTTACTTCGTAAATCGGGATGGAACCATACTCGATTTAACATCAGGAAAATACATGAACTACGATGAATTTCGGAGAGAATTCCTTGATCATCTCGGAAAAGAGAAAATCGTAATAGATGAGTTTCACCGCCTTCCAGATGGCTTTCTTGATCTTCTCCACGCTCACTCAACTTTGGATAGCGAGCTTATCCTTATAACTTCGACCCTATGGCTGACAGTGAGAATTCTCTCAATGCGTGAAAGTCCTCTCCTTGGGATATTGCTTCCTATCAAAGTCGGTCTAATCGACGAAAGGGAAATTCTCGTAGAACTGTCGAGGGAAGTCAATGGAAAAGAGCTTATTGAAGCTTCAACGTACCTCCGTGAGCCGATGCTTGTGCCTTCTTATAAGCCACCGCTCAGAGAGTTCCTAACTGATTACCTACACTCATCGGGCCCAATTATCAAGGATATCATAGGAGAAACCTTCACTGAAGAGGAAATTTTCTTCTCTGAGGTTTACCAAGGTGTTCTCCATTCTATAGCAGACGGAAAATCAAAAAGCGGCGAAATTGGAAGCTACCTACTTTCCAAAGGGTTAATCGAATCCCCTTCCAGCATCCAGAAGTATCTTAGAGTATTGTCCTCGATGGAGTTCATAAAGAAAAAGCCAATCCATGGAAAGAAAAGGCGCTTCCGCTACTCAATAGCATCTCCCCTCCTCGACCTTCACTTCTACCTTGAGGCAAAGTACGCCTACACCGAGCTTGAGACACCCAAAGAGTTCATCAGGAAAGCCGTTGATGAAAAGGTTCCAAGGCATGTTGAAAGCTTCATTGAGAGCCTTCTGGCTAAGACTTATGGTTTAAGACCGGTGAAAGTTGAGCTCCCAGCTCTTGAACTTGATATCGCGTTAATGGGCTTCAGCAAACTTGAGCTGGTAGGAGAGGTCAAGTGGAGAAGCAGGGTTAAGCGTGAAGAAGTGAAAAAAATTGAAGAGAAGCTTTCTAAATTCAAGTGCAGGAAAGTTCTTGTTGTTCCATCTGAAGACGCCCTCGAAAGAGAACCTAAAACGATTGAGGTATTAACTCCCGAAGATCTCCTAGAAATTGCAAAAAGAAGCTTGGAAGCACTTGTTTAACTCCGTATCCTTTCCTTGTATTTCTCAAGCTTTTGCTTAAGTTCCTCATCTTTTAGTGCCAAAATCTCAATGGCAAGCAGTGCTGCGTTCTTTCCATTGTCTATCCCCACAGCAACTACCGGGACTCCCGGAGGCATTTGGGTAATGCTCAAGAGAGCATCCAAACCGCCGAGCTTTGCTGAAACGGGAACTCCTATCACAGGCTTAGTCGTATGAGCCGCTATCATTCCTGGTAAGGCGGCGCTTAAACCAGCTATGGCAATAAAGACATCGTAGTCTTTCTTTGCTAATTCCTCAACTTTTTCGGGTTTCTATGGGCAGATGCCACTTCTACATCATAGCTAACTCCGAAGTCACCAGGCACTTTCGTAACCTTCTCCGCAATGTGAGAATCACTCTTGCTTCCCATCACTACAAGCACCTTCATAACACCACCGGATTTCTCTGGGAAGTTTACCCTTATAAATTTTGTCATTTAGATGTCAAAATAAAGCTTAAAAACAAAGAATTTTAACAAATTCATGGTGAAGATTATGCGCGTTTTACTCGTGGGTGGGGGAGGAAGAGAGAACGCAATCGCCGAGGCTCTTTCAACGGATGCAGAGCTTTATGTAGTCGCAAAACATAAAAATCCCGGGATTAAAAGAATTACAAAGGAATATGGCCTTACTAAAGAGACTGATGTTCAAAAAGTCCTCGATTTTGCTCTGAAGTGGAATGTTGATATGGCCTTTATTGGCCCAGAATCTCCTCTGGAGAAAGGAATCGTTGATGTTCTTGAAGAAAATGGCATCCCAACAGTTGGCCCTTCAAAAGAAGCAGCTCAACTTGAAACAAACAAAGCCTTTGCAAGACAAATAATGGAGAAATACAAAATTCCGGGAAGGAAATTGTTCAAAGTTTTCGATGACGTTGCTGAAATGAAAACATGGATAGATGAGTTTGGAAAACCAGTTGTTGTTAAACCCCTTGGACTTACCGGGGGCAAAGGAGTTAAAGTCGTCGGGTACCAGCTCAAAGACAATGAAGAGGCAAAGGAATATGCAAAGGCCTTGATAGAGAAGGATGGGAAAGTCCTCGTTGAGGAAAGAACTGATGGCGTGGAGTTCACCTTCCAGGTTTTCACAGATGGAAAGAAAGTTATTCCAATGCCTCTGGCTCAAGACTACCCCCATGCGTATGAGGGTGATGTGGGCCCAATAACCGGCGGAATGGGCTCTTATTCTTGTGAGGATCATTTACTGCCATTTATACCAAGAGAAGATTATCACAAAGCTCTTGAGACTCTGAAAAAAACAGTTAAAGCTATGTATAAAGAGGGAACTCCTTACAAAGGTATTCTATATGGCCAGTTTATGCTTGCAAACGATGAGCCAAAGATTATAGAGTTTAATGCCCGTTTTGGGGATCCAGAGGCCATGAACGTTCTACCAATTTTGAGAACTTCTCTTGTAGAGATTGGAGAGAGCATCATCGATGGCGATCTAAAGACAGCGAAGTTTGAGAAAAAAGCTACTGTTGTGAAGTATGTAGCGCCCAAAGGTTATCCCACTGATCCAATAAAGGGGGTTAAAGTTCAAATCAGCGAGGATAAAATCAAAAAAGAAGGGGCTAAGATCTACTATGCCTCGATAGATGAAGACTTCACAATGCTTGGTTCAAGAGCATTGGCCATTGTGGGAATATCCGATTCTTTAGAGGAGGCTGAAAAAATAGCCTCTGCAGGGATAAAACATGTTAAGGGCGAAATTTTCTACCGCGCTGATGTAGGAACTAAAGAGAGCATCGTAAAAAGGATTGAACTTATGAAAGCAATTAGAGGTGAGTGAAATGATTGAAAGAGAGCAGATCCTGGAAGTTTTGAAGAATTATGATAAAGAGAACATAATTATTGGGGCGATTGGGAGCCACTCTGCCCTTGACATAGCAGATGGAGCCAAGGTCGAAGGCTTCAAAACTATTATTGTTTCCCAAAAGGGAAGACACAGGACATATGCTGAGTATTTTAAGCAAAAAACAACAAAAGATGGCTTAGCAAAGGGATTTATTGATGAGGTAATAGTTTTGGAGAAGTTCGCCCAAATCATTGAGATTCAAGAGGAACTGAGGAAGAAAAACGTCATCTTTATCCCGAACCGCTCCTTCGTGGTTTATACAGGCATTGATAAAGTTGAAAACGAATTTCTGGTGCCGCTCTTTGGAAGCAGGAACCTATTAAGGAGCGAGGAGAGGAGCGAAGAAAAAAGCTACTACTGGCTTTTGGAAAAAGCCGGACTTCCCTATCCCGAGCCTGTTAAGCCGGAAGAAATTGATGACGTTGGCCTTGTGATTGTTAAGCTCCCTCACGCAAAGAAGAGGCTCGAGAGAGGTTTCTTCACTGCTGCAAGCTACAAAGAGTTTAAAGAGAAGGCTGAAAGGCTTATGAAACTCGGCGTAATCACTGAGGAAGATTTGAACAAAGCAAGGATTGAACGCTATATTATAGGACCGGTATTCAACTTTGACTTCTTCTATTCGCCGATAGATGGGGATATTGAGCTCCTTGGAATAGACTGGCGCTTTGAGACAAGTTTGGATGGCCATGTTAGATTGCCAGCTCCACAGCAGCTGACTTTGCCCGAGCATCAGTTTGAACCTGAGTACACTGTTTGTGGTCATGCAAGTTCCACTCTTAGAGAGTCCCTCCTGGAGAAAGTCTTCGATATGGCCGAGCGCTACGTAGAGGCTACAAAGAAGTACTACTCACCCGGTGTTATTGGGCCCTTCACGCTTCAAACGACCGTTGATAAGGATTTGAACTTCTATATCTATGATGTTGCTCCAAGAACCGGAGGAGGAACAAACATTCACATGGCAATGGGCCACCCCTATGGAAACGCTCTCTGGAGGAAACAGATGAGCACTGGAAGGAGGATTGCGCTTGAAATTAAGAGAGCAATCGAGCTGGGTGAGCTTGAAAAGGTTGTTACATGAGGTGATGACCATGAAATATAAGGCAAAAATTATTGTCCATCTAAAGGAAGGATTGAACGATCCTGAAGGGAGAGTTATTGGAAAGGCACTCAAAAATTTGGGCTATAAAATTGGTGAGTTGAAGGTTCCAAAGTACTTTGAACTCACTTTTGAAAGTGAAAATCCTGAAAAAGACGTAGAAGAGATGTGTCGTCGTTTGCTCGCGAACCCTGTCATACATACATATTCTTATGAGATAGAACGCTTAGGTGAGTGAGATGCCCAAGTTTGCCGTTATAGTATTCCCAGGGACAAACTGCGACTTTGAGACCGTTGAAGCAATTAAAAAAGCCGGTGGAAAAGCGGAGAGGGTCTGGTATAAGTCATCCCTCAAAGACTTTGACGGCGTGGTTTTGCCAGGAGGCTTTAGCTATGCAGATTATTTGAGAGCCGGAGCAATAAGCGCGAGGGCAGAGATAATGGAGGAAGTTAAAGCTCTCGCCAGTGAGGACAAACCAATTTTAGGAATTTGCAACGGATTTCAAATCTTAACCGAAAGCGGCCTTTTGCCCGGAGCATTAAGACCAAACAAGGTTCCAAGGTTTCTATGCAAGTGGGTTTACCTTAGAGTTAACGATACCCAAACAGCGTTTACCAAATTCTATGAAGAAGGAGAAGTCATTAGAATGCCAATAGCCCATGCTGAAGGGAATTACTATACCGATTCTCCGAAAGTTAGAATTGTCTTCCAGTACAGCGATGAAAAAGGAAAGATAACGGAAGATGCAAATCCAAATGGTTCTATCTTGAACATCGCCGGAATAAGCAATGAAAAGGGGAACGTTCTCGGCATGATGCCCCATCCAGAGAGAGCGAGCGACAAATGGCTCGGGAGCGAGGATGGATTAAAGGTGTTCAAGTCAATGGTAGAATACGTTAGGAGGTGATTCTCATGTTTCCTCACGAGGAAAAGCTAATAAAAGAGAGGCTTGGCAGGGAACCGAACGAAGTTGAAAAGGCCATGCTTGAGGTCATGTGGAGCGAGCATGCTTCCTATAAATCAAGCAGAAAATGGCTCAAGCTTTTGCCGACAGAAAATGAGCACGTTATTTTGGGCCCAGGAGAAGATGCGGGTGTTGTGAAGTTTGATGATAACACCGCAATAGTCGTTGGAATAGAGAGTCACAATCATCCCTCAGCTGTTGAGCCCTACGGTGGAGCGGCCACTGGAGTTGGCGGAATCGTAAGAGATATCCTCTGTATGGGGGCAAGACCAATAGCTCTGCTCGACCCCATACGCTTCGGGCCCCTTGGGAAAGAGCGCAACCGCTATCTCTTTGAGTATGTTGTTAAGGGAATAGCTGATTATGGGAACAGAATAGGTGTCCCAACAGTTGGAGGGGAAACGGAATTTGATGAAAGCCTTGACAACTACACACTTGTGAATGTGGCATGCATTGGTTTAATGAGGCCTGAAGAGCTTGTGCACAGTTATGTTGAGGAGAGCGGTCTGCTTTTGGTTTTGGTGGGAAACAAAACAGGAAGAGATGGAATTCATGGAGTTACATTTGCGAGCGAAGAGCTAAGCGAGAATGCGGAAGAGGAAGACCGTTCTGCGGTGCAAATTCCCGACCCCTTTACGGAGAAGCTGTTGATTGAAGCAACTCTTGAAGCAGTGCACACAGGTAAGGTAAAAGCTCTTAAAGATCTCGGCGGTGGTGGTTTAACGTGTGCTTCGTCGGAAATGGCTGGAAAGAAGGGCTTTGGTGCAGTAATCTATGCAGACAGAGTACCCCAAAGAGAGCCGAACATGAATCCTATGGAAATCATGATTTCAGAAAGCCAAGAAAGAATGCTTTTTGCCGTTAGAAAGGAGGACTTAAATGAAATCACAAAAATCTTTGAGAAATATGATCTTGAATGGACTGTAGTAGGTGAAACCATAGAAGAACCTCGATACATTGTTTACTGGAATGACGAAAAAATAGCAGACCTTCCTATAGATCTCCTGGCAGACGTTCCCATAATAGAGTGGGAAGCTAAATCATATGATATTGAAAAGGATGTACAAACACCAGAAATCAGCATTGAAGAGGCCCTCCTTGAGGTTCTCTCAAGCCCGAACATAGTAAGCAAAGCATGGATATGGCAACAGTATGACCATGAAGTTCAAGGGAGGACGGTCTTAAAACCTGGCCTTGATGCAACAGTTCTCAAGATAAACGATGAACATGGTTTGGCCTTCGTGAGCGATGGAAATCCCTCCTATTCTCACTTAAATCCATATCACGGAGCAATGAGCGCTGTTGCTGAGGTGGTAAGAAACCTCGCTAGTGTTGGAGCAAGGCCCCTAGCACTCGTAGACAACCTTAACTTTGCCTCACCTGAAAGGCCCGAAGTTTACTGGAGCTTCATAGAAACCATTAAAGGATTGGCTGATGCAGCGAAAGCTTTTGGTCTAGCCTATGTCAGTGGGAACGTTAGTTTCTACAATGAGGTAGGAAAAAAACCCATAAAACCAACACCAGTTGTTGCTGGTCTCGGAAAAGTGAAGCTTGAAAACATTACAACAATGGACTTCAAAGACAAAGGCGATTTAATAGCGGTAGTGGGAACCACTAAAAAAGAGCTTGGAGGAAGTGAGCTTTACAGAATTTTTGGCATTAACAAGGGGATTGCCCCGAGAGTCGACCTTGAAAGGGAGAAACAAAATGTTGAAGGTATTTTGAAAGCAATCGAGCTCAAGCTTGTCAAAGCTGTTCATGATGTAAGTAAAGGAGGACTGGCCATTGCACTTATAGAAATGGCAATTTCAGGGAATAAGGGATTCGAAGTGGACATAGAGAAGGTTCCAGCAGAGGGCGGGCTTTCTCCTCTAGAGGTGCTCTTTTCAGAAAGTCATGGCCGCTTTTTGATAAGCTTTGAAGAAAAGAACCTTGAAAAGATCAAGGCCATCTTTGATGAGTTCGCCGTTATTGGAAGGGTAGCAGAAGAAATGCTCATATTCAAGCATGAAAACAAAGAGGTCATAAATTCAGACTTAAGGCAGGTTAAAGCACTTTACAACTCACTTCCTAGTATTCTAGGAGAGTGAGACTTTTTTAAATTTTATACTCCCTATTTTACGGATTTTTAGACTGCATTCAACAAAAAGTTTTAAAACAGTCTCCCGAACAAATGTTCGGGGAGGGTCTTGAAGGTAGGAATAATCGGAAATGGAACAGCAGGATTAACAGCGGCCATATCTCTTGCAAAAAAGGGAAACGAGGTTTATATTGTCGGAGACACCATAAAAAAGACGAACTCTTACTTGGCCCAAGCAGGAATAGCTTTTCCAATCCTAGATGAGGACTCTATAAGAAAACATGTTCTGGACACAATTAACGCTGGTAGGCATTTAAATAACGAAGAAACTGTCTGGAGTGTCATTTCAAAATCGAGCGAGGCCTATGATTTTTTGCTTTCACTTGGGTTAGAATTTGAGGGAAACGAAATTGAAGGGGGGCATAGTTTTCCAAGGGTTTTCACAATTAAAAACGAAACCGGAAAACATATAATAAAGCTACTCTATATGAGAGCCAAAGAATTGGGCGTTCAATTCATCAAAGGACTTGCAGAATCAGTGGCTATCAAAAATAAAAAGTGTTATGGTGTGTTTCTCGATGGGGAGTTCTTAAAATTTGATGCCACAGTTTTGGCAACCGGGGGTTATACAGCATTATTCAAATACACAGCTGGTTCCCCTCTTAACTTGGGCACACTGATTGGAGATACCGTTATGAAGGGAGCACTGGCGAGAGATTTAGAATTTGTTCAGTTCCATCCCACTGGATTCATAGGAAAAAATGGAATAAAACTCATAAGTGAAGCAGTAAGAGGAGCAGGGGCGAAGTTAATCAACTCGGATGGTGAGAGGTTTATCAACGAACTTGAGCCAAGGGATATCGTTGCAAGGGCCATTTATATGCAAACCCAAGAGGGGAAAGAGGTCTATTTAGATGCCACTGATATAGAGGATTTCAAATCGAGATTTCCTCAGATATATGCCTTTCTCAAACAAGAGAACATAAACCCGAAAAGAGATATGATACCAATCTCTCCAATAGCTCACTACTCAATCGGGGGCCTAAGTGTTGACACTTATTACAGAACCAACGTCGAAAACTTGTATGCCATTGGAGAAGCGGCCGATAATGGATTTCATGGAGCGAACAGGTTGGCAAGTAATTCACTCTTAGAGTGCATTGTAAGCGGGCTTGAAGTTTCAAGGACCATTTTTAGAGAGAGACCAAAACTCAGAGAAAATATAGAGCCACTAAATACTAGTCAAGAAGCCGGGGATGTAGAGCAGATTAGAGAAGTGCTTTGGAAACATGCGGGAATTGTAAGAAGTGGAGAAAAACTCAAAGAGGGTATTAAAAAGCTTAAAAACATTGAAGCAGATAAGAGAATTAAATGCCTCGCAGAAGGCATTCTAAAGAGTGCCTTATGGAGAGAAGAGAGTAGAGGTGTGCACTATAGAGTAGATTTTCCATTCACAAGAGAGGAGTTTAAAACCCCCAGCTTTTGGAGGTGTTAACATGAATTTAGTTGAAGAGATCATGAGACTTAAAGAGGAAAAGAATGCAATAATATTGGCTCACAATTATCAGCTACCTGAGATACAAGATATAGCTGACTTTTTAGGGGATAGTCTTGAATTGGCTAGAAAGGCTGTAAATGTGGATGCGGATATTATAGTCTTTGCTGGCGTTGATTTTATGGCCGAAACTGCTAAAATCTTAAACCCCGAAAAGAAAGTTCTTCTTCCAACTAAGAGAGCCACATGCGCAATGGCAAACATGCTTAAAGTTGATCACATCCTCGAAGCCAAAAAGAAACATCCAAATGCTCCCGTTGTGCTTTATGTAAACACGACCGCCGAAAGCAAAGCTTATGCAGACGTGACTGTTACATCAGCAAATGCCGAGAAAATCATTGCAAAACTCGATGCTGAGACAATAATTTTCGGCCCAGATAACAATCTCGCCTATTATGTTGCAAATCGGACTGGAAAAAGGATTATCCCAATCCCAGAAGGGGGCCATTGCTATGTTCACAGGAAGTTCACCCTTAAGGACGTTGAGAGAGCAAGGGGGCTCTATCCCAATGCAAAGTTAATGGTTCACCCTGAGTGCAACCCAGAGGTTCAAGAGAAAGCCGATTTAATAGTCTCAACTGGCGGAATGGTTAGAAACGCCTGTCAGCATGATGAGTGGGTTGTCTTCACTGAAAAGGAAATGGTTTATAGGTTGCAAAAGCTCTATCCAGACAAAAAGTTCTATCCTGCAAGTGAGGATGCCTTCTGCATTGGAATGAAATCAATTACACTCAAACACCTCTACGAGGCCCTTAGAGATGAGAAATATGAAGTTGATGTACCAGAAGAAATAGCACACAGGGCTAGAAAGGCCATCGAGAGAATGTTGGAGATGAGCAGGTAATTAAATAAGGAGATAAACTTTTCTACTTTCTTTACCTCTTAACTGAACAAGGTGGTGATGAAAAATGATTCCCCTTTCATACCTCCTCCGCTTCCTAGAGGAAGACACTCCCTTCGGTGATGTCACGAGTGAAGCTGTTATTCCCGAGGATTTGGAGGCAGAGGCTGTAATTTTAGCAAAGCAGGATGGGGTTATAGCGGGCTTGGAGGAAGCGAAAGCCCTCTTTGAGCACTTCGGCGTTAAAGTTGAGCTTAAAGTTAAGGACGGAGATGAAGTGAAAAAGGGAACTGTAGTTATAAACCTCAAGGGCAATGCAAGAAAGATTTTGCTGGTGGAAAGAACAGCACTAAACATCATAGGAAGAATGAGCGGCATAGCAACCCAAACTAGAAAGCTTGTTGGAAAAGTTAGGGCTGTTAACCCCAAAGTCAGGGTGGCAGGCACAAGAAAAACCCTCTTAAAGCCCTTAGACAAAAAGGCAATACTCATAGGAAATGGTGAACCCCACAGATTCAGCTTAAGCGATGCCATACTTATAAAAGATAACCATTTGGCGTTAGTGCCGCTTGAAGAGGCCATTAAGCGGGCAAAAGCCTTTTCAGCTTATAAGATCGTTGAGGTCGAGGTGGAAAGCCTAGAAGATGCACTAAAAGCTGCCAAAGCAGGGGCTGATGTAATAATGCTCGATAACATGACACCAGGACAAATCAAGGAAGTCCTTGAAGCTTTAAAGCGTGACAGGCTCAGGGATAAAGTCAAAATTGAAGTGAGCGGTGGCATAACTGAAGAAAATATCCAGGATTATGCAAAGCTCGATATCGACGTTATAAGCCTCGGGGCTTTAACTCACAGTGTGAAGAACTTTGATGTCAGCTTGGAAATTCTTCATTAGTCCTTTTTCCTTTCCAGCAAAATTAAAAGCACCGAGAATGGAGCAAAGATTAGGAGGGACAGCCTAACCGAGATTTCTCCAATATTCACATCTCCGAAGATTCCATAGGCGAAGCCAAAGAGGAGCTGACCGAGGGTAGTCCCTAAGTTTGAAACAGCGTTCAGCCCACCAATGGATGCAGAGATTCTTGATGCCTTCATGGCCAAGAGCTTTCTTACGAGAGGCCTAAATGTGTGTATAGCAAATAAGGCCATGACCAAAGCTGGGAATACTGTATAAGGAGTTTTAATTGCGGCTAGAATTGGAGAAAGCGCTGCCAAAATCACTGCAAATCTAAGCACTCTCTCCTCTTTTCCAATATCGGCGAGCCATGAAGGAGCATATGCTAAGAGAGCACCAATTAACGAGGATAATCCAATGAGTGTAGCTGCGTTACCCTTTTCTATGCCCAACGCTTCGGCAACGTAGACATATGTTATGTCGCCGGAAGAGAAGGCTATCGTGAAGAAGAAAAGTCCGCTTAAAGCTAAGATTTTCTTTGCATCAAATGGGGCAGAGGCATTTTGGGTTCTTTTAGGCACAACCCACTTATAGAGGACATAATATGCTGTGAGCATCAGCAGGGAGGTTACAACGAAGGACAGCGATGCCAAGAGCATTTGAGCTTTTATGCCCAAGTCTATGGTGAGGGCGTAGGTGTAGTTTCCGAGGAACGCGGCAAAGTTCCCAAAGAGGAAGTATAAAGCGGTTACTCTTCCTTTGAGCTCTTTGGGTGAAGATATGACTATTACAAACTGAGCTATGGGCCAGGAGAGGCCGTTTAAAACGCCGTTCAAAAGCTTAATTCCAACAACCTGCACCCAAGAGTTCGTTAGGGCGTATAGGGGCATTACGAATGCGTTCCCAAACATCGCTAAAGCCCCTAAAAAGACCAACTCCTTCTTTTTCTCGAGGAGTGACCCACCAATTACAGAGGAAAAGGCTCGAGAGAGTACAAAAGCTATGGAAATTAATGAGATTGAAATCATTGAAGCGTTCAATACATCGCGTGTATAAAAGCCACAGCTGGAGTGGCCAATCTAAAGCCGATTGTACCTGTGAATGCCGATGCTATGAGTAAAGTTATGCCTAAAGTTTGTTTCCTCATTTTTACCAAGCATATTTGAAAGTATGAGATGTTAAAAAGGTATTTGTCCTATTTTAGGTACTTTCAGGATAACTTTGGCATCGCCTCCTGAAACCATTCAGTAATATCAGCAAGCGGCCCACCAAACTGAGAATGAACCCTAACAAAATTATACCAGAATTTTTGGAGAAAATAAAGACCAGCGAGGGGGTTATAAGCTTTTCTCAGGGAGCACCGAGGAGTCCCCTGAAGATGGCCAAGACCCTGGCGGGATCGGTCGCCACTATCAGGACTATAACCACGAGGAAGAGGTTGAAGACTGTGATCCTCTGGAGCGAGGAAACCTCCCACTTGTATACGACCTCGGATATCATTGTGCTCCATTCCCAGGAGACCTTTGACACTGCAATGCCGAGGAAAAAGCCGACAATGACATCGTAGATCCAATGGTGCCCCAGGAACACCGTTGCGAACGATATAAGGCTGTTTGTGAGTATTAGAACCTTTCCACCGAGCCGGTTCCTGTATTTCCACAGAGTGATTATGTTTATCATAATGAACGTGTTGTGGAGGGAGGGGAGGACGAATTCCTGCCTCGTCAGGAGGGTATTACTGGAAGTGTAGCCGGGCAGGTTGTAGACTATATGCGGGGCGTGGATGTGGGCTATCAGGTATACTAGGCCCGCAACAGCATACGCCAGCAGATATCGGGCAAGCAGCCGGTCAGACGCCTCTAGATCCCTCATATACAGCAGGAGGTAAGCAATCATAAGGGCTATGGAACCAGCGAAGCCGAGATAATACACAACGGTGAAGAATGTGTGGATGGGCGGCACACCCTTAATGAACTCCACCAAGCCAACGACCAAATCCCTCGACGTGAGAGGGAGCTTGAGAAACTGTGGTGTCAAGTCTACACTCCAGAGGCCAATGATTCCGTACAGAACCCCAAAGGCTATCCACCCAAAGGAACTCAAGAAAAAGGCATTGAGCCTCAAGAGCACCTTTGGATCCTGAAGAGAGCGCTGAAGCAAGTTCATAACTTTTACCTCTAAGTAGTAAAACTTTTAATTATCCGGTTTTGGATACACTATCACTATCAACTCCAACTCTTAAAAACCTTGTGCCCAATTATTGCGGGTGGGGAGGTTACAATCATATCTCGGCTAATGCAGAAAAACGATCTCTTTGAGTTAGTTAAGAAGCTTGGTAAAGAGGGATTTCCAATAATGGGAGCATGTGCCGGCTTGATAATCCTCTCCAAAGAGGTAATAGGAGCCACCCTGGAGCAAAAAATCCTAAAGTTCCTTGACATTAAGGTCAACAGAAACGCTTACGAGAGATAGGTTGACAGTTTTGAGGCAGCATTGAAGCTGACATTTAGTTCTAAACCACTTAATGGCGTCTTCATATGCACTCCAAGAATTGTTGAACTGCTGAGCAACAAGGTAAAGTCCATAGCATGGCTTGGGGGACAGAGTAGTGAGCGTAGAACAAGGGACCTTAATCAGATTCGAGTTCCATCCAGAGTTTACTGACGATACAAGACTCCACGAGTACTTTCTTGGAAAGGTCATCTAACTTTAACATTTTTATGTAAAAATAAACCTTAAAAACAATTGATTTTTACATTTTCTTGGTGATAAAATGGAATTTAAAATTGCCACTTATGCTTCTCACTCGGCCCTTCAGATACTTCATGGTGCAAAGCAGGAAGGATTTAAGACACTTGCCTTTGGTAAAGAAAAGGTTAGACCACTCTATACAAAGTATTTCCCTGTTGCAGACGATTTTATTCCCAACGAATACCCCGAAGAGGAGTTACTTAAAAAGAAAGCAATAATAATCCCTACGGGTTCCTTTGTGGCCTATCTGGGAATTGAAAAAGTCGAATGCATGAAGGCCATGTATTATGGAAACAAAAAAGTCCTCAGGTGGGAGAGTGATAGAAAACTTGAGAGAAAATGGCTTTTAGAAGCAAAGATAAGGATTCCAGAAGTTATTGAAGATCCGGATGATATAGATAGGCCTGTGATAGTAAAGCCCCATGGCGCTAAAGGGGGGAGGGGATACTTTATGGCAAAAACACCCAAAGAATTCTGGGAAAGGGCCTCAAATCTGGGGGTTAAGAATAAAGAAGACTTAAAAGAAGTTCAGATACAAGAGTACGTCATAGGAGTTCCCGTTTATCCCCACTTTTTCTACTCAAAACTTAATGGGGAGCTTGAGCTCATGAGTGTTGATAGAAGATACGAAAGCAATGCAGATGCAATAGGCAGAATAAGTGCTGAACAGCAACTTAAAATCGGAGTAGGGCCGAGTTATACAGTTGTGGGGAACATTCCAATAGTGCTTAGGGAAAGTCTGCTCATGGGCATTATCGAAGCTGGAGAGAACGTGATAAGGGCTTCAGAGAAACTTATGGGCGGCTTATGGGGCCCGTTCTGTCTTGAGGGTGTGATTACTGAAGATATGGAATTCGTGGTTTTTGAAATCTCAGCGAGAATTGTAGCTGGAACCAATCCCTTCATAAACGGCTCGCCTTACACATGGATCAAATACAGTGAACCAATGAGCACCGGAAGGAGGATTGCCAGAGAAATAAAGCAGGCAATTGAGGAAGAAAGGCTTGATGAGATTTTAACCTAACTTCCTTTTCTTTTCCTGAGACTTCTCCTCTTCTGAAAGGTGAGGCTTTCATGTAGTAAACTTTAAAAGACCTATACATTCTTATGTTAAAAACGGTGAGGGAGGAGAAAAAGAATGGGTAAATTTATACAAAAGATTGTTAATGCCATAAAAGGATACACCTTTGATGATGTGCTTTTAATTCCACAGGGAACTGAAGTGGAGCCAAAAGATGTGGACGTTTCTACACAAATTACCCCAAAGATAAGACTTAACATTCCAATTCTCAGCGCAGCTATGGATACAGTGACAGAATGGGAAATGGCCATTGCTATGGCTAGACTAGGAGGATTAGGCGTTATTCACAGAAACATGAGCATAGAAGAGCAGGTCGATATGGTCAGAAGAGTGAAGAGAGAGGAGACTGTGGAAGAAGTCATTACAATTTCTCCCGAAGAAACTATAGATTATGCGCTTTTCTTAATGGAGAGAGAAGGGATAGATGGCCTTCCTGTTATTGAAAACGGGGAACTCGTGGGCATAGTTACAAAGACTGACATAACCACCAGAGAAGGAGAGAGGGTAAAAGAAGTCATGACAAAGGACGTGATAACAGCGAAAGAAAGTGCTAGTGTGGAAGAAATTATGACCCTAATGATTGAGAACAGTATAGACAGAGTTCCAATAGTGGATGATGACGGAAAATTGGTGGGAATCATCACTATAGGAGACCTCTTAGCGAGGAAAAAACACAGAAACGCAGTAAGAGATGAGGAAGGGCGATTAATAGTCGCTGCTGCGGTTTCTCCTTTTGACATTAAAAGGGCACTAGCCCTAGATAAAGCCGGAGCTGATGTGATAGTCATAGATACAGCCCATGCACATAATTTGAAGGCAATAAAAGCTATGAAAGAAATAAAAAACAAAGTAGAGGCCGAACTCATAGTGGGTAACATAGCAAATCCCAAAGCCGTGGATGATCTAACCTTTGCAGATGCAGTTAAAGTTGGCATCGGGCCAGGAAGCATATGTACAACGAGGATAGTTGCTGGAGTTGGGGTCCCACAAATAACGGCAATATCAATGGTAGCAGACAAAGCTGTAGAGTATGGGATTAGAGTGATAGCAGATGGTGGTATAAGATACTCTGGAGATATTGTAAAGGCTATAGCCGCCGGTGCCGATGCCGTGATGCTTGGAAACCTTCTAGCTGGAACAAAAGAAGCTCCTGGAAGGGAGGTAACAATAAACGGCAGGAAATACAAACAGTACAGAGGAATGGGGAGTCTAGGAGCTATGATGAAAGGCGGGGCAGAGAGATACTACCAAAAAGGCCACATGAAAACTCGAAAGTTTGTTCCTGAAGGTATTGAAGGGGTAGTTCCTTACAAGGGGAAGGTGAGTGAAGTACTTTACCAGCTTGTAGGTGGACTGAAGGCCGGAATGGGCTATGTTGGTGCAAAGAATATAAAGGAACTTAAAGAAAAGAGTGAGTTTGTGATAATAACCCACGCTGGAGTTAAAGAGAGCCATCCACATGACATTGCAATCACCAATGAAGCACCTAACTATCCACTCGAAAGGTGATTTTTACATTTTTTTGTTTAAATAACAAATTTTTTAAAGCAGATTTTACAATTTTATGTTGAAGGTGACGCTCATGTGGGAAAAATTCATTGAAGAGAAGGTTAAAGAGATTAAAAAGACTGTAGGAGAGAAAAAAGCCATAATAGCTCTAAGCGGTGGAGTTGACAGTTCCACAGCAGCAATACTGGCTTACAAAGCTATCGGAGACAGACTTCATGCTGTCTTCGTAAACACCGGGTTTTTGAGAAAGGGGGAACCAGAGTTCGTTATAAAAACATTTAAAGAGGAATTTGGCTTAAATCTAATTTACGTAGATGCACAAGAGAGATTTTTCACAGCACTTAAAGGCGTAACAGACCCAGAAGAGAAGAGAAAAATAATAGGCAAGACCTTCATAGATGTTTTTGAAGAGGTTGCCAATGAAATAGACGCAGATTTTCTTATTCAAGGCACAATAGCCCCAGACTGGATTGAGAGTCAAGGTAAAATAAAGAGCCACCACAATGTGGGCGGACTTCCTGAGAGGTTAAACCTCAAGCTCATTGAACCCTTAAGAGATCTTTACAAAGATGAAGTGAGAGAAGTCGCAAAAGAACTTGGCCTTCCTGAGAAAATATACCACAGAATGCCATTCCCGGGTCCAGGATTAGCCGTGAGGGTCTTAGGCGAAGTTACCCCAGAAAAAGTTGCGGTAGTAAGAGAGGCCAATGCAATAGTAGAAGAAGAAATTGAAAACGCAGGCCTTAAACCATGGCAGGCCTTTGCCGTGCTTTTAGGGGTCAAAACCGTCGGTGTGCAAGGGGACATAAGGGCATACAAAGAGACAATAGCAGTTAGAGTAGTTGAGAGCTTGGATGGCATGACTGCAAATGCCATGAAAGTTCCCTTTGAAGTACTACAAAGAATAGCCTTCAGGATAACGAGTGAGATTCCACAGGTGGGGAGGGTGCTTTACGATATAACAAACAAACCTCCAGCAACTATTGAGTTCGAGTGATAATGTTTATTTACTTTTCAACTAAATTTTTAGTGGTGCGGTTAATGAGCATTCAAGCACTCTTGAACGAATTAAGAGAGAAAGTTCGTTCCATCTTGGGAGACAAGCTCGAAGAAATCATTCTTTATGGCTCTTATGCTAGGGGAGATTACTCCACCAGAAGTGACGTGGATATTCTTCTAGTGGTAAAAGGAAAACTAAACCTTGAAGAATATGAAAAAATTATGGAAATTGCAGCAGAACTAAGTCTCAAATACGAAAAAGTTGTATCGATAATAGATTATCCAAAGTGGATTTTTACATCTTCTGACTCTCCATTTTTGCAAAATGTGAAAAGGGAGGGAATCAAAGTTGAATAATTTTGAAGCACTAATAAAGAAAGCCCAAAAAAGCTTGGAGGCCAGCAAAGAACTCCTTAAAAAGGGATTTTATGACTTTGCGGCAGCCAGGGCATATTATACAATGTTCTACTGTGTAGAGGCAATACTGCTGACTAAAAACATAAGCGTTTCAAAGCATTCTTCTTTAATTGCTCTCTTTGGAAGAGAGTTTGTGAAGACCAGTGAAATTCCACATAAATTGTATACTCACCTAATAATGGCATTTAACCTAAGGCAGGAAGCAGATTATGAAGTCATGCTGGAAATTCCAAAAGAGAGAGCTGAAGAAATCGTGAAATTCTCAAAAGAATTCCTTGAGTTCACAAAAGAGTACCTCATAAAAAAGGGATTTTTGGAGGTAGCAAAATGATAATCATAATGGACAACCACGGGCAGTACGTGCACAGGATCTGGAGAACTTTGAGATATCTTGGCGTTGAGGCTAAAATAATCCCAAACACCACACCACCAGAAGAAATAAAATCAATGAATCCGAGGGGTATAATATTTTCAGGCGGCCCAACTTTGGAAAGAACGGGCAACTGTGAAGCAATCCTAGAGCACTACGAGGAATTTAATGTGCCGATCCTAGGGATTTGCCTGGGACACCAGCTTATAGCAAAGTACTTTGGTGGCAAAGTAGGAAGGGGGGAAAGGGGAGAATACAGTCTGGTGGAAGTTGAGATTCTAGAAGAGAACGACATTTTCAAAGGACTTCCAGAGAAGCTTAAGGTTTGGGAAAGTCACATGGACGAGGTTAAAGAACTCCCAGAGGAGTTTGAACTTTTAGCTAAGAGTGAGTTCTGCCCTGTTGAGGCCATGAAACACAAAAAACTGCCAATTTATGGAGTGCAGTTCCATCCGGAAGTAGCTCACACGGAAAGGGGAAGCGATATCTACAGGAATTTTGCCGAGCTCTGTGGAGAGCTTTAAATTTTTAATGCACATGCTTTTCCACTTTTTAAAATCCTATTTATATCCCCCACATAAGAGGTAAAATAAAAACATTTTTAAGTATTCTTTTTTACTATGTAATAAAGTAAATAGGGGATGCACATGGGTTATACCATTTACTATCGCATAAGCATTAAGGAGCCTGAAAAAGCATGTGCATTTATTGAAAGAATCTGTAATGGCCTCAATTTAGATTGCAGATTTAACGAGAGGGAGATTATCATCAAACCATCCTCCAAAGAAGTAGAACCCCTCGTAATTAAGAATGGAAGGGGATTTGTAAAAACTTACAAAAGAGAGCCGTATACATCGATTTATTTACTATTGCTCTTTTCACTTTCAGCTTTTGGTTCTGTTGAAGTTTCTGATGATGAAGGTTTCGCTTTATGAACTTCTAGCACCCTTTTTGGAAGGGAGCTTCTGAATATTCTTTCTTCTATAAGAATCTTTACGACGTCTCCCACTTCAACATCCTCTGTGTTATCCACCCAATATTTACCAGGCTTCACATTGGCCCGTATGTCATCGTGAACACTTACCAGCACAAGCTCTCCTTTGATGTCTTCTACTATTCCATAAGTCCAATCCCTAGTGAATTTCGATTTGTAGATATACCTGAAGGCCAATACAACGACAAAAATAGCTATAAGGTAAGTGTAGAAGTAATAGACATTCTTTGCAAACCTTCTTATTAAGAGGTAGCCCAAGAAGGAAAGAAAGCCTATTGCAGTAAGCCCATAATAAAAGAATCTGTAAGGCTCAACTTCAATGAAAAAGTCACGGTTTTTAAGAAGTGTGTAGCGAAGATAGATAAAATAAACAACCGAAATAATAGTCAGATATAACTCATTCCCAAAAAGAACTATCAATAAGAGAGCAAGTAAGAGGTAAAAGATAAAGGAGAGCTGGAGGTTCAAACTTAAAAGCTCATGGACTGTAAGTTCTCTCTTTATCAGCTTTTTGAGGATTTTGAATCTTGGAGGTTTTTGAAAGGGGGTAGGATTTACAATATCTTTAATCCATTGGATTGATTTTCCAGTGAATGCTTCCGCTATTTCACCAATTTTGTACAGGATTCCATCAAGATCCATGATTATCACCCCGAAACTAGTAAATCTTGGGCTCCTAATCTTCCAAATATTGCTGTTGCTATTTGATAATCCAAATAGAAATTCTCATCTATGATCGGAGTAGCAACACCCCCATTAGAAGATATCCCAAGTACTTTATATACATCGGTTCTATCACCTCTGTAATTCTCATAATCCAAATATATGGAGTCTACGGCAGGTTGTTTTCTGACAAGGAAACCTAAATTTGGAGGTAGGTCTTTTGGAAGAATGAAGCTAACAATCCCAATTGGATATTTAGCCTCCCCATATACTACCTCCTGCGTTTTCTCAGCAAGTGTCTCATAGTACGCTCTATTGGTAGTAGCACCTCCCTCTAAGCGCTCAAAGAAGGAGGGATATCCACTAACACCAAAGTACTTATACTCTTGAATACAATCAATATAAGGCTGGATATTATAGGCTCTTGCGTTTTTCCCACTTTGTACTGAGGCCTTGGACTCCGGGGATGAATACTGGGGTTGTGTGCTTACATATGGATATCTCCCCGCTATAATCCAGTCGAAATAAGCACTGTTATCCATGGTATTGTCAATAATTATCTGGATTTTCAAGGGAAGTTGGGGAGAAGTTGCCACAGAAGCTGAAGTAACCCTAGAGGTATCATCCAAATCGGAAAACGTGGTAGAAATCCCTCCAGAGTCATAATTAAAAATCACCTCGTACCTGCGATATATAGTCAGATCACTACTTGTGGATGAACTTGCTAATGAACTGGTCCAATTTTGGAGTATTGCTAGTAAATCACCATTATGATCAACATTCCCTGGATTATCATCAATGTATTGCATAGGCACGCTTTGGACAGAAGATACCTGCTGAACATTATAGCTGAGACTATCTTCATCCAGATATTTTCTAAGGAATATCCAGTCATAGTATGCCCAGTTCTCATTGTTTTCATTATCCAGTACAAGGTATATTCTGTATAAGGGATCCTCTACTTGACGGGCATCATAATTCTCTCTACCGTTTGTAAGATCGTAGAAGTAAACATCATTTCCATCAGGGAATACTTGGACCTCATATGTGTGGAAATTAGCATCTCCGCGGCTTTGAGAAATTGTATCTGTTTCTCCCTCTCGCCATGTCCATCTCCACCAAGCTCTGTGAATTGCCAGATAATCTCCACTCGGTTGCACATCATCAGTAAATAACAAAGTATCATATGACCCATCTCTTACATTAAAGTCCTCAATACCAATTCCAGCATCCCAGTCTCCAGAATACACAGAAGGCTTCATTTTGAACCTGATTGCATAATCTCCATAAAGATTAAGATCCACATTATTCCTCAATGCTAAGAGGCTATTACCATTCTTTATTATTAGATTTCCATTAGTCTGTTCGATGTTATCGTCTGTACCTCCTGCTAGCTCCCATTTGTCGTCCCAAGTGCTATCCTCAAAATTGTCAAAGAACTCAAATACAGCCGTTCCATTTCCTCTTGTCAGGGTTCCAGTGTTGTACTCAATGTAAAAAGTAGCGTGATAATAGTAGGTATTTCCTTGCCGGCGATCATAGATAAAACTACTCTTTACCCATATCAATGCCTTTTCCTCTGTAGTGTTCCAATATTCAATCCAAAATGGCAATTCATTCTCCTGATTATCATAGATCTTAATTTCTGCTGTATTATCTTGTGCATTAATGTAATCAGGGAAGTCTGCTCCTTCAAGTTTAATCGGAATCTGGATGTTTGTGTAATCAGGAATTTGTTCACCCGCATAGGTTACATTGACTAATAATCTTTCTCCCCCTTGGAGTCCAAACACCACAGCTACCCCAGCGTCAAAGTCAGAAGTTCCCGAGGTACTTTTCATTTTGTATCTTACAAATATTGGATAGTTAAATGACACCTTTGACTCCAAGACACTTGCTTTTTCATCAGCGGATACAATTAGAGTCCCGTTCCCATCTACAGTAGCACTCCCCAATATGTCCCACTTGGTAGTATCTATTGAGGTGCCATCAAAATCATCGTAGAGGTCAAACAGTGTCTCTTTGTTATATCCATCGATGGCATAAGCAGGATCCGCGGTATAGTATATGAAATACTGGTTTGTAACCCCTGTTTTTATCCAGATCAATATCTCATCGTTTCCCCACTTTTCTATCCAGAACGGAATTGGATTACAATCCACATCGTACACCCTAATCGAAGCAATAGTTCCGTTATGATACGCACCACTCAATACAGAAGCGGGAATCTCGAGCAAGGTTAAAGCATTAGGCTGAAACTCTAAACTGGAAATATTCATTTCAACTCTATACTCATATGCAGAGGCCTCTGGACACCAAGCCCCACTTATATTGCCGAAGGCCATTACAGCTATATCGCCATCCTCGAATACATCTAAGGGAGAGACCTCAATGTTATTGATGGTGGTGTTGAATATTATAGGGTTATCCACTGATACACCAGGCTGGTTCTTTACAATATACCCTAGAGCATCTTTTTCAGTATAGTACTCTCCCACATAGATTTTATTTGAGGTAAGGTTTTCAAGAGAGACTGAAACTTGTCCTGAGAACTTCTCTATATTTGAGGAACCATATCCTTCTATCGCCTTAATAGGTTTCGCTAAGTTTGGATACATAAATTTACACGAACTAACTATCCTGGAGTATTTACCGTAAGTCAAATATGAAAATAGGGGATCTTCCATCCCCTCTATAGAAACCACAGCGTATATGCTACCATCTTGAGGAAGGGATGAATTGTAAACTACTTTACCTGAGATATCCTGAATTAATATGTTTGGTATGGATGCATTCACAACAACGTGAAATGAATCTAGAGGTACCACTTTTACTTGGATACTACTTAAAATTTCATCAACAGAGGGGCTTAAAACATAACCCTGCCTACTCAGCTCATCTCTCAAATTAATAATCCAATCTCGTAGAGTATTATTTCCCATGAAAAGGCTCACTCTACTATATCCACTAAGTTGTGGGTACGTTCCTCTTAAGATTAATTCTTTTATAGCTTTACTCGCGTTATCTATTGGTGTGTGCTCATTAGTCACAAAATCAACCGCTAATGAGAGCGCACGCTTCGTTGATAGCTCTAAAGCATTTTTAAAGTCTTCCTCTAAGTAGGAAGTTACTCTGAACGTTCTCTCTACTTGGACTCTCTCACTTTGAGATTTTACAATCCAAGAGGTGACGTCCTCATATGTTGCCAGAAGTAAGAGCATAGGAATGAGGAGAACCAAAACTAGTGAATTAAGTATAAATCCTCTCCTTTTCATTAGCCCTCCCTCCAAACCCGCAAGGTTATTGTGATTGGTTCAATAGACCGAGGAATACCTTTCAACGATGCGAAACTTATCTTTGTATCCTTAAGCTCAATTAATAGTGGTTTATCCCATCCATCTCCTCCCAGTTTCTGAAATAGTCTTATAATAGCATCATCAACAGCATAGTCTTGAGGATTAAGCTGATCAACTGTAAGGTTCCTGTATTGGCCATTTTCAATAGCTTTTGTATCTCCAACAAATATACTTCCAAGGCTTTCACTACCATATTTATATATAAGATTGTATGCTTGCAATTCCGGATATCCCTGGAGTAAATATGGCTTTATGTCTCCATAAGGAGCATAGGCGTCCAACAAATATGTAAATTCGCCTGTAGTGAAATCTCTGGAGATTACATAATCATTTCCTGTTTCTACCTTGATATAATTCTCTCCTGGAGCAAGAGCCCTAACCACAGGTTCGCCAGTATTATTTCTCATCATATTTACAATTCCCCATCTCGTAAACGCCGGGTCCGCAAAAGGTCTATTAGGATTACACGCTGAGGCTCTTGCACTATGACAATACAGTACAGTCCAATTATTCACACCAGGAGATATTGATATCTTCTGATCTTCATCCGGATCTAACTCTGGGGGAGTAGTATCAACACGATGCAGACGGACTATGTGAAGTTTTGTCCAAATAGGAGTAACATTCAAAGGCAAAGTGTATTTCCAAGTGAGCATTGTATAAAATGGCACGGAATACTCAGTTCTTGCATACGTGCTATCTATAACATCATCCTTTGTTATCTCCTCTGTTATGTCAATAGAGTAGAGAGTTTTCGCAGTTTCTGGGGTATAAACAGCCCTAATATAAGATGTATCATAATTAAGTTTCAACCTATATGTATAGCTGGCAGAATTCCCATAAGGAGGTTCTTGATAATCCATTCCAAAAGTTACCGCAAACCACAGGTATGTTTTTGATAAATTGCTAATATATATACCTTCATTTTGAAGTGCAGTAAAAATAGTCTGATTGTCCCAGACATAAGTATCATTGCCAATGTATGCCCCAACCCCTACTGAAATCCGTCTATCAAGATAAGTTAAGTAAAGTTTAGGATAGTTAGGCTCACTAACTTTTGAAGCATTTATAATCTGAACTTGAACGTATAGGGAGCTTAAGTTTCCTCCTATAAAAATTCCATTCTCCATTTGGAATGGATGCTCTGTTTCAATTTCATCAAAATGAAATGTTTGCGGATAATTGAAAGTGCTTAACTGGGATGTTTGGTAAGTTAGAGTTATAAAAACGTTAGGATGGACTCCACCTGTGTAAGGAGAGCCCGCTGGATTATAAACCCACACTTCAAAGGTGTGTCTTCTTAAATCGCCGTGCCTCTTTAGAATCTCCAGCATGTTACACGTCAGTGGATCATTGGGGTTTGAATCTTCGAGAACTTCCCATATGCTGTATTCTACAAAACCATCGCTACTAAACTGACCACACTTAACCGGCTCTCCATCTATAAACAGGCGCATATATGAGGAAGGAGAAAACCATCTGGGCTGAGCGAACCACTTTATCTTAGTTATATTGGCATCATATGGCAATTCGTTCTCTTCTTCATTTGGTATTATATATCTTATTATCGTATAGTCCTGACTGCTTGGAGCATACGCAAATGCTGAGCTTCCAAAGTAAGTGTAAGTTGTTTCTTTGGCTCGCAGCTTTGTCAAATACGCCCTCGCCACATATCCCCTCGGGGTTTGATTGAATGCATAGCCACTCAATGTTAGCGTAGCGGGAGAGACCTCAAAAGCTTTGGGGTAATTGGCACCAACCTTTCTTAGATATGGGCTAGTATAGTTGTTTATAAGGAGTTCGTAGTAATATCCTTCAAGAGTTTTGTTCAGCAAATAGCCCAAAATTAACTCCGCTTTGTGGGTGAGGTTTTTCTCCGGGAAGAGCTCTCTAGTTGCCCAGTAAGTTGCAACTATATCAAGGGGAGGCATGTTTTCATCTACCAGGTTCAAATTAAGCGTCTCTTCGCTTTTCCACTGTTCGATTATGTTTTGGGGAACTATCTCCTTCAATGGGACAGTTTTCAGGATAGTAAGGACATCTTCGGCTTTATATTTGTTCCCTTCTCTTAAGGAAGTGCTGTAAACGTTCGTGTTATCTATAATACCCACTACACTGCTAACAAATACCATGACCAAGATCAATGACAGCAAAGCGTCAAGTGTAAAAATAAAGCCCCTCCTCCTCATCTGTCATCCCACACCCGTAGCTTTATCATTGCTTGTTCAAAAAGGGGGTCTAACAGAAGGTCTAAATCTCCCTTATCCCTGAGAATGAGATCTGAAAAGTTGTTCTCATATACCCATAGCTCAACAATTTTCGACGTATAGTCTGATGGCAGTTCTTCAAATAAATCTCTCCAAAGTATCTTTACACTGGTAATATTTCCGGTGTAAAACTTTGTTATGTTCTGACCATTCTCTTTCCAGAATAATATAGCTCTGAGGGGGGAGGTTTGAGACGTTTTCTCTATAAAAAGACCTCTAACTTGGACGCCATCCACAACAATGAACGTGGCATTTCCAGTGCCCGAAACTTGAAGCTCTAAATAGAAGTGAGCCGGAATATTTCCAACGAGTCTCCCAGAAATCAACACTTTTTTAGTAGCATTTCCAACTTTAATGGTTTTATTGTAAATCTCCTTTTTAACTATGAATTCTCTCCTTTCATATTGTATCCACGGTGACCGAACCTTTGATGCATTTATCACAGTTTCATCTGTATATATCGATCCATTGATTACAACAAACTTGTATGTGGGTTTTTTAATATCCGAAAAGTGGGTAACAAGGGAAGTCAAGTTCCAATTTCCATAGTCTATGTAGTCTACTGAGACTTTCACATTTCCTTGACCAGTCACTTTAAAGGAGTAGGGACAGCTCCCACCTCCATAGTTTATTTGAAATCCCTTAGACTGGGTTACAAGCACGTTTATTGTGACTATTGAACCTGCAGGTATCAAATAAGGACCTATCACTTCACCTCTTATTCCAGTTATTGTTATATCCTCTGAAACTTTAAATTCAAGCACATCATTATTTTCTAAATCCACTAGATTGCCACTTTTTAGAGAAGTACATATCTGCTCATTTCTATATATTGAGCCATTATTTTTTGTTATCTCTACCCATTCAACTTGAAATACTCCATTAGGAGAACTTCCATTTATATCTAGATTCACACCCGGATTAGACTCAAATACTATGTTTGTCTCTCCACGTGGGAATCGTCCACTAGCATTGACGTCCCTTTTTGTTGTATAAACCTCAATTTCAAAATCGTGACCTCTACTTAGTTTCAAAAGATAGCTGTTTTGTATAAATGCATCATTTATAGAAGCGTTTAAAGACTCTAATTTTCCATAATCAAGCGCAAATGGATAATCTTTATCCCTCAATCCTACCATTTCAACATTACTCGCATTACTCTCCCAGTCCTCTGGATAGCCAGGACTTTTGGTTAAAACATCAAGCATATTGTTAGCAATGTTTGCCCTATCGTACCAGTCCAGAAGGTTAGTTATCTCGGCCTTAATCATGTCGTTTGTATTCATAACTACCCCCACAACCATGACAACAATGACCAGTGAAAGCAAAGCATCTATTGAAAGCAGTTGTCCTCTCCTCTTCATCCTCTCACCACAGTAATCGTTATGTTTACCGTCTTTCCACCATACTTCAAAAACCCGGTATTGTTTGTAAAGTGATAGTTCTCCACAAGATCTTTTTCAAGAAACTCTGTGAGATGTGAGACAATGCTAGCATTAAGGTTCTGGATAGATAAATATGGAGTCGAAATCACTATTGTTATGTTAACTTGGGTTGAAATCTCCTCTGAGGTGAGATTTTTAATAGATAAGTGTGGATTTTCCGTAATCTGTGACAATAATGGATTCAATGTGCTTTTATAAGGCTCATCGTCAGTCATGACCCCGGTATTCAAATAATCAATTCCCTTTGAAAGGGAACTTCTCACATAGCTCACTATCATTATATTTGTATTATTATCAGTGTAAGAGGGGATCACTAACATTAACCCAATAAATATTACAGACAGTATGAATATCATCTCAATGGCCGTTTGTCCCCTACTTCGTGATATTCGCATAGAGCATATCCCCTATTTTCACGGTTTTTATCCAAAAACTCTCCCCACTGTTAACACTTATCGAAGCATTTGCTATGGGAACCGTGGAATTCTTCACTATCCAGTAACTCTTTCCATCCACCGTAGCACTTACGGTTATTTTGTTAGTAGTCCCATTAAATATTATTGTAAAGTTCCCTCCGCTTATTTGAGGTGCCTCTTCCTTGAGTTTGTACCCTTCTCCAACAGCGTAAACCTTGGCAGTGTGGTCAACTATTTCAGCTGAAAAAACTCTCACCTTTGCCATTGCATCAAAACTCTCTGCATGGGCCATCTCATTATTAGCTAGATAAATCAGGTTTAACATCGTGAGAGTAACAAGTACGAAGGCAAAAAGCAGATCCAAGCTCAACTGTCCCCTCATACTAACCACCGACGTTAAGGTTTATCCTAAGTTCTTGGGCAGTAGAGTTGATAATCCAACTCTCATTTCTATCTGGATTCCATTCAACAACTATCTTCAAAGTGGAGGGTAAATCTGTTGCATTCACAAACATCCCTGCATAATTAGCTATGGTATTATTCGGATAGTAAATTGAAGAGTTGTCTGATAGATCTCTTGCATAAAGAGACTGACTCCAGAAATAGTTCTTCTTTTTTGTCTCTGTCTCATTTACGTTTATGGTCTGATTGACATTATCCAAAATAGCAACATAAGTACCATTTTTATACCCTATCAAGATCTGAGGTGTTCCATCCATATCAAACGCCCTTGTAAGGAAATACTCGTCATTTAGATACTTGAAAGTAAAGTATTCAGTGGTTTTTGCACCTGGGCCTTGTGCATAAACCTGAGATATTGCATTGGAAACCGTGTTTGCAAATAACTTTGCCTCTTCACTAATCTGAATTCTCAACATATCTGAAGAGTGCTCGCTGGAGAAGGTAATATTCCTAATTGAGAAAGTTAGTAGTATTATAAATAACACAAATATGAATATGAATTCCAGCGATATCTGTCCTTTTTTCATTCTTCTCACCATACTAAATAATAACACGTCAACAAATTATTTAACGCTTTCCATCATCCTAATCTTTTTTTACCATTGCAAAAACACTGGTGCCAATTTTTTTCGTTAAAACTCCGAAATAATCATGATTAAATATTTTGAACTTGTACTTTTCGGGATCAAGTTCATATTTCTTTAGGAGTTCTTTAAGTTCCTCAATAAAAAGCTGGGTAAGCTGATAATAGCCAATATCGAGGGCATTCTTTTTGTAGTCAAATAGGAATATGACCATCGGGACAACACTCAAGGGTATCAGGACCCAGAATTCTCTGTAAATAACTGTAACCGCCACTCCACCAGCTATAAAGAGGCCCAAAAGAATTAATCCAAGCTTAAACAAATTTTTAACCTTTTTCATATTCTTTACCTTGTTTTCCCATATCGTGAGAAGAGAAGGGTTGTAAAAGTCAAAGGCAGTGTGTCTTTTTCCTTTGGCCACCCTCTGTTTCATGAGTTCGTCCCAGTCATCCTCGTAATGAATAATTTCACCCCTAATCTTTGCCCTTTCGGCGTCTATTGAAGAAATTATCCTAATCATGTCCTCTGCACTTTCGTGGGCTATGTGGGAATAAACTTCCTTCTCTTTTAGATCCAGTGCCACATCAATCGAGTCTTTCATTAACCTCACCCGGATAAATGTCATCAAAGTCGGGCAGGCCGGTTAAAAGCTCACTCTTCTTTGTTTCGGCCTCTTCTTTCGCTTTTATAAAAGATTCAGCATATTTTTTGGCAACTACAACTATATCTTCAATACTCTTGCTCTCATAAATCCCAGTCAAGAGTGTAACCACTTCTATCTCCCTTTCCCTTGGATCCGGATAAAAGCCCCGGAAAATCTGCTTTCCTTTAATTTTCTTGGTCAAATAGCTGAGGGCCTCAAATATATCCCTAGCTTTCAACAGTTCTGGCGGCCCATGAACTGCTACCAGACCATAAAGTGCAGATTCTATGTTAGCTTCAAGATAGAGACCTTCATTCTCAAAAGATTTTAAGATAAGCCTGGATAAGTTTCTAACTTTGCTGGCTTCTGCCTTTGCATACCCCACTGTCGCAAAGCTTCCAAAAGCATTCAATACAAACTTCAGGTCACTAGAATCAAGGGTCTGCTCACCCGGAATATCAATCAACGCCAATAAAGAGGCTATGCGTTCAACTATTGTGCGATTTATCTTTTCATAGGCCCGTGTTATGTCTTCCCCACTTTCTTTGAGCTTATTATTGTCTATGGCTATTATAGAATCGGCCACTTTTGAGAGTTTGTCTATAGTTATTGCAGCGTTTATTGTGGGCCTTATTCCCTCCTCTTTCAGGGGTAGAGCGCCAATCGCAACCACAAGTGACTCAGGATATTCATCTTTAAGAGCCTCAGCTAAAATAGGGGTCCCTCCAGAACCAGTACCCCCGCCAAAACCAAAAGTGAGGAAAAAGACGTCAACGTCGCTGTAACCAACCATAGCGTTTATTTTTTTCATCACCATTGATAGGTCTCTTTTCATTGCCTCTCTTCCGAGTACTGGGTTTGCATTTACTCCTTTTCCGCCTGTTAAACTTTCTCCTATCAGTATCCGCCTTTCCTTCGGTATATGCTTCAAATAATCAAGGTCACTCTTTGAAGTGTTTATTGCCAATGCCTCAAAGTCCACTAAGGCGAACAAGTCTGCTATCTTTGTCCCACACTGACCTACTCCAATGATTAAAGCCCTCAAAGTAATTTCACCCCACAAGCTCAATGTTCAATTCATCAAACTCCACTACCCCGTTATGGTTCTTGTCCTCATGGGTTACCACACAGGCGGCCCCATTGAGGTACTTGATTATTGTGGAACTCAAGAACGTGCTCGCAATATCCTCTGCACCTCTGGATGAGAGTACAAAGAGTAGGTATCCCTCACTGGTTTTTCCTGGAATTAAAATTACCGTATTGTTTATTGGATAGCTCTTATCACCAAGGTAAACATGCATATCATCACTCTTTACCTTGATGTACGGGTTGTACTGGGGTATGTTAAATGTATTGAAGTCTGAGACTACAATGTAGTTGGAATCTCCAAACCCTTCAAAGGGCTTAATCTCAAAGCTCTTTTCAAATACTTCACTAAGGGCCTCTCCAAGTGAAACTGCAGTGGAATTATAGTTAGAAGTGTAAAGGATCGTAAAGTTCTTCTCAGGAATTTGCTTGAGGACTTGATATAGACTGAGAGGCTTAATTACTACCTCTCCCATTTCAGAGAAGAAGAGTACTGCAAGGGCGGATTCTGTTAAGGTTGTTCCCCATAAACTATCACTGCGGTGATCCAAAAGCCAGTTAAGTGTCTCAGCATGGTAGTCTATGCCAAAGTCGTATAGGACTTTAGTGGCTCGTATTGTGAGTTCAACTGATGGGGCGCCTAGATACATCAGAATATCTCTAATATAAATCTCCTTAACAACGGGCCATCCATCATCTTCGATTTTCTGCTCCATAAGCCATGTCAAGTGCCTTTCAACCTCTTCTTTAGTGACCAGTGGTGTAAGGGCCTCAAGAACCTCTAAAGTTGTGGGAACTGTAGACATGATATAACGAACCCTAAATGGAATGGCAACCTGTATACGAAGGCCCCATCCATCTGTTGGTCGTGATAGGAGCCACTCTTTTGCTTTCACTATGTCTTCATCACTTGGATCAACTCCCAATGCTAGGAGAGCCTTTATAGCAAGAGCCGTCTCATAGGGTTGTGGCCCAAGTATAGTATTCCACTTTCCATCCTCACCCAAACTCTTTATAAAGGAGATATGGGTTTGCTTCTCGGTTTCATTAAGCATGTTAAACTCCAGAAGCGTGAGGAGGTTGTAAATGTAAGCAGAGTTTAATCGCCTTTCTTTAGAAACTTTTTCCATATTCTCAGGGATTCTGGTTTCAACCCACTCCAAGCCTTTCTCAATGACTTCATCTTTAAAGTAGCACCTCTTCAATGCCTTTAAAACGTAATAAGTGGTTCTATCATCAGAGCTATAGCCCGCTCTGTATCCCCATCCTCCATCTGGATTCTGGACTTTTTCAAGGGCAGAACAAGAGTCTTCTATTGAAATAATGCCCCCTACTCCCCCGAGAGTATTGGCCGTCGCAAAACTCATGACTGCAAAGGCTGAAGCTGCGAATACCTCTCTGTTTGTCCACTCATCTGGAGCATTGGCCCAGTAAATCAAGGTCTCATTGCTCTCTGCTAGGTCTTCTAGTCTGCTGAGAAGTTTAGCAACTTCAAAAGTTAATCCTTCATAAGTGGTGAGTACATAGGTAAGCAGGGCCCTCTCATCTATGGTAATATTATCAGAGTTTACAAGTCCCCATGCTTTTTCAATGAGGGATTCAGGTACTTGATGACCAACACTCTTATAGGCAAGAATCTTTAATCCAACGGCCTTTGCTTCACTTATTTCCATGCTTTCGGCCGATTCCAAGTATGCTATTGCTTCATTCACGTGCCTGCTCTTTTCCGTATATCCATTCTCACCCAATGCCCATAAAGCCATGACGGTCGGATAGAACTCAGGCAGGGTATTGGGTATATACCCCCATCCATTAAGAGTGTGAGACTTGGAGATAAAATTCAATCCATTCTCAAGAGCTTTGGAAATTTTACGATAAATATTTTCATTTGGGTAATAAAGGTCAATTACTCTTTTTAAAGCTATTACTGCGTATGAAGTGTCCACAACATTGCTTATACTCCCCTCATAATATCCCCATCCCCCATCAGAATTCTGTCTTTCCAGCAACTCCTCTACAAATAATGTGATGTTTTCTTTAGTAAGGTTTTCAGCGATGGAGTAACTTGAACCCAAAGCCATTAAAGACAAGCTTATTTCCTGTGTACTATCCATGTAATCCTTGCCCTCGGTTAGAAATCTAGTGGAAGCGTCTAAAATAGGAACTGCGCTGACATAAGGGATAACCATCAACAGAATTAAGATTAGTGAAAATATTCTCTTCATCCTCCGCACCTCTAAACTAAGTTTTATGCTAATTTACCTAATTAAGTGTTATGCAGTCAAAACAAATAAAGATTGCGGAAAAAAGCTAATGTCTTATAACTCTATCCGCCTTTTTTAAGTCATCTCTCATGATCAGAACAACTCTGCTGGGCGGGTATTCATCCTCTATGTGATATCCCGGTAGATTTTTCACCAGCTCCTCTGCAAAGGCCTTTATATCCTCATGACTTGGCATGTTGTTTATGGTCAATCTATTTCTTGAAAACCCCACAAACATGTAAGCCTTTGCCTCAACAAACATCGGCCTTGCCTTCATTATAAGCTTTGCATAGCCTTCCGGATTGTGCATATTTTCTCCCTTGACTAGCGTAAGTCTTATGACGGTTCTGGTGGGCAAATCTCTCATTAGTTCAAGTGTTTTATTTATCCTATCCCATCCATCCGGAATCATAGGTACATTTACTCTTTGATATGTCTCCTCATCAGGGGCCGTTAGAGAGATATAAAGCTGCTTCGGGAGTTTGTTCTCTTTCATCATCTTTTCCAGAACTTCCACCTCTGTACCGTTGCTCACTATGAACGTTGTGAATCCTCTCTTGTGAAACTCCTCAACTAGTTCTCCTATCATAGGATAAAGCATGGGTTCGCCGGAGAGACTTATAGCAGCATGCTTTGGCTCCATGGCCTCTTCAAGTTTTTTAACATTTATCTGATCTTTTACTCCCCAATAACCACTCAAAAGTTTTCTTTGGGCCTTTACACTCTCTTCTACAATAAAAGCTGGATCATCAAATGGTTTTGGTAGTTCTACCCCCAGGAACCCTTCCATTGGACGCCAGCAGAAAATACAGTTGTGGGTACACCAAGCTGTAACTGGAGTCATCTGAAGACATCTGTGTGACTCAATACCATAGAACTTCTGCTTGTAGCAAACACGATTATTCTTTATACTCTCCTTTAACCAGTGACAAAGTTTAACCGAGCTGTGATGCCCAACAAGAGCGTAATGCTGCTTTTTGAACAAATTTGTAATCTCCTCAGGCATGTTTGGTTTTACATCCATTAGTCTCACCTAATGTGGATGAGGAAGGAAGTTTAAAAATTTTTGCAAAAGAAGGTGGACTATTTTATCGTCGAAAAATAATTCGGCGAAAGACTTAAATACTATTATGTTTTATCGAACTGTCATGCAGAGGTTAAAACCAACCATCAAAATTAAAACACGGAAGAGGGTCTTTGAACGAGAAGTTTTCGATGAGGATGTCGAGATTGAATCAAAGCCCAAAGTGAGGTTTATTCAAGAGGTTCCGAGAATCCACCTCGCTTAGCTGTTATTAAAACGATTTCCTCAAAAAAATATCTTTCCTTAGCTGTTATTTCTACTTTAAATCCTTTAGAAGTTAATTTTCCTATTGTTTTGTCCACACCTGTTATTGAAGATTGAACTATCTGGATTATTCCATTCTCTGTTAGATATCCATCAACTTCTTCAATGAACCTGTCTAAAACCTCCCTCCCCTCTCTACCACCTACAAGTGCAAGATCTATTAGCTCCTCTGGCTCTCCCGGTAAGTAAGGAGCGTTGAAAGTAATTATGTCAAATTTACCTCCAACATTTTGGAAGAGGTCACTCTGTTTAAACTTGACATTGGTTATTCCATTTAGCCTCGCGTTTTCTTTTGCAAGCTCAACTGCAATGGGGTTCACATCCACCCCAAGAACAAACTTTGCTTTTTTTGCCATTAAAAGAGCTATTATTCCAGTACCAGTACCCATATCCAAAGCAAAATCCCCATCCTTAATCATGAGATTCTCTGCCAAGAGAAAAGTATCCTCAGCAGGCTCATAGACATGCGGATGAAGTTTTATCTTAAGATCCCTGTAATATAACATGGGTCCACCAGAAGAGTGGTTAAAAAAAGATAAAATCTCTACTTCTTCCACTCGGTGTAACCGCATCTACCGCATGTCCATCTGTTCTTGTGGTCTGCCATGAATACTCCAGGACCACACCTTGGGCAGAACCTGTTCTTCCTTGAGATTTTGCCATCCTTAACTTCATAGAGCTTCCACTTTTGTGATGTTTTCTTTCCGGCCATCTATGTCACTCCTCCTGCTCTTGTATAATTCCTTCTCTCCTTAAAACGTACTCAGGTTCTATGTAAAGCATTCTCTCTTTGCTTTCGTAGGCCTTTGCATATCCTTCGCTGACATGACTACCAAAGTAACTTCTTATGTATTGAACAACGGTTGCTTCGGGGTTTAAATCAAGCATTGCAACCAGCTTACCCTTAACATCTGCTCTTGATGGTGTAGGTTCTCCTTCATGAATAACCTCAAAGTATATTTCTTTTCTTCCCAAGAGTTTGTTTTCTTTAGTATCGATAACCCTAATCTCCATCATGAACCACCTCCATCTTTCTAAGCAACTTTGCGCATCTGCGCTTACATTCAGATGTGACCTTTATAAGCACTATCCCTTCATCAGGTTGTCCATAAATTACCAATGCTCCCTCTGGAGCATAAATAACGGCTGGAATGGCCGCCAAATCTTCCTCACCATTTACTTTCAGGTAAACTCTTTTCCCCTTTTTGGCAAGTTCAAAAGACTTTTTGACAGCATTTAATAAAGCTTTCGTTATTGTCCCAGGTGGATTTTTGGTTGTTAACACTACGGCACCGAACTCAATATCCGGTTCATATTCTTTTCTTTTGGTTTTATAGTCATATATGGCCACAGATGGTTTTATGCCGACTTTCAGGACATTTTCAGTAACCACATCTCCTACTGTAACCAAAAAGGGGGCTTTTTTAAGTTCTTCACGGGATTTTAGATAGGGTTGGGGCATTTTGCCCTCTATTAATTCACCTAGTGGCTTTTTAAGCTCATTTCTAAGGTCCTCTGTGAGTTTGTAGTAAAAATTTCTTGACATGTTACCTGACCCTTATGGCATATTTCCCCGGTTTTTTCACTCCGAGTGTTTGGGCTATCCTGGAGTTTTCTGGATCGAGGATTATCACAAGATCAAACCATTCGTCACTTAAATCTCTGCTCCCACATGCAGGGCATCGATCTTCATTGGTGATGTAATGACAGTGTCTGCAGGCCTTTTCCGTCATTTTCACCCACCACTTTCCGCTTTCCTCTTTTCTTTTTCTATCCAGTCAAATTTGCCCAACCCCGGCTGTCTCATGGTAAGGCCAACCTTGTTCTCTCTAATTATTTTACTCTTCTCGCTTATGGCAATTATTCTCGCCCTGACGACGTCACCAAGTTTTAATACGTGGCCCTTTTCCTTTCCAACAAACTGAGCATTCTTCTCATCAAATACAACGTAATCATCCATGAGCTGAGAAATGTGCACAAGTCCATCCATCGGGCCAATTCTTATGAAAGCTCCATAGGGAACAACGTCAATAACCTCTCCTTCAACAACCTCATGCATCTCGGGCTTCCACACAAGAACATCGAAAACCACATCATGATAGGTTGCACCGTCTCCGGGAATGATAACACCTTCACTGATCTCATGAACCTCTAGGACAGCCAAAACAACACCTTCATCCTTGTTGTAGATTCCTTCATAAGCCTCTCTCAAAACTATTTTAGCGGCCTCTTTGGGATCCAGTGTAAACATCTTCGGGGGGATTCTCACAATGTCTTTAACTCTAAGGAGTCTGTACATTTTCTTACCTCCAAAATTTTAAAGAAAGAAAATCACTTCTTGAATTTCTCCTTGTAAAGCTCTATGGCCCTAAGGATTTCTTGTTTTGCTTTATCAGCGTTTTCCCAGCCCTCGACAATAATTTCCTTTCCTTGAAGCTCTTTGTACCTTCTAAAAAAGTGAGCGATCTCATCAAGGAAGGCCTTTGGAACATCATCCAAGTCTTTCCAGTCCTTGAAGTATGGATCTTCCACTGGAACTGCAAGAACTTTGTAATCTCTGTCTCCACTGTCTATCATCTTGAATAGGCCGATTGGCCTTGCCTCAATTATTGTTAGTGGGTACGTCGGTTCTCTCATGATAACCATGATATCAAATGGATCGTCATCATCATACCATGTTTGAGGAATTACACCATAGTCAACTGGGTAGTAAAACGGGCTGTAAAGAACCCTATCAAGCTTTATAAGGCCTGTTTTCTTGTCTAACTCATACTTGTTTCTGCTTCCCTTTGGAATCTCTATTAAGGCGTAAACAACTTCCGGTACTTCTGGTCCGGGCTCCAAATCATGGAATGGATTCATCTCAATCACCTCTTTGATTTTCAAAAGACGGAGTTATAAATCTAACCCAAAAATTAACTTCTGCATTTAGCTTTAAGGGTTGGTTTTTAAAGTTGTCGCTTTACCTCGTGAAAGCCTCGTCCTTCAGGGTGGGGAGGAGGTCAGTAACAGGTGATTGGATCCACTCACAAAAGTCACGCACAATTATTAGATAACTCTCCCAGCAGAGATAAGAAAAGCTCTCGGGAGTGAACTACCCCCACCCCTACGGACAAAGCTTTCAAAAGAAAAAAGTAAAAGTAAGGTTTATATTTTCCTTGATAACATATTAAATCTTGATGCTAATAGGAAGAGATTAGAGGAAATTGAGCAAATATTAAAACAACACAAAGGAGAACTCCAAAGAAAGTTCAAAGTTAAAAAAAATAGGCATTTTTGGATCTTATGTTAGAGGGGAGGCTAGAGAAACGAGTGATGTGGACATACTTGTAGATTTTTATGAAGTGCCTTCTCCATTAACATTCCTCAAACTTGAAGAGTATCTAGAAGAACTGCTTAGTATTAGAGTCGATCTTGTGATGGAGTCTGCATTGAAACCCAAAATATCCCAGGCCGCGCATAAGGAGGTCGTTTACATATGAAGCGAGCACATGAAGATTACCTGAACGACATTATAGAGGCCATAAGGCTAAAGCCCTAATAGAGGAGCTCATTGAATAAAAAATTAAGGAGATAGATCCTAAATCTCCAAATGCACCTTTATGTACTCCAAAAGCTCCTTGATGCTGGGTAACACTATATCTGGCTTAACTTCACTCTTCTCTATGTCCTCAAGCGTGTTTACACCGGTTAAAACCATTATTGCCTTTGCCCCAATTTTCTTTGCAAATGCTATGTCAGTGTCCAGTCTATCCCCCACCACCCATATCTCATCAGCGTTCAGTTTTTCTCTAACCACTTCAAAAACAGGTTCATTGGGCTTTCCTATAATTAAAGGCTCCTTTTCAGTGGCAACTTTTAACGCTGCAATTATGGAACCGGCACCGGGAAGAATTCCCTCCTCACCCGGATAGGTGGTGTCGGGATTTGTGCCTATAAAACGGGCCCCATTTCTTATCGCCAGACAGCCGTACTTGAGCTTTTCATAGGTCAGTTGAGGGTCCATACCAACTACAACATATCCTATTTCTCTCCACTTCTCTTTTGCTTCTTCAAGGCTTATCACAGGCCAATCTATGGATTTTATTTCCTCCACAAGGCCCTTGCCACCAACCACAAAAACGTTACCCTTCTCAAAGTGCTTCTTTAAATACTGGGCCGTTGCATGGCCGGAAGTTATTATCCTATCCTCTTCAACCTCAATTCCCATCCCCTGAAGCTTTTCCCTATACATTTTAGCATCTCGGGTTGAATTATTGGTGAGAAATACGAAGGGAATTTTATTGGACTTTAAAAACTCAATAACCTCTTTAACACCATCAATCGGCTGATTTCCCCTATAAATGACACCATCCATATCAAAAATTATCCCGATCATTGCGAACACCAAATAAGAAAAGAAAAAGAAGTTTAAAAACTCACTGCTCTGCATAGATCTGCATTGAAATTAGGCAGAGGTCTTTTTGGATCTCATTGCCCGCTTCGGGGTTCACTAAGAAAAACATTGTAACTTTGAGGACTTCTGAAGGTGCAAAGGGTGCAGTTAAGAGCGAGATCGACTGGTTGTTTAGCTCATGGAGGCTCTTTCCGGAGTAATCACTTAGGGTATAGGTTTGATTGCTCTGTGTTATCACAATCCACTCCAGTATGAGGTTTTGACTTAGCTCCCCAATTTCGGTTGTATTGTCCACCAAGGCCTCGGCCCCATTAAGATCACCGCTTTCCAGGTCTTGAACGTGAGGAATTATAAGAATCTTGGAGATGTTGAAGTCCCCGCTGTTTTTTATGTAGAACTCAGCTTTTATCTCGTCCCCCGGTTTAAGATCATTGAATTCAAAAAGCTTTAAGTCATTGTAAAAACTGCTTCCTGTTTTGCTGATTCTAACGTCAAATTCTCCAGTTGCGATTTCATTGTTCTCTGAGATGCTTATATCGCTAAAGAGTGCACCACCTATTTTAAAGCCTGCTGCCCCCAATAACAGGCCCACAATCATGAAGACAATTTCCCTTCTCATACTCATCACCTGATTCATTACAATTGCAAAAAGTAATAAATCAATAAAATTAAAAAGTATTTCGGTCCACAACTTTTCAAGACGTTTATATGGGAAAAGAGGATTAAATCAGGACAAGAAATCTCCGCCAAGGGATGCTTAATATGTCATCATTAGCATAGAACTTCTCTCCTATAACAATCCCTCCATCAGCACTGACTCTCTCCATGCTTCTCCTAACCTGTGTTACTCTATCTTTCCCCAAACCGACCTCTACAACATATTTTCGCCCATCAACTGTGAGGACAAAATCGGCGCCACCTTTTTCAGGCTCATACTCCAGCTTACCAATTTTGGAGAGATAAAAAGCCACAGCATCTTCAAGAAGGGCAGAAAGACCTTTTTCAAGCTCTCCGGACTTATAAAGAAGTGCTGCCCTTAGGGTCGGAGCTAAGAACTTCAATTTTGGACCTTTCTTAACCTTTTTTGTCATTCCACCTATCGAAGGAATCTCCACCAGTATTCCCGCCTTGATTAGGGCATTGATAGTGGATATGACAGTGCCCTTAGCCATCCCAAGGATTTTTGATAGTCTTTCATAGCTGAAACGTTCTCCTTTTGGATTTGCTAACAAGAAGAGAAGTTTTAGTGTCTTTTCAAGTGTCTGAGAATCAAACCCTTTTACCTGAGGAAGATCCCTATAAATCATTCTCTCAATTAGAGTGAAAACCGCTTCATAAACCTCAGGTTCTTTTCTATCAAATGAAAATGGAAGGGAGCCTGTTCGAAGATATTCTTCAGCTTTCCATAGATACGGGGCACTCTCTGCCATGGATCTCTCAATTAACTCAACATCAAAGTCGAGAAGTGGTTTTAAGCTACCCTTACCCAAAACACCCTCTGAAAGATAAAGGTATTCTCTAAAGGTAAGTGGATGCACATGAATATGTTCAGCCCTTCTAGCAAGATCGGGACTTTCTTTGAGATTTAACGCAGATGAACCAGTGGCTATTATCAGAAATTGTTTTCTATCATTTAAGACCTTCAATGTCAACGGCCATTTCTCATCATACTGAACCTCATCAAGAAGGAGTACCGGCCTTTCCGGCCTAAATATTTCCAAATACCTTTCAACAGCCTCAATAAGTGTGAAACCCAGAAGTTTAAGTTCATCAACGGGTAGGTAAATTACCTCCGAGCTCAAGGAATGGGTATAAAAATAGAGCTGACCCAAGAGAGTAGTTTTACCAGTGGCTCTTAACCCCGGTAGGAAAACTGTCGCACATCTACCACCCCCCATAAAGGAATTTACCTTACCTTGAAGCTCTTCAAAAATAAACCTCCTTCTAAGACCTCTGGCATATTCGAACCTTCTAGGGAGATCAGCTGCGAGCTTTACAAGATAGTCATCCAATTGGATCACTACTCTCACCATTTGGTCAATTAAATGACCAAATATATAAATATTTTGGTCAATTGAATGACTACAGCTTAATTTGGACAAAAATCTAAACAGCAATATCAAACCTCTTTTCCTTTGTCAGATCCTTAACCAAGCATTACTTTCAGCATTAAGACTCCCATACAAGCTGTTCTCTTTACACCCAAAAACACGGCCGTCAAGCCAACCAGAGTTGCCGCAATTAAAACCAAAAGACCAAATAGGCCATCAAGAAATAAAGAACCTAAAACTGTTGTCGTCAATATCAGAGCATTTAACGTCCTATAATCAATCCTCTCTATTAGGGTAACAAGTTTCTTTGACAGCCAGAGACCGTAAAGGTTCACTATAGCAGCTACAGCTAATGTGGCCAATAAAAGGATCAGAAACTCCTGGAGACTTATTGGGTAATAAAGCTCCCTGATTAGAACCAAGATCCCATTTCTTGTTTTTCCTGTGGAGTAAAAGTTCCCAAGACCAAAAACAAAGTTAGCTGTATTTACGGCAAATGTGATTGTTAAAAATGTCCTCTCACTCCTTGCAATGAAGCTTCCTATCAATGCGGCCTGTGATGAGGTAAAGGTAGGCAATAGAGAGGCCATCATGCCAAAAATAGTCCCTAGGAATGAGAAGCCAACCAGTTGGGATTGGCTCATCTCTATCGTATCATTTCCGCCCGAGATCTTATTGTTGTTATCCAAGGAGAGCAAAATGGCCGGAACTCCAAAAAGACCCACAAATAGGTGGTAAAAAGGTTCCCTTAACGGCAAAAGATCGCTGACAATACCAAGAGCCCCTGCGAGGAGCAAGACAAAAAGAGCGTAGAGCTTCTTTATACCTTTTTCAGTTACTACTATGAGAAAAGCCAGGAAAAACACAATCGCCCTCCCTATCTCCGGAGTGTAGTAGGGGGCAATTATGAGGTATAAGGGAATCAATGCTATTGAGAAGATCGCTGCAAGCAAACTGGCCCTCAGAGAGAGATTTATAACCTCCAGGCCCTTTCCCTGAAGTGCCAGCCTGTGGGCCGGGAGAACGCTCAAAGCAGTCCCCTCATCCGGAACTCCAAAAAAGGTCGATGGAAATGCATCAAGAAAAGTATGTGTCAGGCCCATGGCATAGGCCAGAACAACAAAGGAAAAGCCCTCAAGCGGGAAGTCGAGGTTGTTTATGAGGGAAGCTAGAGTGTTAACATGGAGGGAGGGCGTTAAGCCGGTTAATGTTCCTCCAAGCATCCCGAGGATTAATTCCCTCAGCATGTGGGACACCTAATCCTTGATCACATCTTCTCTGGAAGCCACTTCAAAGGCCGGCATTTCCCTATATGTGGTGTGGAACCCAAAGGCCACTACATGCCCACCCTCTTCAAGAGTCACTCCAATGGATTTTGAAAGCTTTAAAAGAGTCCAGCAGTTTCCATTTGTTATGTTGGCTATTCCAAAGCCGTTGCTGTACAATTTTACCCAAGCTACTCTGCCCTCTATTTTTGATGGCTGGTCTGGAACTGGGTTGCAAATTGAGTTCTCAAGGGCCTCTCTTGGCCTTGAAACCTTACACTCCAGGCAGTAAAGAGAGTTTTTCCTTCTTATGGCCTCGAACTCAATTAAATCTCCAACTCTAACTGAAAATCCATAAAGGGGGATTGAAGTGCAATTCAGGCTTATGTAGGTTTTTGTTGATTTCTTGACCGCACAGACCCCATAGGCTATCTCGCCAATCTTTTCTTCTCCTATGGGGCATTTTCTGGCTCTTCCAAGAACCCTGATGTCAGATCTGTCATTAACGTATATGGTTAGTGTGGAATAAAGCTTGGCCGTGCCTATAACCTCAACGTAGTCACCAACCTCTAAAGTTTGTTTATAGGGGAGGTAAACCCTGACTTCTTCCTCTCCATCCCATATTGTAGCCGGGTTCCCGCCGTAGATCACAGAGCCCCTTATCAAAAAGGGCATGCTGTCCTCGGGAGAATTTTCAAAACCTAACCGGGTGTAATTTACAACATAGAACCTTTTGTTGTAGTATAGGCCTTCAACGATAACCCTCTCTCCTTTCGATGCATTTAAGCATGTATTTAGGGAGATCCTTTGAGGGGTGAGGAGCTGGCAGTAGTCATCAACCCAGTAAGCACCGGTTACTGTTTCTAGCGGGAGAGCTTTGGGAGAAGTCTGGTTTATTTCAAAGGCCTGCACATAGCTTTTATCTGGATCTGTAAGCTTGCCCCGGATTTTGTAGACTTTTCCCGACTCTAATGTCTCAAAAACCACTATGATCTCGCTGCCATTGTAAAGGACGGCGAAGTTTTCTTTTGAGTTAACACATATACCGGTGAATTCTATTAAATCACCCTTTTTGGCCTCTTCCAAAGGCATTGGTGATTGGGCCTGGAGGTCTCCGAGATAGTAGAGGCCCGATATTGAGGCCATTGCCATCAGAGCTATAACTACTTGTGATTTTATTTTTCTACTCATAATTGATAGTAATAATGAAGGCTTATAAAACCTGTGGTTGCATTTTTTGGAGATCCCTTCCATCCTAAAATTTGCCTCAGTTCTTATAGTTAGACAGCGGTATTTGAAAGGGAATACAACGTTGAAAACAAAGCAGAATTTAAACTCCCAAAAGAAGTGGAGGGAGACTTTATAAGATATGAATACACTAAGGGTGAAAAGATAATGGACAGGGGCATCTTCAGGAAGGATTAAATCTCCCTAACCTCGATATTTAACTTCAGAGATTGTATCTCCCCTTCTATTGCATCTAAAATTCTCTGAGTGGCGTTTGTTTGGGCATAGTCACCTTTTAATGGCCCAGGTACTGGAGACCTTTCATCCTTAAAGAGCAAAAACCACAGCTGCCATTTTCCGGCCCTGTTTATGGTGAAGGTGTAATTGGTTTCCCACTGAGGTGTCCAGTTGCCCTCAATATCAACGGGCTTATGAGGTAAGGTCACGTTGAAGTAATCCACAATATACATATTATATATAATGGTTTCATTCGTTTCAAAGTCGTAGGTGAGGTTGACCAGCCAGACTTCAACATGATAGGTAACGTCCCTGTACTCGTGGTTGGCTATACCCAGAATAACCCTGGCTTTTTCTCCCACAAAGAGCTCAGTTGGGTAATCCGCAGCTTTTCCTTCCGGGCCCAAGATGTAAAACTCCGTGAACTTTTCTCCAGGCTTTGGGTGGGTTATGACGTAACCCAGGGTCGCTATTGAAGAGATTATAGCTATTATCAAAATTACGGTTAGAGCTTTGTCCAGTTTGCTTGATTTCCCCCATTCCAGTTCTTCTTTAAGTTTCTCACTGCTTATCCTTGGGATCCACGGGTCAACGGCGTTGGCCCTTCTGTAAATTGCCGCAATACCAAAGATGAGGTTGAAAACTGTTAGGCTAACCAGTATGGGGATTAACCTTATCCCCCAGGGAGTGTAGTTAAGGCCAAGGCCTATGAGGGGGACTATGGCTATGCTCAAACCAAAGCTCAAGGCCAGTCTTTCAAGGTTGTCGAGCTCTTTTTTCTCGGGGAAAAGGGCCGTTATGAAAACGTAACCTGGGAAGAAGAGCACAAAGGCCAGACCAAGGGCTTTTCTAAGTAAACTGTCTGGATAGAAGGCTATGAGGAGATCAAGAAGGAGTGAAAGTGTAATGATTGTTATCAGATCCCAGTAATCTCTCCAGCTCATTTGACCACCAATACTAAAGGAATGCGAATGCTTAAAATGGTTTTCCCTCACGATTATAGTGAATTTATTTACAATATCGTTTGTTATAATGAACGAAAGTTTTATAAGATAAACGATCGTTCAATATATCATGCCAATACTGGAACACTTTAAAAAATTTACAGGGTTTAAAGTATTAGAGTACTTCATTCTCCATCCTGCTTGTGAAATACACCTAAAAGAGCTGGCCAGAACCTTAAAAATAAGTCCTGGAAGTGCTAAACTTTACTGTGACTTATTTGAAAGTGAAGACATCCTAATCTCCAAAAGAAAAGGAAATTTGAGACTCTTTAGATTAAACAATGATGATTTTGCAGTCAAAGAAATAAAAAAGACATACTACCTAGTCCTCTTAAAAGAGAAAGGCATACAGTATATTTGTAAAAACTGCAGTTCCCTCGCAATATACGGGAGCTTTGCTTCTGGAGAGTTTGATGAGAAGAGTGATTTGGATATACTCGTTATTGGAAACAAAGAAGACATCAACTATCAGCTATTACATGAAATAGAGGATAAAGTGGGAGTAAGATTTCAACTCACAGTTATCCCATTTTATAAATGGGAGAAAATGAAGGAAGAGAAAGACCATTTCACTGAAAGTGTTATTAGAAAGCATTTGTTGATAAAGGGGGCCCCATTATGAAGTTTGAGGAGTTGTCTAAAGAGAGGATTAACAAAGCATGACTCCTTCAGCAATAGAAAGGGTGAAAAGTTCAATAGAGATTGCAAGAAGGTTCCTAAAATCTGCAGAAAGAACATTTGAAATTGGCGACTAT
>LDZR01002230.1_pt1 | contig 52406 bp, 54 predicted proteins | sample 615371 | NCBI WGS metagenome assembly LDZR01 (sample SAMN03408294, study PRJNA278302) | terrestrial metagenome | isolation source: oil reservoir sample K2 | place: USA: Alaska, North Slope, Kuparuk formation | collected 2013
CTAATCAAGAAACTACTTCGATAATCTCTTACGAACCTCAAATGTGAGGGATGGCAAGTAATTAGTAAATTCCCATTTTTTGTTTATGTCATGCTCGGAGCAGCCTTTGATTTAACCACTGTAACCTATCCGCCCTAAAAGAGGCTTTCGAAAGAAAAATGTAACTATCGATAAGTTTCTCAGGAGGGTTTTTCCACAAAATTTATATATTTAAGGACATACCCCATTATGGGGTGTGTCCACAAATGTTGTTTGATGTACACCCAAAGACATCAATTACTGAGCTTTTTGGGAGAAGGGCAGAGTACCTTAGCTTCATAGAAGCTGTGGAGAAACGTAGAAATTTCTTCATAATTACCGGTCCTCGTAGAATAGGGAAAACGAGCTTTCTCTATGCCAGCCTCAATGAGCTTGAAAAAGAATATGGAATCCCATATGCAGTGGTGGATGCAAGGGCCGCAACTTCCATCAACTCCAAGTATCCTCAGAGAATTATATCTGAGCGGCTCTACAAGGCCCTCGTGAGCAGAGGTTTTGTAGGAGGAGTAGTTTCAAAGATAAAGGGTATAAAAATCGGAGGGATCGAGATAGAGACTGATGAGCACAACATTGACATAGTGGATATACTCTCAGCAATAAACGAGGGGAACGAGCTGGCCATAATAGCCTTTGATGAGGCTCAATACCTCAGGTTTTCAAATGAAGATTTAACAAAGCTTTTTGCATGGGTGCTTGACTCCTTACCCAACGTGATTCTTGTTTTCACAGGATCTCAGGTGGGAGTTTTGGAGAACTTTCTGCGCCTTGAAGATGGAAAGGCCCCTCTCTTTGGTAGATACGAAGTAAGGATAAATCTTCCTAGATTCAACCCTTCCGAGAGTTTAGAGTTCTTGAGAAGAGGATTTGAAGAGTACAGTATAAGAGTGAACGAGAGAGAGCTGTTACCTGTAGTGAACACTCTAGATGGAGTTCCCGGGTGGTTGGTGCACTATGGAGCCCGCAGGATCGATGGACTCACCCACGATGAGGCCATTGAGAGAGTCCTTAATGAGGCCATGAAATATGTAGAAACAGAGTTTGAAGAGCTAGACAAGCTATCTCCCAGATACAAGATCATTATGAGAATTGTCGCACGCCTGAGTGAGGGAAGAGGACACGCAAGATGGGATAGAATAAAGAACCTTGCAGAGGAAGAACTGGAAGAAAACATTGACGAGAAATCTATGAGGAAGTACCTCTCAAAGCTTGTGGATTATGGATTCCTAGAGACCATCGGATACGGAAAGTACCGGATACCAGATCCCGTTATGTACCGGGTCTTCAGGAGGATGTGACAAATCATAAAGAGGTACCCCATTATGGGGCCCCTCTAGTAAACCAAGGATCATTTCCTAAAAACCCTCGCCACCAGCACCAAACCCAGGATAAGCCCGGGGCCGCAGATAGTCCCTGTTTGCTGTGAGGTAGTATCTGATGGTGTGGTGGTTTGAGAAAGTTCAACTTGACCTGAGGGAAGCTTAAGCTCAAAGGGCTGGCCAACGCACCTAAGCAAAAGTGGATTATCGCTCTCATCATAAGCAATCCATGAGTATTTTCCTCCCTTTTCATACCAGCCTATGTGGGAGTTGTAACCTGATTTCCCTTTCTCCGCAACCTCAACGATTGCTTCAATGTCTTCATCGCTTATGTTTATTATTCCCTTCTCCTTCAACCATTCGAGCTCTACCCTCAGGGCCTCCTTAAAATTGAAGGAATATGGATCAACAACACCCACGGGAGCGTTTGTGGTCTCGGTTTTAAACTCTATTTCCTCAAAAGCACATGCTATGCCGAGCTCTTCAAAAAGAGCCTTCAAATCGGCTATATCCCCTTCACTTGGCTTCTCTTTTCCATAATCTGCTATGTAAACTTCGGCAAGCGGGGGCTTAATGACCTTTGAGGGGTCAACCCCGTAATCCTTCAAGCACTTCTCGAAATCCGAATTGGGCTTCCACGTGCAGAGCCCGTTATAACAGCCACATTGAGTTAACCTCAAGCAATTATACCACTCCCTGTACACACATGGGGTTACGATTTCCTTTGCAACTTCCTTTGGAGCACAAACTTCTCCAGAACAGCCTCCCGTTGCACAATCTGAATCGCTCTCGCACTCATCACCTTTCCTAGAGCTTATCTGCACAAATAAACTCCTCTTCCTGAAGGTATAGTCTTCAACATCCCACCCCAGGGCCTTAATCTGCTCCAAACTTTGGTTAGAAATTAACAAAGGTGTTTCAAAAGATGTGTAGGCATACTTAGATTCAAAGCTTTTCGCAGGTATTTGTATTCTAACCAACAGAGAAGAATCAACTTCCTTCAAAATAACGGCCACTCTATCATCGTAGTGAGAACGATATATTATGCTTCCATTTTCAATTATTACATTTTTAGCGTCCTTCAAGGAGGTTAGATCATGTTGGATGCCCGGTTTGTTTAGACGAACCTCCAAAGCCAGGGAATCCATCGGGTTATAACATGCACTAACCAGAGGTGCAATCAATAAAAGCAATGCCAAAACAATCACTCGCTTCATGTTATCATCCCTCTACTAATTTTTGCTTCAAAGTATATACCTCTATCGAAAGGTTCAAGATGAGTTGAAGCTATCCTCCTGCCGCAACAGGCATTATTACAATCCTATCCATGTCTTTGAGTTTGGCTTTAACTCCACCAAGAAACTCCGCTGAGCGGCCGTTTATTAAAATAACAATGTTCCGCTTATCCCACTCTATTTTAATCCTTCTTTCAAACTCTAGCTTTTTTAAAAGATCAGCTAACGTAGAGTTTTCCTCCAGAAAAACCCAGAATTCTGGCCTTTCTATACCCTCTGCTACCTGAGCTATCAGCTTAACGAACACCTTCATTCTCTCACCCAAAAAATTTAAAAGAGGATTAAAGCTTTTCTGCAACTTCATCCAGTTCTAACTCTCTGAGCTTCTCCCTTGTGGGAACGCCGTTTTCATCCCAGCCCCTGACTTTGTAGTAGTCCTTAAGGAGAATCTCCTCCTCAAAGATCTGGCCTTTTGAAGGCTCCCTCAATACAGGCTCTTTAACAATCCTCTCCGGCATTTTGTCGTACTTACCATCAATACCTTCCCTAATATTGATGGCCCTTTCAAGGTTGAATATTCTTTCCCCAGCAAGCCAGAGGTGTTTCGGATCCTTAAACTCTTCAATACCTGTTGCTGCATAGAGCATCTTTGCATACATGTCAATGGTTACCATCTCCATGTTGAAGGGGAATATACAGAATATGGCAGTCTCTGCAATCGCCGTCTCATCTTGGACGTACTTAGTTATCTCACCCTTACCTTCGGTGGCAAATGGATCAGCCTTTCTTGGGATCCCCATTATCTCAAACTTGTTCCATCCGATACAGTGGCTTGCACCTATTGGGGATGTGGCAAAGTTCAAACCATGGGCCTTAGCAGACCTTGGATCGTATGCAGGGAATTCAAGGCCTTTAACATGGATAGCATACTTCTCGGCGCCTCTACCAATTTTCTCAGCAGCCTTTCTTGTTCCTTCTGCAAGTAAATCGCCTATACCTATTCTTAGGGCTATTCTCTTAACCAGTTCAGGAATAATATCTGGATCTCCCCATCTAAGTTCAAGGCCGTCAGTTTCGCTCTTTCCGATAATTCCCTTTTCGTAGAGTTCAATTGCAAATCCTATTGCAACACCTGTAGAAATTGTGTCGAGGCCATAAAAGTCGCAAAGCATGTTGGCATAGACTATTGTCTCTACATTTATGTTGCCCAGGTTTCCTCCAAACGACCAGTGGGTCTCATATTCTGGAAAGTCCCATACTGTTCCTGCATAGGGCCCTTTGGTGAGTTTAAACACCTTTCCACATCTTATCATGCAGCCCCAGCAACCGCTGTGCTTTACCACGTACTGAGAGAGAATTTCCGGTTGGAATATTTCCGCACCATAGAGCTCCTTCTGCTTGAAATTATACGTGGGGAAATGTCCAAGGGTATAGAATGGATATACAGCAAAGTTTGTTCCAAGATTGTGGAACCCTTCAAACGCAGGGTTACTCTTATATGACTCCACCTGTTCCTTAAAAGCATCATCAAAGGCTTTTTCGTCGTAAACCTCTGGTCTTTTGCTTCCTTTTACTACGATAGCCTTGAGATTCTTTGATCCCATTACAGCACCGCCACCGCCTCTAGCGGCGGTTCTAAAGTCACCATCTGTCACAATTGCTGAGAATTTTACTAGGTTTTCTCCAGCAGGCCCTATCATGACCATGTGGGCATTTTTGTCCGTCTCTTCCTTAAGAAACTCTCTTGTGGCTAAAGTGTTCATTCCCCATATTCTCTCTGCATCTCTAAATTCCACGTTCTCATCATTTATGTAAACATAGGTGGGTTTCTCAGCCTTTCCCTCAACTATTATTGCTTCATAGCCTGCGAACTTAAGTTCTGCACCAAAGAAACCGCCCCCTACACTTCTAAAGTATGTTCCTGTAAGTGGAGATTTAAACTGGGCCATCCACCTTGATGCAGATTGAACTTTTGTACCGGTTAACGGACCTACAGTGAGAACCAGTTTGTTTTCAGGGCTTAGAGGGCAAATTCCCGGCTTTAGTTCATCCCACAAAATCTTGGCTCCAATTCCTCTTCCGCCTATAAATTTTTTGAGAACTTCCTCTTTTAATGGTTCTACCGTGGCTTTTTTGTTCGTCAAATCTATTCTCAATATTTTTCCCATATATCCATACATAGAGATCACTCATGGTAGAATTTAATTTCATTAGATATAAACTTTACCCAAGTAAAATATTTAGACGAAAATGAGGAAATAAATACCCAAAATTTCTTGCAAATTTACAAGAATTTTGAGAAATTATTTTTTCCTAATTCTTGCAGTCGCATAGTCATCGGGGGGATGAATTATTTCCACAATATATTCCTCTCTGGGGATTTCATCTACCATTCGTTTAACCCCCGGAAATTCATAATTATGAACAAAAACCACCGTATGTTTTCCCATTAGTTTTCTACAGTTCTCCCAGTCGCTTTTTGCAGTTTCATAAGATTTTCCACCATCAATGAATATTAAATCCATTATTGGGAGCTCATCCACATGCTGGGGGAGAGTGACCCTAGAATCTCCTCTAAACAGCTTAAATTTACATCCTGTTTCTTCAAGCTTTTTGTAGATCCTCTGGTATAACCATTCATCCTCAAAATAATCAAACCCATAGTACTCTATCTCTTCTGGAGAGAAGTTTTCTTTTGCCGCTTCAATCATGCTTCGAGCATTTTCTCCATCGTATACACCGATCTCCATCAACCTTTTGCATTTGTTTCTTTTTATGTGATCATTCAAAAATGCATGATAACCAAATCCAAGCATTTATTCCACCCAATTATATCAAATATTCATGAAATATTTAAAGAGATATCACTAACATATTTTCTTCTCCATTTTGATTGCATCATGAATATAACGCATAATCTTCTTTTCCACCCTTCTCAAGTTTTCGTGAAATGTTACTCTGGAAATGCCCAAATATTCCGAGATCTCCACAGCTGAATGAACTCTAGGCCATTCAAAATACCCAAGCTCGTATGATGAATACAAATATTCCTTCTCTTTATCAGTAAGAGATGATAAAATATCTTCCAAAGTCACTAAAGACAATTTTTCATCCCCTTCCAATATTTTAAACCATGCTTTAGCCTTTTTTCCTTGTAATTTGAGATACTCTATCGTCCTTTCCTCAAGTTCTTTTCCTTTTTTATATGACTCTACAAAAACAGGATACTCTCTAACTCCATTTTTAATGATTACTGGGCCGGCAAGAATACTTTGTGTTTCATATAATGCCTTTTCAGTAAAGCCTAACTTTTTTCTACTTACCAATAGTCTTCATACAAGCCATCTTATTAACCCAAGCTACAATAAAAATTCGGAAAAATAGTTTTCTTGCCAATAGCACGATAACAAAGTAATATTGAACATTGTTAGGTAATATGCTTATAATTAGTTTTATACTTACTGTTTAGGGAAAGTCATGAACTCCAAACAATCCTCTTCATTACGTAAGTCCCAGTGGATAGTGCTTTTAATAGTGTTCTTAAGCACCCTAATTGGATATATAGCCCGTATGAGTGTTTCAGTGGCATTAAAATCTATCTCACAAAGTTTTAATTGGACAACATCTGAAGAAGGAAGTTTAGGTGGGATACTTTTGGGAATATTTCTTGTTAGCTATGGTATCTCAAATATATTCCTAAGTCCATCTATTGATAAAATCGGGGCTAAAAAAGTTTTGTCTATCTCAATACTCTCATGGTCTCTTACACTAGTTCTCGCATCAATCTTTGGCCATTTATACCCAATGCTCCTTCTTTCAAGAGTTCTATTAGGATTATCCCAAGGAGTTTTATTCCCCGTAGCCAATAAAATAACTGCTAGCTGGTTTAGTGAAAGTAAACGAGCATTTGCAACAACTGTCTTTTTAAGTAGTGGGCCCATAGGGTCACTTCTTACCCCTCTAATTGTTGTCCCAATAATAGTAAAGAGCTCATGGCAGGTATCCTTTTATTTTATTTCAATTCTTGGAATAGTTCTAATCCCATTTGTAGTTTATTTTATAAAAGACAACCCAACAGAACAAGAACAACGAAAAAAGGATTTGAATATACAAAGTAACATGAAAACTCTATTATTTAACAGAGAATTTCAAATTCTTCTTGTAGGCTTTATCACAGCTTGTATAATCTGGTGGGGGGTAAGTTTGTGGTTACCCACATACTTCCTAAATGCTCAAGGACTAACCGCAAATGAAATGAGCTATGCTACTACTCTCTCATATGTTGGAGCTATTGCTGGTATGATTTTCGCATCCTCAATAAGTGAAGTAACAAAAAACAGGAAGAACATCATAGTAAGTGGATTGGTTTCGGCTGGAATATTAATTCTATTATTAACCCTTTTACACATCCAATCCAAAACCATAGCAGTGTTAATGTTCTTCTTAATATTCTTTACTGGACAAATGTTACCTCCAATCTTTTTCACAATTATGCAGACTAGAATTTCAATCCAGCTTGTTGGAACTGCCACCGGGTTAATGAACGGATTAGGCAATGGATTTGGAACCATGGGGCCGGTTCTAATAGGGTTTATTATAGCATTAACAGGATCCTACCCACTGGGGTTAGCATTTGTAGGAGTTTTGGCATTAATTGGAGGCGTTATATTTCTTCTATTTTACAAAGAAACTGATAAATTGTTTATTTAACCAGAATCAATAAGATTATACTTAATCATCAAGAGAAAAATAAGAGGTAAGCTAGTTCTAATAAATTCATCACTTCTTGGGGTTGTTGTAGTAGTTCCACTTCTTCTACATAATGGAAATATAGTACCTACAGGAAATTCATCACCAACCCCTAACACTGTTATAGTGAAAATGCAACCATAATCAAACTCTAATCTTGCCTTTACTAGGGAAAGTTCATCCTCATAATCCAAAAGCCTTATAAAGAGCATCATAATAAGTTTAAAAGTTTGTGCGTTGAGTTTTATGATGCTAGGATTATCACTTTATCAGCGACATTCTGAAAGGCCTTACTCAAACCCTCTCTAGGCGCTAAGATTATCACTTCCTTACCAGCTTTCTTAGCTTCAATAAGAATTGGCAAGAAGTGAGTCTATTCTGTTACCTTGAAGATTTTAAGGAATGCAAAGATATTCAAGAGAGAGGATGGCCATTAAATCCTCTCAGATGATTTTGAGAAGCTTTTGGAAGGCATGGCCGAGTTTTATGGTATTGGAGGAAGAAGATTAAATGATTTAGACAACATCCTATCCTTTTTTGTTTATATATTCTGCACCCCATCCTACCAAGCGCTATCTCTTATTCATTCCTCTGTAATGATGTTAATTGTCATGAAAAACTTTATATATTTAACAACTTTACATATTTAGTCAATTGTCATTAAGACTATTAAGAATGACATTAACTATAATAAAACAACTTTACATATTTAATTAATTACTATTAGAAATTACATTAATCATAGTCAAATAATTTTATATATTTATTAATTATCATTAAGATTAACATTGATTAACTAATTATTACCGAGAGTAACACTAATTGTTATCAAAAAACTTTATATATTTTTAGTGTTAATTTTTCATGGTTGATACTTGATTGGAAACCCGTGAGGTTGGTGTATGATGGAAACAATTGGTTCTGACACCAACTGAATAAGAAAAAAGATAAAGGGGGGTAAAAATGGCCTTAATTGAAAGTGAAGTGATTTTATTGGGACTTTTGTTATTTATCCCAGCCTTTGCATTTTGGTTGACTCAGAAATACTCAATAGCCGCAAAACTAAGTGCAGCAATAATATGTTATGCAATAGGTATAGCCTTAACGAATCTCCATGTAATCCCTCCAGATGCCCCAATATATGACAGCGTGAGCACTTATTCCGTATATCTATCCATCGTGATAATACTGCTTTCAGTGGATATACGAGGTTGGATAAAGACAGGACTGGCAAAAAGCGCAATAGTGTCTTTTGCAATTGCTTCTGCTATCGTATTCGTTGTAAGCATTATTGGAGGAGTTCTTTGGGGACCAAAGGTTGATCCAGAGCACGGGTGGAAACTTACGGGAATGATAATTGGAACTTATACTGGAGGAAGTATGAATCTCGCAGCAGTTGGAAAAGCTCTAGACGTGCCATCTGCATTGTTTGTAGCCACTAACGCGGCAGATTTGGTCCTTTTCGCCATCTTATTGCCTATCCAAATAATAATTGCTCCATACCTTGCAAAGTGGGGATTTAAGTCACTACCCGAGGATGTTCTTCTGGGAGCCCGGGAAGATCCAGAGTTACTTGAAAAAATTAAAAAAGAGGGATACTGGTACAGGAAGCCATGGAATCTATATGACTTCGCTTACATAATGGGGATTGGAGGAGCCGTGATGGCAGTAGCATATGCAATAAGTCGTGCTGAAATATTTGGAATGTGGAAAGGAGCCGTGAACATTCTGCTTCTAACAACTTTTGCATTGATACTTGCAAATAAAACGAAAGCCAGTCAATTGGTAGGAAATGAGGAGGTTGCAATGTACTTATTACACATGTTTTTCACTGCAATTGCAGCAACTGCATATATTCCTACAATAGTGAAAGCAGGCCCATACGTTGCCATATGGATTCTCGTAGCAATATATGTGTCTGTATTCTTCCACTACGTCATTGCAGGTAAATTAATAAAAGTTGACTATCCTACAATAGAAGTAACGGCACAAGCCGCGATAGGTGGGCCCTCTACAGCATTAGCTCTAGCACTGGCTTTGGACTGGCCTGGATTGGCAGTCACAGCGATTATAACTGGGCTTATTGGATATGCTATAGGCAATTATCTGGGAGTTGCAGGGGCATACATTGTCTTTAAATTATTGGGAATAGGGTGATATAAACCCTTTTATTTTTTCCTTCTTTTATGAGGGTGATTGATATGGATTCAGTATTTATTACTGGTTTGGGAGATATTGGCGAACACATTTTGGAGCTTTTAGTTAGGGTTCCAAACGTTCCAAAAATCTATGTCGGAGACATCAAAAAAGAAGAAAGCCTTCGCAAGATTTATAGTGCAAGATCAGGAGCCATTCACCAAGGTTTCTATCCAAAAATTGAGTTTATTCATTTGGACGTTAATGACGTTGAAAGAACTGCAGGGATAATCCAAGAGATTAATCCAGAAGTTATAGTAAGCAGCATGACTCTAAAAACGTGGTGGGCACTGGAAGCAGAACTCCCACCAGAAGTATTTAGGAGGCTCGATAAAGCAGGATTTGGCCCGTGGTTACCCTGGCACCTTACTTTAGTATATAAGTTAATGCAGGCTGTTAAGAAGTCTGGAGTCGAGGCACACGTTATTAATGCCAGTTTTCCAGACGCTGTTAATGTCATTTTGGGTAAAGTAGGGTTAGCTCCCGCTATAGGTCTTGGCAATTGTGACTTATTTGTGCCCGAACTGCGGAGAATTGTTGCAGACAAGTTTAATGTTTCAGTAAAAAGCGTGTCTGTATACTTAGTTGGACATCATTATCTCGCCCATGCTCTTAATGCATACCAGAGTACTATGGGATGCCCTTACTATCTAAAAATCATGATTGATGATAAGGATGTAACTAAACAATTTAACTTGGAAAAGCTTCTGGTAGAAGCAAACAAGTATATGCCCAAAGGAGTGAATGATCACTTTATTGTAGCAGCTTCTGGGGTAAAGAATTTACTTGCAATTCTTTATGATACGAAGGAGCTAACTTACTCTCCAGGGCCTCAAGGTCTCCCTGGAGGATATCCAGTGCGTTTGAGTAGGAAAGGTGCTGAGGTGTATCTGCCAGAAGATATAACGTTTGAAGACGCTGTTAGGATAAATGAGGAAGCGCAGAAGTTGGATGGTATTGAGGAGATAAAAGATGACGGTACTGTTGTTCTCACGGAAAAAGCAGTTACTATAATGGAGGAACTAATGGGATACAAATATAAAGAGCTCAAACTTAGTGAGTGTGAGGAGAAAGCAAGGGAGTTGTTATTTGCATATAAACAACTTGTTGAAAAATATAAGAGGCATTAACCAATGGAATATAGAAAGGAGGTGAGGAAATGACGTATAAGATTTTTGATGCTCATTCAGATATACCAGACTACGTATACTTCCAGAGAATAAAAGGGCGCACAAAAGTCTTGGAAACTGAGTTTGACAATTTCTTTGGAGAATTTGTTAAAGTTAGAGTAGCAGCAGTGTGGACAAGACCTGAAAAACGAAATATGGCCTTACAATATGCATTAGAGATGATAAATCAATTATATAAAGATGTTGGAGAAAGTACAAAGTTCGCAATTGTTAAAAACACAAAAGAAATGGAAAATGCACTAAAAAACAATAAAATTGCCCTCTGGATTGGGATGGAAGGAGGAGAACCCCTACAAGAAAGCTTAGATTTGCTTGAAGTATTCCACACACTGGGCCTTAGAGTATTAACTCTAACTTGGAACTTAAGAAACGCAATTGGAGATGGGTGCACTGAGAGAACAAATGGGGGCTTAACAAATTTTGGTATTGAGGTTGTTGGTAAAGCTGAAGAGCTGGGCATCTTGGTGGATCTCAGCCACATAAATGAACAAGGCTTCTGGGATGTCTTAGATATGACGAAGACTCCACTCATAGCATCTCATTCAAATGCTCGTGCTCTCTGTGATCACGTGAGGAACCTTAGAGATGAACAAATTAAAGCAATAGCTGAACGTGATGGAGTTATAGGAGTAACTGCATATCCCCCATTTATTCACAAAACAAAACCTACACTAAAAGGAATGATTGACCACATTAAATACATGGTAGATTTAGTCGGATACAAACACGTGGGTCTCGGCTTCGACTTTACAGAATATTTAGCAGGATGGGAAGGAGCAAATGTGCTTGAAAATTTCAAAAATGAACAAGATATACCTCAACTTGTTAAGATTCTTACAGAAAACTTCACGGAAAAAGAAGTTAAAGCAATAACATTCGAAAATTTCAGGCGAGTGTTTAAAAAAGTTGTAGGTTAACCTACATAACTTTCCATCTTTATTTTTTGAAATATATTGAAAGTTGAGGGATGAAGTTGAGTAAGTCGACTAGTTTACTCATCAATGAGCCTAATGTTTTGTTGAAAAAGTTCGATATTAACTTGCAGAGTATTTTAAACGCCATGAAGAGCTTGAACAAAACTATCACTAGCAAGGCCATCTTGGACTACAATATTCCCCCAAAATTAGTTAAAACAGCCACTAACTCTAGTTTAGAACAGGTTATCGTTAATACTCGTGTAGGTGTTGCTTTCAGTCTTGAAGCAATAAAGCGGATTTGCAATTCAAAAATTAGTGTTTTGATTTTAGTGGTTAAGGGCGCCCACTTACTATCCATTTTAACTGAAGCTACTTCAATGCTTTTCAATAGAATGTTAATATCGTTTAACGTAACCTCATAACTCTTTAGGCCCTTTCTAATCTCACTCAGAAGAATATTTGCATAAGGGAGAATTGAGGAGGTGATGTAGGTGGTTATTAAGATAAATGGAAAAGAAGTTGTCCATCCTTATATTCCAAACTCGGTTCCTGAAGTACAGGAGAAAATGCTAAAAAAGATAGGAGTAAACAGCATAGAAGAACTCTTTGATTACATAATTCCGAGAGAAGTGCAGTTTGAGGGTAGACTTAACTTACCAAACCCCCTATTCTCTGAATATGAGTTAAAGCGTCATGTGCAAGGGACACTTTCAAAAAACAAAACTTGCGAGGAATATATATGTTTTTTGGGGGGAAGCACTTGGCTTCATTATGTTCCAGCGATTTGTGATGAAATTGCTGGACGTGCAGAATTTTTAACCGCTTATTCAGGGCATCCATATGAAAACTTCGGATGGAAACAAGCAATATTTGAATATCAGAGTCTTATGGCAGAGCTTCTCGATATGGATGTTGTTACTCTTCCAACTTATAGTTGGGGACATGCTTTAGGCACTTCACTAAGAATGGCAAGCAGAATTACTGGAAGAAAAGAGGTTCTTGTGGTAGACACAATCTCTCCAGAAAGGCGCAAAATTATTGAAAATTATATGGAACCCCATATTAAAATAAAATGGATTAAAAGTGATCCAGAGACTGGATTAATTGATATAAATGACCTAGAATCAAAGATCTCCCCTGATGTAGCAGCGGTATATTTCGAAAATCCTTCTTACCTTGGGTTTATTGAAATTCAAGGAAATAGAATTTCCCAAATTGCTCACGACAAAGGGACACTAGTAGTAGTTGGTGTAGACCCAAGTTCACTTGGAGTTCTTGAACCTCCCAGCCATTATGGAGCAGATATTGTCTGTGGAGATCTCCAGCCACTAGGGATGCACATGAACTTCGGAGGGGGTTTGGCAGGTTTTGTTGCAACTAGAGATGATCCAAAGTTTGTCAAAGAAATTCCGTACCGTATATTTGGATTAGTGAAAACAGTTGTTGAGGGTGAGTACGGCTTTGATGACATAGCATTTGAAAGAACGTCTTTTATGGTAAGAGAAGCTCCTACAGAATCTAGAGAATTTTTTGGTACTACTACAAATCTATGGGCAATAATAGCTGGAGTTTACTTGGCCCTTATGGGTCCAAAGGGGATGTGGGAACTCGGCAAGGGAATACTCCAAAGATTAAAATACGCTATGAAAAGGCTTTCAGAGATAGAAGGAGTTAAATCTCCAAGATTCAAAGCCCCCCACTTTAAGGAATTTGTAGTGGATTTCAATGATACAAACATAAGTGTAAAAGACATCAATACGCGTCTACTTGAGTATGGAATATTTGGCGGAATAAATTTATCTAAAGACTTCCCAGAACTCGGAAACTCGGCACTCTACTGTGTTACTGAAGTGCATACTAAAGAGGATATTGATAAGTTACACGATGCCCTTGAGGAAATTATCTGGAGGAGGTGAGAAAATGGCAGTTGTCAAACTTAGAAAAAACTTCCATCAAGCAAAATGGGATGAACCAATAATTTTCGAACTTAGTAGGCCTGGAGAGAGGGGCATACTAATTCCAGAAGCAGGTGATGAAATCGAGAAAGAGGTTGGTGATGGATTCTCGGATATTCCAAGCCATATGATACGAAAAGAGCTCCCTAAGCTTCCAGAAATCTCTCAGATTAGAGTGCTGAGACACTATCTTCGTTTATCTCAGGAAACTTTGGGAGTAGATCTTGTAAGCATGGAAGGTCAAGGGACTTGTACCATGAAATATAGTCCAAAGATAAATGAAGTCTTTGTTCGCTCCCCTAAAGTTGCAGAGCTTCATCCACTTCAAGATGAGGATACTGTGCAAGGTGCCCTTGAAATAATGTATAAGGTTGATTTAATGCTTAGAGAGCTTTCTGGATTTGATAGATTTACCTTCCAACCAGGAGGAGGTTCGCATGCAATTTACACAATGGCGTCAATAATATACGCTTATCACAAACTTCATGACAATGCCTACAAAGATGAAATAATCACTACATTACTTTCTCATCCCTCGGATGCTGCAGCTCCCAAGGTAAAAGGCTTCAAAGTCATAGACATTCTACCTGATCCAGAGACAGGATTTCCAGATATAGAGGCATTTAAGGCAGCTGTCTCTGAACGCACTGCTGGAATGATAATATGCAACCCAGAAGACACTGAAATATTCAACCCACATATAAAAGAAATGACTAAAATGATTCACGAAGTTGGTGGGCTATGTGCATATGACCAAGCGAATGCCAACGGAACTATAGGAATTGTAAGGGCAATAGATCTTGGATTTGACATGGGCTTTTACAACCTCCATAAAACGTTTTCATCTCCCCATGGAGGCGGAGGACCAGGGCTTGGAGCTCTAGGAGTAAAGAAAGAGCTTGAAGCATTCCTCCCAGTACCAGTTGTTGATTATAACGAGGAAAGCGGGAGATACTACTTAAACTACAATCTTCCTCATACCATAGGGAAAATTAGGGAATTCTATGGAGTGTTCCCGGTTATTGTAAGGACATACGCTTGGTTAATGAGTCTTGGTGAAGAAGGAATTAAAGAAGTGGCTAAAATTGCAGTACTAAACAATAACTACCTTATGACCAGAATTCTTAAGGAGGTTAAAGGTGTTGGTATTTCCTTCTCAAAGACAAAATATCGTGTAAGCCAAGCTAGATACACATTTAAGAAACTTGCCGAGGACACTGGGGTTACAGTAGAAGATGTGGCCAGAAGACTAGCAGACTTTGGATTTCATTTATGGTTATCCCATCATCCTTGGATAATTCCAGAACCATTCACCATTGAACCAACAGAATCTTACTCAAAGGATGATCTTGATGAATATGTGAAAGCTCTGAAAACAGTTGCACAAGAGGCTTATCAGAATCCCGAAAAAGTCAAAAATGCTCCTTATCAAAGTGTTATTCACAAAATTACAAATACTCGCATGTTAGAAGATCCAGAAAATTGGGTACCAACTTGGAGAATATATCTGAGGAAATATGGCAAGAAGGAATGATTTTCATTTTTATTAACTCACCTAGATTTAAGTAGACTTAAAGAAAAAGATCTTACTAAAACGATTGAGGGATGCCATGTGGAAAGAAAAATAGGGTTAATAGTTAATCCAATAGCTGGAATGGGGGGTCGAGTGGGGTTTAAAGGTACTGATGGATGGAATATCGTGGAAAAGGCCATGAAACTTGGAGCAAAACCTTGGTCACAAGATAGAGCAACAAGAGCTCTTAAAAAGTTATCCCCACTAAAAGATGAAATAGAATTAATCACTTACCCTGGGGATATGGGGGAAAACGTTGTTTTCAAGTGTGGTTTTAAACCCAAAGTCATAGGAAGACTCAATTCTGAACGAACAACTTCGGAAGACACAAAACAAGCTGCCAAAGAGATGTTAAAACTGGGAGTTGATCTAATACTTTTTGTTGGGGGAGATGGAACAGCTAGGGATATTTATGACGCTATAGATTTAAATGGAGTAGTTATTGGCATACCAGCCGGAGTTAAAATGTACTCAGCAGTCTTTGCATCAAGCCCAGAGGCAGCTGGAAAACTTGCAGTTAAGTATCTTAAAGGAGAAATCAGAGATACAGTGGAGAGAGAAGTTATGGATATAGATGAGGAAAAGTTTAGGCAAGGAGTATTTGCAGTGAGACTTTATGGTTACCTGCGAATACCATTTAATAAAAAATATATTGTTGGCGGAAAGTCCCCCACTTCAATCAATGAGAGACTTAATCAAGAGGCTATTGCTGTGGAGGTAATAGAGAACATGGAGGACGACTGTTACTACATAATTGGTCCAGGAACAACGACTAAAATGATATTAAAGAAACTCAATTGTGATTATTCTCTTCTAGGCGTCGATATAGTGTATAGAGGAGAATTAGTAGGGAAGGACCTTAATGAATCTCAGATACTTGAAATAATCAAAGATAAACAAGCAAAGATAGTGGTAAGTCCAATAGGGGGTCAAGGTTATGTGTTTGGTAGAGGAAACCAGCAAATAAGTCCTAAGGTCATAAGAGAGGTTGGAGGTAAACCTAATGTAATCATAGTTGCGACCCAACAAAAGATAATACCCCTAAGAGGAAGACCTCTTTTGGTTGATACAAACGATAAAAAACTTGATGAAGATCTCAGTGGATGGTATAAGGTTGTAATAGGATATAAAGAGAGTTTAATGTATAAGGTTGTACCAGGATAACTTTAACTTTAATTTTTGGAGGTGAAAAAACTGTGAAGCATATTTCAAGTCGTGTTTCTTCTCTTAGGGAGATAGAGACAAGGAAACACCTCGATAAAATCTCAAAAACGGAAAACGTAATATCCCTCGGAATTGGAGAGCCAGATTTTGATACCCCTCAAAATATTAAAGAGGCTGCAAAAAGAGCACTCGATGAGGGATGGACTCACTACACGCCAAACGCGGGAATCCCTGAACTTAGGGAAGCTATTGCAGAATACTATACGAAATTTTATAAAATTGAAATTTCACCTGAGAATGTCATTGTTACAGCAGGAGCATATGAAGCGGCTTATCTAACATTTCAAACTCTTCTTGATAAAGGTGAAATAGTTATGGTACCTGATCCTGGATTTTTAAGTTATTGGGAGTATCCCAAGCTAGCGGAAGCAAGAGCTACAAGGCTGTCTTTGAGGGAGGAGAATGGTTTTCAGCCGGATCCGGATGAGCTTCTCGAGCTTGTAACCAAGAGGACTAGGATGATTGTGGTTAATTATCCGAACAATCCTACTGGGGCAGTACTGGATGAGGAAGTTGCGAAGGCTATTGCTGATATTGCCCAGGATTATAACATTTACATTCTCAGCGACGAGCCGTATGAGCACTTCCTATACGATGGAGCAAAGCATGTCCCAATGTTGAAATATGCCCCAGACAACACAATCTTGGCAAACAGTTTCTCAAAAACTTTCGCAATGACCGGATGGCGTTTAGGATTTACAGTGGCTCCAGAAGAGATAATAAGGGACATGATAAAGCTTCACGCCTACGTTATTGGAAACGTTGCCTCTTTTGTCCAGGTTGCTGGAATTGCAGCTCTTAGAGAAGAGGCAAGCTGGAAAGCTGTTGAAGAGATGCGCAGGGAGTATGCAGAGAGAAGGAACCTCGTCTTAGAGCACTTGAGGGAGATACCATACATCAAGGCCTTTGAACCAAAGGGAGCGTTCTACATCTTTGCCAATATAAAGGACACTGGAATGAAGAGCGAAGAATTTGCAGAATGGTTGTTGGAAAAAGCGAGAGTAGTTGTTATTCCGGGAACAGCCTTTGGATCCAATGGTGAAGGGTACATCAGAATAAGCTATGCCACGAGTAAAGAAAAACTCGCCGAAGCCATGGAGAGAATGCAAAAAAGCCCTTGAAGAACTCTAATTATAAATTATGTATCAGTTCCTATAATACTCTTAAGAAATTACTGGGGAAACTTGAATCTTTTGGTTCTTGGAAAAATAGTAAGGGGCACTAAAGTTCATCTTTGAGTCCCATTGTATCTTCTTTAAACAATCTTTCATCCATTTCTTTCAACTTTGAATTAACTTTTGGCTTGAACTCCATTTTAGCTAAGATATCTCTATCCACATCAATTCCTGGAGCATACCCCTCAAGAACAAGGCCCTCCTTTGTGAGTCTAAAAACTGCCCTCTCTGTAATGTAAAGAACTTCTTGACCCTTCTCAAGCCCAAGCGCTGCGTTGTAAACTATTTTATATACGTTCTTGACGAATTTCTTGATATCACCATCTTTAATGATCTCAAGTTTTCCATTCTCTGCCTTGATTTCACTTTTACCAGCGGTGAAGTGGCCTGCAAATAACAGTCTCGGAGAGCCATATGCAATCACCGAAAAGCCTCCTGGACCCGGTAAACGACCTGGAAGCAATGAAGGATTGACATTTCCTTTTTCATCTACTTGCAGGAATCCAAGACTTGCTACATCAATAATACCACCTTCATAATTGGCAAACTGGTCTGGCTGGGATATTATTGCAAAAGGCCCAATAGAAGCTCCAAAGTCTGCTCCTCCGAGTGCAATACCCCCAAATGCCCCAGCTTCAACTGTTGTAAATACATAATCTTGAATTCCTTCTTCTATTGCAATCCCAGCAACATCACTTGGTATTCCTATTCCTAAATTCACTAAAATCGGTCTACCTTCCCGTTTTACTAGATTTACCATTTCTAGTAATACTCTTCTTGCAACTACCTTCCTCGTATTAAGAGGTAACTTTGGAACTAAACGTGGATCCATTGGAGGTATTATTTCTCCTGAAATCCTTGGGTCATACTGTATGTTTGCACTCTGCTTGTGATACTCTGGTGGAGCAACTACTACATAATCCACGAGAGGTCCTGGAACCTTAACGTCTTGTGGGTAGAGGGAGGGATATTTTGCTATTCTCTCAACCTGGGCTATTACAACACCCTTGTTAGGTGCCGCCTTAATAGCTTGAGCAAGATTTAGTATCTCTGTGAAGGATCCCTCTTTTTCAGTTGTTATGTTCCCGATTTCATCTGCCGTTGTTCCTCTAATAAAAGCCACGTCTGGCTTTGGAGCCTGGTAAAGTAGATATTCCCTGCCTCCTATTTTGACAACATCAACCTTACATCTTCTTTTCTCTTTCGCTAGGTCATTCAAATATCCTCCATCCTCTCTCGGATCAAGGAATGATCCCAGTCCAACTCTTGTTATGACTCCGGGTAACCCTCGTGCAACTTCTCTAACGAACCATGAAGCTGTGCCTATTGACCATGTGTAACCTTCAATCCTGTTTTCTTGTATCATCTTCTGAAGAGTTGGGGACCAGCCCGGATATGTTACCAATATTCCGGCAAGAAAGTCCTGATCATTGTCATTATGAAGTTCTGTTGCAATCTTGTCTAGTATCCTGTTAGGAGCCGTTGGAATGGGGTTTACTTCAAGGAAAATATTCTTCGGATGTCCAGTCTCCTTATAACGTTCATACAGTTTTAGGAGTAGATATTCTGGGGCAATAAGGCAATTGAAACCCGATACTGCTATGGTTGCTCCATCAGGTATTTTTGAAATTGCCTCTTCTGCTTCAACAATTTTGTTCATCTCAATCATTTATAACCCCCATAGTGTTAATGAGTGAAGAAGTGGTGCTAGTGCAGGTTTTTCCACAATACACCACTTCATGGCCTTTTTAACTAAGTATCAACCATTACCAATAAAAAAAATAACACTAAAGATATTATAAAGGTTTTTGATGATTAAGTCATCTTAATTATACCAAATAGATAAGAACATTGAAATTTAGACAATTTCAAACTAACACTTTGTCAAATATACATAATGTTTTTATACACCATTCACCAAACTAACGTTTGGTGATTTGCAATGGTTTTCGAAGAAGAGATTTTTAATGATCTGCAAACAAACGGAATTATTGGGCCGCACTCCAAAATGCTTGGGCCTGTGGCAGATGGGGGAAGAATAATCTTCGTTACAGCGCCCGGATGCTGGGGTCCAATGATAACACCAACCCTCAGAGGAGGTCACGAGGTCAATGTTCCTGTTGCTGTAGAGGGGGCAAAAGTCAGTGATGGACTGGTAATGAAGATAAAGAGCATAAAAGTTCTCTCCAAAGCGGCCTCTTCAGGAGTAGATACCGTCAGAGAGGGGGCCTTTGTTGGCGATCCCTTTGTGGCCAAAAAGTGTCCCACATGTAACGAACCATGGCCCGAATTTGAAGTAGTTGGGATTGGAGAAGATGCTGTACGCTGCAAGCACTGCGGGTCCCCAGCTTCACCATTTAAGATGGTCAATGGTTATACAATGGTCTTTGACCATAATTTAGGGGTTGGAGTTACAGTAAATAAAGAAACCGCTGAGATGATAGCCAAAGATGCCTGGGAATGGCATTCTCTACCCAAGAACTCAAAACAAGTGCCAATTCTAATATTTGCGAAAGCTGATATAGTTGGAGTTCCCTCAAGAATAATACCATTCTTAGGCCAGTTTGGAACTGTACCTGCAGTAAATATTCCTGACTCCCACAACGCTGGAGATTTTGGTTCCTTCTTGATAGATGCCCCACATCCATATGCAATAACAAAAGAAGAATACGATACAAAGCTTACCGATGGGCATTTGGACATTGACGCAGTTAAAGAAGGTGCAATTATAATAGCTCCAGTAAAAGTCGATGGCGGTGGTGTTTACGCTGGAGACGCCCATGCAATGCAAGGAGATGGGGAAGTTGCAGGACACACGACAGATGTAAGTGCTGAAAGTGAAATAGAAGTCTCAGTTATTAAGAACCTCAATCTAGACGGCCCACTATTGCTACCACTAGAAGAGGATCTACCGCCCTTGGCCAAACCTTGGAGAAAGGACGAATGGGAAAGAGTACAAACCTTAGCTAAAAAGTTTGGAATCGAACCGGAGCCAGTTGCCCCAATACAGATAATAGGATCTGGGCCCACAATAAATGAAGCTGCCATGAGAGGTTTCGAAAGGGCCGCAAAGCTCTTTGGAATGAGTATTGAAGAAGTTAAAAATAGGGTCACCATAAGTGGAGCCGTGGAGATTGGTAGACTTCCAGGAATAGTGCAGGTTTCAATGCAAGTACCCTTGGATATCCTCGAGAAGATAGGAATAGACGAATTAGTTGTGAAACATTACAAATTGTCCTTCTAATTCAAATTCTTTTCTTTAAAATTTTAAATATTGTTACAAAATAGCGTAATACTAAAACTTCTAAAAAAAATCATCCGAAAATTGTAAACCAATGTTACATCTAATTCCCTGAATTAAGAGATTTCGAAGAAACAAATAGCACTTTTTGTTTTAAAAACATAAAATTTTATTGAAATAAATACAAATAATAATGAGTAAAAATAAAGAAAAATTACAAGGATATACACAAAATATATAAAGGAGTAACATATAATAATTAAAGGTGATTTGTTATGGCAGTTGTAAAGCAAAGAATTCCTCTTTGGATAGCGACCCCTATTACTGTAGCGGTAGCAACTCCCTTTGCAACAAGACTGGGGACTTGGGGTCTCCCCGTGTGGATTAGCTTTATTGTTTGGGCTGAGTATTTTGTGCTCGGAGCAAATATGGAAGCATTGAAAATGATTGGCTACGGTTTCCTCTATGGTTGTCTTATGACCGCCTTTTGGCTAGCGTCCTCAGTTGCATTAACTTCTGCAATGGCCTTTGATATAGCATTTATCATCACGAACTTCATTTGGATTGGTCTCATAGTCTATAGTTTCAAGAATCCCAGTCTAGGTAAGGCAGTTTTACCAATATTCAACGGGGTTTCTATGACACTTGCTGTGTATTTCACTGGAGCTTTGCCACCAGTAGAAGTAGGCGCGTACAGTGCCACTTTTGTTGCAGCCTTCTGGACATTAATAGCAGGATACTTCGGTGCGTTCTTGGGATGGTTTAACGTCACAATAACATTTCCGTACACGGCTGAAGAATGAAGCCTTTGATCTTTTTTTCTATTTTCTAAGTATAACATAAATTGTTACCATTCTCAAAGATAGATCGTAAATATCATAAATGCTTTTTTCATATTTTTACAATATTGGATTTTTTCTATAACAATTTGTGTGTAAAAAGCTTTAAAAAGTTTGATATATTACATATAATTAATGTATTTAAATACAAGAAGGTGATACTCATGTCAAGTTTCGAAAAGTCCAAGAAAAATATTTTGTGGTTTGAAGAAATAAACAAAGATGATTTAAATATAGTAGGTGGGAAAGGTGCAAACCTCGGAGAACTAGTATCTATAGGAGTTAGAGTTCCTGAAGGGTTTGTAGTAACCTCCACCGCTTTCAAAGAGTTTATGCGTGAAAGTGGTATTTGGGACGAACTCCAAACTCTCTTAGATAAAACAAAAAATATAACCAAGGTTTCAGAAATACAAGAAACCGCTAAAAGAATACAAAACATGATAATATCTGCCCACCTAAACAAAGACCTAGAAAGAGAGATTATAGAAGCATATGAAAAACTCTGTGAAATAAAAAATGAGAAGAACACAAAAGTAGCAATAAGAAGTTCAGCCACTGCTGAAGATTTGCCAAGTGCCAGTTTTGCAGGTATGCAAGATACTTACCTATATGTATCCACCCCAGAAAGTGTAATTGAACACGTGAAGAAATGCTGGGCAAGCCTTTATACTCCAAGGGCCATTGTATACAGAAATCAGATGGATATTCCTCATAGAAATGTATACATGGCAGTGGTTGTCCAAGCCATGGTCCGTTCTAAGGCTGCGGGTGTTATGTTTACTGTGAATCCTATCACTGGCAATGAAAATGAGATAGTAATTGAAGGAACTTGGGGATTAGGAGAGGCTGTTGTGAGCGGCAGGGTTATCCCAGATCACTTTGTTGTAGATAAGAACACTAAAAAGGTTCTAAAGAAACAACTAGCTGAAAAAGATATAAGAATGGATTGGGACCCCTCTACAGGAACAGTAAAGGAACTTCCCGTATTCCCGCAATTTAGGAAGCGGCCTTCATTAAGTACAGCAGAAATAGAAGTACTTGTGGACTATGCCCTAAAAATTGAAAAACATTATGGTATATTTATGGATATTGAATGGGCCATAGATAAATATGAGGGATTTCCAGAAAAAATTAAAATTGTCCAAGCTAGAGCAGAAACTGTCTGGAATGTTAAAAAAGGAAAGCTCGAAACATCGGAAAGTGCGGTCTAAAGTGAGGTGTAGGTAGTGAAGTTAACTTTAACGTATGGTGGACCATTTTATGAAAAAACAAAGAAACATAAAGAAATAATAGAACTAGACAAGAATTCCATAACCGTCCAAGAGTTAGTTAAGTTCCTATTTGAACAATATCCTGAACTAGCACAGTTCTTTGAAAACAATCCAGAAAAGATCTTTGAATTCTCAACTATCATTGTAAGAGGACGTGTGTTAATACCTCAGGATCTACCACGAGTCCATTTAAGTGATGGAGAAGAAGTATTCTTCCTACCGGTAGTTCACGGAGGGATTATTTAATTTCACCACTATTGAAAATGTTAGACTCAATTTCCAGTATAACATGTTATGATCCTTAACCTATCTCCTATTCACCCCCAATATAGATATGTATCAAAATGTTTTGTATTTTTCAAATTTATCTCCAATATGATACCATTGGTACTACAAAATTCAACCAAAAAGGTTAAATACTTCCATGAAATATATCAACTGAGTAACTACTTTGGAGGTGGCATGTTTGTTTTGGGATAGAGAAAAATATCAATTGATTGATTTAACATTACCAATACAACCTTTTATGCCCGATATTGTTGGGCATGTGAAAATGGCCAAGTGGAACCACGAACAAGGTGCTAGACTCAATTCAGTGCCTACAGGAATAGACCCCATAGACTTCCCGCCTGGACCGCCATTCTATGAGTACCACTCACAGGCTTGGGAAGAACTCACTTTAACTACCCACATTGGGACACATCTAGATGCTCCCTGGCACTTCTTCCCAACAACCGAAAATGGGAAAATGAAGGCCAAAACCATTGATGAGGTCCCCCTAGAATGGTGTATTGGAAATGGTGTAGTTTTAGACGTGCGACATGTTGGGCCTGGAGGATTAATAACTGAGGACGACGTTAAAGAGGCATTGAAGAAAATCAACTACAAAATACAACCATGGGATATAGTCCTAATCCAGACCGGATGGGACAAGAAATGGGGAACGAAAGAATATTTTGAAAATCATCCAGGAATGAGCAGAGAAGCAACTCTCTACTTGATTGAACAAGGAGTAAAAGTGATGGGAATTGATGCATTCGGATTCGATAGAGCATTTAAAGTGATGGGTGAAGAATACAAGAGAACAGGCGATAAAAATGTCCTATGGCCGGCCCACAATGTAGGAAGAGAAAAGGAGTATCTCCACTTGGAGAGGCTAGCAAACTTAGACAAAATACCAAAACCAACAGGTTTCACTGTAGTTGTCTTCCCAATAAAGATCGAAGGCGCAAGTGCTGGCTGGGTTAGGGCTGTTGCAATTGTCGAAAAGGAATGAAAAGAGTACCAGTTTTTTCTTTTTAATTTCATTTGTGTTATATTATGGGGGGATTATATTGTATAGAAAATCCAGTTTTTCTTTACACAATGTTATATTTCCTTTCCTAATGTATATACCAAAAAGCTTAAGAATTTCAATTTATATACCACATATTGAAATTTTTAATGGAGGAATGATATATGAGTAAACAAATTAAAGGTGGGTATGCAGGAAAGACCCTCTGGGTTGATTTGTCTAAAAACAAGATTCTGATAAAAGACCTCGACCCTGAACTTGCTGTGAACTATATCGGTGGGCGTGGATTTGTTGCAAAGCTTCTTTTTGACCTAGTAGACCCTGAAAAAGATCCCCTGGATCCTCAAAATCCTCTGGTATTTGCTACTGGTCCTCTATCGGGAATAGCCCCTGCTTCAGGTAGATTTACTGTAGGGGCCAGATCTCCAGCTACTGGAATTCATGGAGATTCTAACTCTGGTGGAGACTTTGCTATGGAATTAAAGCATGCAGGTTATGACTTCATAGTGGTTACTGGAAGAGCAGAAGAACCAGTTTACATCTCTATTCAGGATGAAAACGTTGAAATTAAAAGTGCTAAGGATCTCTGGGGTTTAACAACCCACGAAACTTTTGATCGCCTTAGGGAGAAAGAAGGAGATAGAAACATAAAAGCTGTAACAATTGGGCCCGCTGGAGAAAATTTAGTTGCAACTGCAGCTGTAATAGAGACTGAGAGCCGTGCCGCCGCTAGAGCCGGAATGGGTGCGGTTATGGGCTCCAAAAACTTGAAAGCAATTTCCGTGAGAGGAACAAAAGACATTAAAATTGCAAATTATGAAGCTTGGAAAGAAGCATTTGAAGAACTTCTGCAAGTGTTTTTGGACGATCCCATGACATCTCAAGTGGGGAGATTATTAGGTTCCAACTTCCTTCATAGAGTCCATTCTTCTCATGGCACACTAATCGTAGAAAACGGTCATCGTGGATATGCAACCGAAGAGGAACTTGAAAAGGTAAGTGCAGAGAGTATACTAAAATATCACGTCAAGGGGAGATCCTGTTATCTCTGTCCGATAGCCTGTACAAGATCAGTGTACATGGAAAGCGAAAAATATGGAGTAATAAAAGGCAGAGGCCCAGAATATTATTCAATGCAGTCTCTTACCTATAGGGCCGGTGGATGGGATACAGAAGCTGGTATATACCTGAACAAACTTTGTGACGCATATGGAATTGATGCAACAACATTACCATCTAACATTGCCTTTGCAATAGACCTGTATGAAAACGGAATAATAACAAAAGAACAGGTTGGAGGGTTAGAGCTCACTTGGGGGAACTTTGATGCTATGGAAGAGATCATCAAAAGTGTAGCCTACAGAAAGGGCAAGATCGGTGAACTATTTGCAAAAAGTACAAAGGAACTAATAAAAGAGTTTGGACCTGAGAGCGAATGGTATGCATTAGAGGTGAAAGGACTAACAATGCCTTCAAACGATCCAAGAGCTGGAAATGTGTATAATATGAGATACGCTATCGCTACCAGAGGCGCTGATCACTTGAGAGTTTCCGTATTAAGCAGTGGAAGGTCTTTAAAATGGGATGAATTGCCAGAGTACGAAGCGATGGAAGTATTTGTTCGCTTTGAGATATATGTAACGTTGGTAAACCTTTTCAATGTTTGTAATTGGGCCTATTCTTCCTACACATCTACACCTGAAATAGCAGAAATAAAAGAAAAAGGGATGTTTAAGGCATACAACGCTGCTACTGGCCTTAACTTAACTCCAGAAGATTTTGCCAAAGCTGCACATAGAACCATTATAACTGAAAGAGCTGAGAACGTTAGGTACGGTCTTCGCAGAGAACACGACTACCTCCCAAGAAGAGTTTTCGAAGAACCCTTGCCCGTAAATGAGAAAGGGGATACTAAGATCTTCCCACGTGAAAAATTTGAAAAACTGCTTGATGCATATTATGCACTCAGAGGCCTTGATCCAAAAACAACAGTGCCCAAACCTTCAGTTCTGAGAGAGCTAGGACTCTCCAAAATTGAGGAAGATCTCAAACTAAGGGGTCTTATTAAGGAGGGAGAACAATGAAAGGAATGTTAGTTTTTTATCCGGAAAAATGCTCTGGATGTAATATATGCTCTACAGTATGCTCAGCATATCACTTAGGTGTTGTAAATCCTGACAGAAGTAGGATTAGAGTTCTAAGAAAAGAACAAGAAAACTTAGATGTTGTAAATGTGTGCGTTCAGTGTGAGGAGAAATTCTGCATTCAAGCTTGTCCCTTTGATGCACTATCCGTAAATCCAGAAACAGGAGCTACTGTTGTAGATCATGAGAAATGTACTCGTTGTAGACTCTGTATAAAAGCTTGCCCATACAACGGCATTATCCTAGACCCAATGCTTAACCAGATCACAATATGTGATTTATGTGATGGGGATCCCCAGTGCGCTAAGTACTGCCCTACAGAAGCTATTCAATTCGTGCACCCACTAGCCAGCAAAGTGGCCCACGAACAGAACAGAACAATAATCACACTTACGAAGGAAATTATTGAAGACCCTTGATATTTTAACTTTTGTTTTTTAATTCATTAATGAGGTGAAGAAAATGGAATGGTTTGGATATACTGGGAAAATACTAAATGTTGATTTGAGTGAGAACAAACTCGAGATTTTAGAGGCTAACCCTGAAGTCTACGATAAATACATGGGTGGAGCTGGATACGCTGTCCATGTAATACACAAGGAACTTAAAAAAATTAAAAGTCCTGAAGATGAATCCAACATAATGGTTTTTGCTGTTGGACCTTTAACTATCGACGGAATTCCAAATGGAGGAAGGGTTACCGTTGGTTCCATCTCCCCAGAGACTGGAGTATGGGGTGAAACTCATATTGGAACCAGATTTGCAATAGAGATGAAAAAAGCAGGATTTGATGCGATAATAGTGAAAGGGAAGGCCGAGAAGCCTGTATATCTCTACCTCAACGATGGAGAAGCAGAGATCAGAGACGCAAGCAAATACTGGGGAAAAGATATACATGAAACTATAAACTCTCTCAGAAGCGATCTGAATGATCCGACCGTGAAGGCCCTAGCAATAGGACCCGCTGGAGAAAAGAAGGTCAAGATTTCTATCATAGCAAATGAAGAAGGATTCGGCGGAAGATGTGGTCTTGGTGCAGTGATGGGATCCAAGAATCTTAAAGCTATAGTAGCAAAAGGAACACAGAAAATACCTGTAGCTCATCCAGAGGAACTAAAAGAATTCCTCAAAGATCTTGTAAAGAAACTAACAAAAGGTGGAACCGGACTAAGAAACTATGGAAGTGCTGGAGGGGTAAAAGCATATCATGCGCTTGGAAACTTACCCATTAGAAACTTCCTTTGGGGCAAATGGGACGATGAAAAAGTCGCCAAAATCAGTGGAGACACCATGACAGAAAAATATCTCAAGAGTCCCTTTGCATGTACTCTGTGTCCAATTGCATGTAAAAGACTTGTAGAAGTCAAAAATGGAAAGTACTTTAAAGAATTCACCGGGCTAGGGCCGGAATATGAGACAGTGGGGCTTTTAGGATCAAACCTGTTATTAGATGACTTAGAGGCAATCATTAAGGCAAACAACATATGTGATAGACTAGGATTGGACACCATTTCAGCAGGAAATGTCATTGGATTCCTATTTGATGCAGCTGAAAAGGGAATAGTCGATAAGAACATTGAAGGCCTAAACCTAGAGTGGGGAGACGCAGAAACAGTTCATAAATTGCTCGAAAAAATTGCATACAGAGAAGGTATTGGAGATATCCTAGCGGAAGGCGTTAGGAAGGCCGCTCAAAAGCTAGGCGCACCGGAACTCGCAGTAGAAATAAAAGGCCTAGAAATGCCCGCCCACGATGGTAGGGCCTACTGGTCTCATGGGTTAAGCCATGCAACTATGAACCGTGGAGCAGATCATTTAGGATGGCCCCACATGCCATTCAAGGGAGTTTCTGTACCCGAGCTTGGTATAACTGCCTTTGAAAACAGGTATATAGACGGTGACGAATTGATCGAGACTGTTATAAAAATGCAAAACCTGATGATAATCTACGACTCGTTGATTCTCTGTAAGTATGCGTTTGCCGCTGGTTTGACTGTAACAGACATAATAAAACTCCTCTACTTTGTCACAGGAAAAGAATACACTCCCGAGAAACTGATGGAAATCGGAAACAGAATATGGAAGACACAGAGAAAGATAAACAATGAATTGGGATTAACCTCCAAAGATGACAAACTACCCCCAAGGATGGCATTACCCCATGCCAACAGAGATGACACCAAAGTACCGCCTGTAGAAAAGTGGCTACCAAGATACTATGAATTAAGAGGAATAAATCCAGATGGAACAGTAGATAAAATCGATTAGTCTTTCAATTTTTATTTATTTGGAGATGAAACAAATGGAGATACAAGAAATCTCAGACGAAATTGAATATCGAATTAAGCCTAAAGGAGCCCCTATAGCTTTCAAAATGGTCGAGGAGGATAAGATTCCCGAGTACAAAAATATTAAAAAAATGAGACGAAAACTTACTTTATGTCAAGTACTGAAACTTGTGGCAATACATGAAAAAACTTACAGAGTTGATAGTAAAAGCCTAGCTGGATGTGTTTTTGGACCCTATATTCTTGGATTTGAAGAACTTCCTGAAAAACTAAAAGCAAAATGGCTTTCAGGCAAGGAATATACCGAAGAAGGGTATGAAAAAATGATACAAGATATCGTTCATCTTCCCCAGGGAAAATACCAAGAAGCTATTTTTGGACCATTGAAAGATTTCCACGAACTCAAAATAGATCCTGACGGAATCATACTCATTGTCAACCCCACTCAGGCATATTTACTTCTGGGTGGCTACTATGACTCGGAGTTCAAAAAACCCTATTCTAATTTTAACGGTCACGCCGCATGTGAAATCGTGGCAACATTGACTCTAGGAAATCATCCATGGCTAAACATCCCATGTGGGGGAGCAAGAGCCATGGCCCATGTCCAAGACGATGAGATATGGCTGGGAATGGACGTTAAGGAGTTAGAAAAAGCCTTGACAAGACTGAAAAAAATTGGAGCAAAGTATCCTCCTCAAGTATACCCACTACTCACAGCTGGCCCTCATCCACGTCATCCATGGACAAAGCTACTTGGAAAAGATGAAGATTAAATTGTATTATGGAGGTGGTAAGGTTGGATTTGCCAAACAAAGAAAAATGGGATACTGAAAGATATTGGTTAACTCCCTACAATTGGATTGATGAAGTGCGCTCCAAGATAAGCCCTCCAGAAAGAGTGGTACTCCATGATGCCACAATAAGAGAAGGACAACAGATGCCTGGAGTGGCATTCAAGAGAGATGAGATAGTAATGATTGCAAAGGCCCTAGATGAACTCGGCATAGACAGAATAGAACTAATCCCATTCCTATCTAAGGATGATGAAGAAGCCGCAAAAGAATTAGTTGATATGGGCCTTAATGCAAAACTTCTCTCTTTCGTAAGCTGGAAAAAGGAAGACACGGACTTGGCCCTAAAACTAGATTTAGAGGGCGTTGTTCTAGATTTCGTTGGAAATCCATGGCAAGGAAAAGTATTCTGGAATTTGAAGCCAGAAGAAATAATCGAACGTGGAGTTAATGCTGCATTATATGCAAAAGACCATGGCCTTTATGTAGTTGCAATGCCTTGGGATGACTTCAAAGCCCCCTTAGATTTTGTAGAGCAGAATGTGAAGGCGTTAACAGAGGCCCATGTGGACAGGATTACTATATGTGATACCTATGGAGACGCCCTTCCATGGGCAATGGAATACGTTATGAAGCGCCTTAAGAAAGCAGCTGACAAAACACCATTAGAGTTGCACATACACAATGACTTTGGTCTAGCGACTGCTGGGGCCCTAGTTGCCGTAGCCTCTGGAGTAGAAGGTCTCCATGTGACCGTGAACGGTCTTGGAGAGAGAGTTGGCCTGTTGTCTCTTGAAGAGATAGCAGTTGCATTGGAGTTTCTACTAGGAGTAAAGACCAACATAAACTTAGAAAAACTATACGAGATCTCAAAAATCGTTGAAGAAATATCAAAAGTAAAAGTTGCAGTGAACAAGCCCATTGTTGGTGCAAACCAGTTCAAATACACAGCAGGGTGGATTACCTGGATGCACAGGAAGGCAAGAGAAGCCGGCAAACTTACAGGTATGCTACCATTTATGCCAGAGGCCGTAGGGAGACAATTGGATTATGTGGTCTCAAAGGGAAGTGGAGCCTCATTTGTGGCAGAGAAACTAGCTGAGCTTGGAATTACTGTAGAAGACCCAGAAAAAATGAAGATAATAGCTCGCAAAGTCAAGGAGACTGCCAATACTCTAAAAAGCACTGTACCTGATTCCTTGTTAATAAAAATAGCAAGAGAAGTTTTAGAAAAGGAGGGAAAATAGATGGAAGTTAAAATTCGTGAATTTGAAACTGCAGGAGTTAGATTAAGAGTAGATATAATATCAAAGAGCCAAGAGGATTTAATTGGGGATCTAAGCTTTATTCAGTATAGATTAGGGGGGTTAAAGGAAGCCCAAGATACAAAAGAACCGCAACCAGATATAGTCTGGTATGCAGATACGGAAAAAATAGATGTCAGCTACAACCCCAATGGAAAAGTTTTGATGTTATACGGACAACTGCCCCCAGGAGACATACAGAAGCTAATGCTCGCAATGCTTGTTAGGAAACTTCAAGAAAATGGCATATACAACTTCCACTCCACAGCTGTAAATTACAAGGGAAAGAATATACTCTTCATGGCAGGAGAAGAAAACCATGGAAAGACTATGAGTTTGATTGAAGCCATTAGAAGGGGAGGAGCAATTATCGGGACAGAAAGCGTCTTGGTTAATGAGAACCTAGAGGTAGTAGAAGGGAGCAAAGATGTTTTCATAACAAAGAGAGTGAAAGGAACAGAAAGATCAGACTTACCTCCCGCCACTCATGGAGTTTGGAAATTCTTTGATGAACTTCCAGAGTGGAAGTGGGTAGAAGAATTCGGAAAGCTGGACTTAATAATAATTCCAGATATTGACGGCAATTTTGACACATTTGTCACAAAACTAGATACATACGAGAAAATGTATCAAACTTTCATATGCCTAACAGAGACCTATTTCATGGCCCATTACATGCTTTCCAGTAAGAGGCCATTCCCACTCATAGACTACGAAGAACTAAGAGAAAAAAGATTGAAATTCGTTAAGAAGGTTGCGGATGAGCTTGATATATACCTCATCCGTGCAAAGAACCCCCAGATTATTATGGATGAGATTGAAAAAATTATTTGAAGGAGGTATGTGATATGGCAGCTATAAAAATTTGGGAAGTCCCTGGAGTAACCGTTCCAAAACCAAATGAAAGAGTGCTAAAAGTGCTCTTTTCCCCAAATGTAGGAAACAAGGAGCTTACACTACTGGTATCTCTAATATACCCACACAGTACTACCGGACTTCACACCCACGATGTGGACGAATACATGTATATTGCCTCAGGCCACGGTGTAGCAATCTCCGAAGATGGAGAAGAAGTAGAAGTTCACCCCGATATGCTAGTATACGCCCCAGCAGGAGTTAAGCATGAAATGAAAAACACCAGCGATGAGACACTTAAACTAATTTGTGTATACGTTCCAGCCCTTAGAGCATCAGGATATTTTGAAGAAGCAGAAAAGAAAGCTAAGGAATTCCTTAGCGACAAAATCTGATCCCTTATTTTTTCTTTCTTAGTATCCAAGTTCTTTTAATCTTTCTTTTAATAATTTAACCGAATTTCTTAAGTTTTCCATATCTTGTGGATCAAGGGGATACTCGACAATCTTCTCCACACCATTTTTACCAATGATAGCAGGAACACCTACTGAAACATCACTAAAGCCAAACTCTCCTTTTAATATTACACTAGCAGGCATTTCCTCCTTAGTATTGTTTAGAACAGCGTTTATCATTCTATAAGCTGCTATTGCAGGCCCATAAAATGTGGCTCCTTTTCTTTTTATTACTTCAGCAGCGACAAACCTAACCTCAGATAGAACCTTCTCCAACTCTGGAACATTTTCAGCGTCTATGAGGGTCCTTGAAATAAACATGCTATCTCCATGCTCTCCAAGAATCCAAGCTTTATTTATATTTTTAACCCCTAATTCATGAAGGGTTCTCTTAAGACGCATCGAATCCAACATATTACCCATTCCAAAAACTTCATTCCTCGATTTTCCACTTTCTTTCCACATTACATAGGTCATTAGATCAACAGGATTTGTTATTACCAGTATCTTGCTTTCAGGGGAACTTTCCATTATTTTCCTCGCTACATCCTTGATAATACCTGCATTTTTCATTGCCAAATCCAATCTACTCATGCCAGGCTTTCTCGCAGAGCCAGCTGTCACAACTACTATATCACTTCCTTCAAGAATGGAATAGTCACTCCCCCCCACGATTTCTGGATATTTCCCAAGGCCCGCTGCTGCATGAGCCAAGTCCATAGCTTCGCCGATTGCTAAATTCTCCATGATATCTACAAGCGCGATCTCCTCCACATCTAATTGCTGGAGACACGTGAATGCTATTGTTGACCCAACTCTCCCCGCACCTACAAAGCCAATCTTCATTTTAGCCACCTCACTTTGTTCTTTGACAAAATTAAAATACAAAGAAAAGTATTTAAAGGTTTCTTAATAACATATTTTTGATATTATTTTATTACAGAGGTGACAAATGTTATGGAAATGAATAGGACAACGGTATGTATTATGGGTACATTTGATACAAAAGGCATTGAGGCCAAATATCTGAAAGAGAAAATAGAACTTTATGGTGGAACACCTTTTCTAATTGATATTTCTCTTAGGAAATACAACCCCACTATAATAACCCCTGATGTCCCCAACCATATCGTAGCTCAGGAAGGAGGTAGTACAATTGAAGAAATCTCTAAGAAAAATCGAAAAGAGGCCCAAGAGATCATGATTAAAGGTGCAGTGAAAATACTGAGTAACCTCTTAACTGAAAAGAAGCTAGGAGGTATTATCGCATTTGGAGGATCTGTAGGAAGTGGGATGGCTACTAGAATATTAAAAACGCTGCCCCTATTTGTTCCCAAATACTTGATAAGTACTTTACCCCAAGAAGTCTCCCCTATAATAGTCGGGAGTGACATTAAGGTATGGTGGTCTATTTCAGATATGGCGGGTGGAAATAAGATAAATAGCATAGAAGCCACTGTCCTTAATCAAATTGCAGCAGCCATTATGGGAGAGTTAAAGGCTAAGCCTGTAGATATCCCCAAAAAACCTATTATCGTAGCAACACAATTTGGAACTACTACCCCCCATTTGCTGATGAGCAAGGAAATCATAGAAAACAAAGGTTTTGAAGTAATTTCTTTTCATGCAGTAGGTCTCTCAGGCGGCTATACTATGGAAGAATTCATTAGAAGTGAAGAAAGAGTAGTCGGAGTTTATGATCTAACTACCCACGAAATAGTGGACGAAATTGCTGGTGGGATTTTAATAGCAAGTCATGAGGGGAGATTAAGGCTTAGAGCAGCCATTGAAAGAAAACTCCCCTACATAATACTCCCTGGTGGACTTGATCAAGTTGTTTTTGGACCGCCAGAGACTATTCCCAAAAAATATAGAAAACGCTTTTTTTATGAACACAGTAAAGGAATGGTAACTCTAATGCGATCAAATGAAGAGGAAATGTACCGCTCTGGAAAGCTAATTGCAGAACGAATTAACGATGCCGAGAGTCCTGTAATAATCATAATACCAATACACGGATTCAGTGCTTATGACAAAAATCCTCTTCTCCCAAACTCTTCCGGAGTGTATTGTCAAGTGATTAAAAATGGCAAACTAGAGATGACTGATATACCATGGTGGGATCCTTCTGCAGATATGATGTTATGGAAAGGAATACAGAACCATGTAGATTTAACAAACCCAAATGTCACTATCATACCAGTAGATGCCCATATTAATGATCCAGAGCTTGTACATTTTGTTATACAGATACTGATCAAAGCCATAAAAGGTACATGGAAAAAAGGAACCTTGACTGACAATAAGTTATATGTAGGGGCCCCATATCTTAAGTTTCGAACATTGATATCGTACTATAACGACTATTTTAAGGTGACGAATAATAAAAAATGATACATAAAGTTCAATTTTAGATTTGACTTGTGTATAAAATACATATACCATAAACTATTTAAGTGTAAAGTGTGTTATTAATAATTGCAGAATAGCACTTGGAGGTGCATGTAATGGGATTGTTTTCTAAGAAGGAGGAAAAAAAGGAGGAATATGCCCTCGGTTCCAAAGTTATTGAAAGGTTCCTAGGGGACGACTATTTCCCAGTAAAATGGGGCGAAGATTGGGACAAAGAACTAAATGTAGAATGGGTAACTGTTTTGAAGGAACATGAAAAGGATTTACACTGGTGGAGGAGTGATCTACACAACCCGCATCCAGCCTTGCCCATAATGGAGCTCTTTACTTGGTGGGATGCAAAACTCATAAAGAGTTGTGAATATATGTACAGGAGATTTTGGTCTCCTACTGGAAGAGCGTGGACCGGAAAAATAGTTAATGGGTATGCCTATACTACTGTAATTCCACGTACTGACCCTGACGAGCTAAGAATTTCTGGAAAATACTTTATGAAAATATTACCAGTATATAGCGACATCTTCTTAGATCAATGGAAGAAGAGATATCTTCCCGAAATCAAAAAGAACCTAGAATTCATATTTAACTATCCTTATGAAGAGGCCTCATTAGGAGAGATGATGTGGCTCTTAGAAGAAATGGTGGATATCTATGACAGACATTGGAAGCTTCACTGGATTCTAAACTTCGCTCAATTTGCATCGTTCCTGTTCTTCAAAGAAACAGTTCGCCAAATTCTTGGAGATGAAAAGTATAACACTCCTGAGGTTCAGGACTTAATTGCTAGGGTATTGGTCTCTACAGATGACGTTAACTGGGATTCTTTGAAGGTATTATATGATATTAAAGAAATGATTAAAGCCAACGCAACTGTAAGAGAACTATTTGAATCCGCAAAAACTGATGAAGAAGTTTGGGAAGAACTACAAAAGCTAGAAGAAGGTAAAGAGATATACGAGAAGATAGTTCAATTCTTAAAAGAGTACGGAAGAAAATCACTGTATGTGTATGAGTATGACCTCCCAACCTGGGAAGAGTACCCAGCAACTGTTATTGCCCAACTAAGAACCTACCTTTCAATGGACTATGACTTCTACGCAGACAAAGAATGGATTGCCACAGACCAACAAGAGGCCATTGAAAAATTAATGGAAATGATACCAGAGGATAAGAAAGAAGTAGTAAAAGAGCAAATGGAGAGAGCTATAAAAATGGCACCGTTAACACCCAACCACCACTTCTATATCGACCAACAAACAAATGCTGCTGCTAAATACGTACTTAGAGAACTAGGAAGGAAGTTCGTAAAAGAAGGAGTGCTAGAAGAGCCCTATGATATACTCTATCTAAAGTATGATGAGATAAGAACCCTATTCGCAGATCCTGCAGAAATTGATGCCAAAGCCCTAGTAGAACAAAGAAAAGCCGAAAGAGAAAAAGCCAACAAGCTTGTCCCTGCTCCCTATGTGGGAACAATTACAGAATGGTCAATCAAAGACGAGCCATACAAGCAGGGCCTCTGGGGATGGAGCTTTGAGAAATTACAAGAAGAGAAAGAGGCATATGAAGCTGCAAAGACCGGTAAAGTCAAACTCATAAAAGGCCTTGCGGCTGGAGCACCAAAAGTCGTAGAGGGAGTTGTTAAGGTAGTAGAAGGACCGCATGAATTTGACAAAGTCGAAGAAGGAGATATTCTCGTCTGTGACATAACAAGCCCAGCATGGATTTCAGTATATCCAAAAGTAAAAGGAGTCATCACAAACAGTGGAGGACTTTCATCACACCCAGCAATAGTTTCAAGAGAATTCGGTATCCCATGTATAGTAGGCACCAGAATTGCCACCAAGATGCTCAAAGACGGCATGAAAGTGCGCTTGGATGGAGTAAAAGGTATAGCGACTATTCTGGAAGATGAATGATTTTTTAAATTTTAATTTTTATTTACTTTTACGGTTTTAGGAGGTTTCTAAAATGTATGTCAAAAGAGACAAAGAGCATATAGTAGTAAAACTAGAAAAAAATGAAGATCTTGTAGAAAAACTGACCCAATTGGCACAAGAAGAAAACATAAAAGCGGGCATGATAGTTTCAGGCATTGGAATGTTAAGAGATCCTGAGATAGGTTATTACACTGGCACAGGTTATGAACAAAAGAAACTTGAAGGGGTCTATGAACTCGTCTCAATAACCGGGTACCTCCAAGAGACTACCCCAAGAGTCCATATCCACATAAGCATTGCTGATAAAAACAATAAAGTATATGGAGGACACTTACTTAGTGGAAAATGCGACCCTTATGCAATAATAGCAGTCATTTCCTATGAAAAATTAAGCTTCAAAAGAGTTTATGTAGAAAAAGCAAAGCGAATGGAAACTGAGGTATATGAGATCTAGTTGAGACCTCATGTTGCAGTTATCAAAATTTTCCCTAAACCTACTGGTTCCTTCTTCTTAATTCTGTTTTTCTTTCAATGGAAAACTTAACAGTAATTTCCTCCAACTTTTTGTTCTTGCTCACTTAAATATCTCATCTCCGCTTTTTCCCTCAAGCCCTGGATGGATGTCAAACCTAACAACACCAACCGGAACTTTTCTTTCCACTGCTTCCACAATTTTTGCAACCCCTTTATGGCCAAAACCGCCACACAGTTCAATTACCCCTATACCATCGTTTACAAGTTCCTTTGCGATTTTGCACGCCTCTTCATAGTCTTTAACTCCAACCACATGAAGCTCTACAACTGATGTTGAAATAATTGCCCTATGCTTTTCAGGCTCCGCTTCGGGAGCCACGAAAATAAAAGCGGCTTTAAGTTTCCCCATTATCTCAACCCCTTATATAAATATTAAAAAGAAGATCAAAGGACTTCTCTGATAGCCGTTTCAATTTTCTCAGTACTCGGCACCCACTCCTTCTCCAAGGCAGGACTGAACGGGACAGGAGTTGATGGGGCCGTTACAAGTTTAACTGGAGCTTTTAGACTATCAAATGCCTTGCTAACAGCCAGAGCCGCTATGTCGGTTGCAAAGCTGCATCTTGGGTATGCTTCATCAACAATAACAAGCCGTCCAGTTTTCTTTATGGAGTTTAGAATTGTCTCTTCATCTAGGGGAACAAGACTTCTTGGATCAATGACCTCAACGCTTATTCCTTCCTCTTCAAGTTTTTCCGCAACTTCTAGAGCTCTATAGACCATTAATGCTGTTGCTACAACTGTTACATCTTTTCCTTCTTTTTTGATGTCAGCCTCTCCGAGGGGAATTGAATAAGGCTCTTCTGGAACCGGACCTTTAACGCCGTAGAGCATCTTATGTTCAATAAAGACAACGGGATCGTCATCTTCAATTGAGGAGATTAAAAGCCCCTTTGCATCGTAAGGCGTGGAGGGATAGACCACCTTCAATCCCGGAACGTGAACAAAGAGAGCGTGGAGGGATTGTGAGTGCTGAGCAGCAGCAGAAGCCCCTGCTCCAGAAACGGTTCTAATAACTATCGGGATCTTGGCTTTCCCTCCAAACATGTACCTTATCTTTGCCGCTTGGTTATAAATCTGGTCATAAGCAACTCCAAGGAAGTCTATGAACATCAGTTCTACAACTGGCCTCAACAATCCCGAAGCAGCAGCTCCTACTCCGGTCCCTATAAATCCGCTCTCAGCAATAGGTGTGTCTCTTACCCTCTCCTCGCCGTATTTTTCTAAAAGACCCTTTGTAACACCAAATATTCCGCCATACTGTCCTACATCCTCACCCATGACAACAACTTTGGGGTCTTTGGACATCTCGTAATCCAATGCTTCATTAAGGGCCTGTGCAAAGGTTATCTCTCTCACCACTGCCATACTAACACCCCCTTGGTTGGGGTTGAGAATACATCTTCAAGAAGTTCCTCCGGCTTGGGCCATGGACTTTCCTCGGCAAACTTAATTGCCTCTTCGATTTCTTTCTTTACTTTTTCCCTGACAGCATCAAGTTCTTCTTTAGTTAAGAGACCTTTCTCAAGGACTGTTTTCTCAAAAATGGTTATTGGATCTTTGTTATTCTTCCACCATTCTATCTCCTCTTTTGACCTATATACCTGCGGGTCACCCTCAAAATGTCCTCTGTACCTATAAGTTTTTGCTTCTATTATTGTTGGCCCTTCTCCGTTTCTAGCTCTCTCTATTGCTTCTTTAGCCACTTCGTAAACCGCAAAGACATCCTGACCGTCTACACTAACTCCTGGAATTCCATATGCAACAGCCCTCTCAGCAACGCTTTTTATGGCCTGCTGCTTTGAATACGGAAGAGAGATCTGATAGAGGTTGTTCTCACATACAAAAACTACTGGAAGTTTCCATATTGCGGCAAGGTTTATTGCCTCGTGGAAGTTCTGCTGATTAGATGCACCATCTCCAAAGAACGCCACGGCAACATTGTCCAAACTATTTAACTTTATCCCCAATGCTGCCCCGACTGCGTGGGGAATACCTCCACCAACTATACCATTTGCTCCTAATTCACCTACATCCAAATCCGCTATGTGCATTGAGCCGCCTTTTCCCTTACATATTCCAGTGGCCTTTCCAAAGAGTTCAGCCATTGATGCCTTAATGTTACCTCCTTTGGCAATAAAGTGACCATGTCCCCTGTGTGTACTCGTTATGAAGTCTTCCTTTCTTAGGTGGGCCATTACTCCCGTTGCGACAGCTTCCTCTCCAATGTATAGGTGAACAAAGCCCGGTATTTTACCCTGAGCAAAGAGTTCTGCAACCCTTTCTTCATGTTCTCTAATCTTCACCATCGTTTCGTAAATCCACAACAGTTTTTCTTTTGGTATTTCCAACATATTCATCCCTCAGCTTCAGTTTATATTCGAAAGAACTTATTTGAAGAGTAACGGAGTAATGATTTCACTAACAAAAAAGCTTAAATTAGACATTATGTTTTTTGTGTCTAAAGTATATATAATTTTCTATTTATGTTCCCAAAACTTTATTAAGATCGAGTAAAAAAATAACATGGTGATATTTATGTCAAGAACAAATATTATTATGCCAAAATTGGGTATGACCATGAAAAAAGGCACTATTGTAGAGTGGAAGAAAAAGAGTGGAGAGAGAGTGGAGAAAGAGGAAGTTGTTGCTATAGTTGAATCTGAGAAATTAACTGGAGAGGTCAAAGCCCCAACCTCAGGAATTCTAGTGGAGATACTTCATGATGTAGGAGACGAAGTTCCCGTGGGAGAAGTGATAGGAGTAATAGAAAGCGAGGAGAGCTGAAATGGTAAGTGAAGAAATCAGAATGATAGCCGAGCAGTATGATATTGACCTTTCAAAGATAAAAGGCTCAGGAGTTAATGGGGAAGTTACACTTGAAGACCTTGAAAAATACATACGAGAGCATTTCTTCCCAAAAGTAAGAGAAGAGAGGAAAGTTTTTGGAATTAGAAAAGTTATAGCAGATAGGCTTTCAAAGAGCTACAGGGAAGCTGTCCATGTAACCCTCAATATGGAAACAGAGATGGACAACCTCATTCAAATGAGAAAAAAGCTCACTGAAAAACTTGGAGAAAAGCCCTCATACACAGTTCTGATGTTGAAGTGCATTGCAAAGGCTATTAGAGAGTTCATAGAGATCAATGCAACAATGGAAAAGGAAAAGATAGTAATCTACGATAATGTAAATATAAACGTGGCCGTAGACAGCCCAATAGGCTTGATAACCCCCGTAATTAGGAATGTTGATAAAAAGAACCTTAAGGAGCTTTTAAAAGACTATGCAGATATAGTTGAGAGGGCAAAGAAGGGTTCACTTAAAGAAAAGGATTTTGTAGGAGGCACTTTCACGATTACAAATCTCGGAATGTTCGGTGTGGATTCCTTCACCCCAATAATAAATCCTCCCCAAATCGCGATTTTAGGTTTGAATAGAATAACACAAAAGCCGGTCATAAAGAATGGGGAGACAAAAGTTGCCAGTGTAATGGTGCTCTCCCTAACTTTTGACCACAGAGCAATAGATGGGGCTCCGGCTGCAAGGTTCTTGGAGAGGGTTAAATACTACCTAGAACATCCAGAGAAGGTGTTTGAAGTTGAGTGAATGGGGAAGATATGTTATCGAGATAGGAATGGGTGTAGACCAGCATGGACAAGACCCTACTAAAGCAGCAATAAAAGCCGTAAAAGATGCAATAACAAGGATCTGTGCAGTTGGACTTCTTGAGCTTTTTGAGCTTGAATTTGAGAAAGACATGAAGGTAGAAGTCATCATAGGAGTACCTTATCCCCAAAAGGTTGACGTAGAGAAAGTTAAGGAAGCTATTCCTTTGCCGTGTAAGAAGGTTATTAAAGTTGTTGAAGGAGGATTAAAAGGTCCTGGAATAGCCCTTAAAGAGTTTGGAGATAAAACAAACGAAATATTAATAGCCATAGCATTCATTACCATCTATGTGAGGAGATGAGGATAATGGGAAAAATCACCGTGGGAATAATAGCAAACCCTGAATCAGGGAGGGATATAAGGCGTTTAATCGCTCATGCAAGTGTCTTTGATAACATGGAGAAGGTCAACATAGTTAAGAGACTCCTACTCATAATGCAGGAATTAGGAGTAGAAAAAGTTCTAGCAATGCCCGAAACATTTGGAATAGTGCCCGCTGCACTTCATGCAATCGGAGAGCATGTAGTTATGGAGGTTGAGATGCTCCCAATCAAAGTCTTTGGAGATTGGAGAGATACACTAAAGGCAACTGAACTAATGAAAGACAAAGTAAACGTAATAATCGTCATTGGGGGGGACGGTACTAATAGAGTTGTAGCAAAGGCCTCTGGAGATATTCCCATAATGCCTATCTCTACAGGCACTAACAATGTCTTTCCCTACATGATAGAGGCCACTATAGCCGGAGCTACTGTCTCGGCAATAGCCACCGGTATGGTTAAGCCTGAGGAAGGAACCTATAAAACAAAAAGAATTGAACTTTATGAGGATGGTAGACTTAAGGACATTGCCCTTATAGACGCAGCTGCAACACTCCACTCTTTCAAAGGATCCAAAGCCGTGTGGAAGCCAGAATATTTGAGAGAGATAGTAGCAAGTGTTTCCTCACCTTATAATATCGGTCTGAGCTCAATCCCTGGAATCCTGAAGGAGATAACCGAACAAGATGATTTAGGAATATATGTAGAGCTTGGAGGAGAAAGAGGGGTAAAAGCCCCCATAGCTCCCGGAGTATTCAGGGAAATAAAGGTCAAAGAAACAAAAATCCTAGAACTGAACGAGGAAGTTGAGCTGAAAACCTCCCCTTCCCTTCTGGCCCTTGATGGAGAAAGAGAAACCGAGATGAAAGGAAGAATTACAGCAAAGATAACAAGAAATGGCCCAAGAGTTATAGAATATAAAAAGACTCTAAAACTAGCGGCTGAGAGGGGTTTCTTCAATGATTAGCTAAGTATTTCCTTTATTTTTTTGTTTATTTCAGTCTCATTTTTTATTGAACCCCCAAAGTTCCACTCATCTTTAGAGTACTTCTCCTCATACAAAATTTCTGCTATTTTATTCTCCTCTCTCACGGGTTCTTCAAAAGTCGGAGGAGCTGACAAAACCCTTGAATACCCCCATATCAATGCTTCAACAATGTAATCCATGGAAATATTTTTTACAAAGCTAGTGAGATTTGCCACTCTATATTTAACTGGATCAAATCTATGAACCTTTGGAATCTTCAAAAGTGAATAAAGCATTTGCAGGTTGGAATCTACCAAAATGGAGCCATGTAAAAAAAGAACCTCCCACCTTAACCCTGCTGCAGTGCCAGAAACTTTTCTTCCATTAACAACAACATCGTTAGTGTTTCTTAAATATGGCCTCAGGCCAAGTTTCTTTAGAGCAAGTAGGGTCCCTTTTAGAAGATGAGCATAAAGATAGTCTAATGGATACTCTACGTCCCTTTTAATGACAAGAGAATAGTTTATACACTCCTCATCATGATAAACTGTTCCTCCTCCAGTAAATCGTCTTATTATTGGAAATCGAAACTTATCAGCATTTTCTAGGTTAATGTCCTCTTCAACTTTCATAAATCGCCCCAAAATCAGAGCTTTTTTATTTCTCCATATCCTCAGTGTGTCACCAGTAGTATCAACACTTCTAACCCTTGCAAGAGCTTCTTCAAAGGCTATGTTCAAATAAGGGTCAGGATACTCATTGAACAAAACTCTCAAACTCATGATAAAAATTAAGAAAAAAGAATAATTAAAAGTTTTGAAAACTATGCAGTTTCTACAACAGCTATTACATCTCCCTGAGACACTTCACCATTTTCAGGCACTAATATCTTAAGCTTGCCACTTGCTGGAGCTTTTACAATCACTGTGACTTTTTCTATCATAACCTCAGCTATTTCTTCGCCTTCTTCTACGACATCTCCATCCTTCTTATACCACTGATTTACTACACCTTTTTTATCCTCTTGACTAACTATTGGAACCTTGACTTCAATTTCCATTCTCTCCCCTCCGATGTTAAGTCACATTATGCTCTTTACAGCGTTGATAATTTTCTCTTTGTCAGGAAGGACATATTTCTCTAAAACCCTGCTGTAAGGAACGGGAACGTCTGGATAAGCAACTCTAACTGGTGGTGCCTCCAATGAGATTCCATTCTCAACAACTGTAGCAATGATCTCTCCACTCATACCATAGCTCCTGTAGTCCTCATCCGCTATTACCAAGCGGCCGGTCTTCTTTACAGACTCTAAGAGAGTTTTCTTGTCCAATGGAACCAAACTCCTCAAATCAATAACCTCTGCACTTATACCTTCCTTTTCGAGCTCTTCTGCGGCCCATATCCCCTCATGTACAGTCTTAGCAACACCAACAATTGTTACATCACTTCCCTCTCTAACCACTTTTGCCTCTCCAATTGGCACAGTATAAGGTTCTTCCGGAACTTCAACGGCAGCCTCTGGTGGGGAGGGCATCCATCCAAGTCCCATAAGGCCCTTGTGGAAGAAGTACATTACCGGGTTGTCATCTCTAATTGCCGAAATCATGAGACCTTTTGCATCATATGAGTTCGAGGGGATCACTATCTTCAAGCCCGGGACATGTGCAAAGAGTCCATAGAGGCATTGAGAGTGTTGGGCAGCGTCACTGTATCCTCCTCCCATTGCGGTTGTTATAACTATCGGCATCTTTACCTGTCCACCTGACATGTAGTGGGCCTTTGCTATGTGGTTGTAAATCTGATCCATAGCAACTCCAAAGAAATCAACGAACATGAGCTCCACTATTGGCCTCATTCCCTTTGATGCTGCACCTAAAGCGGCTCCTATGAATGCTGATTCGCTTATTGGGGTGTCTTTAACTCTCTCAGGTCCAAACTTCTCTAAAAGTCCACTTGTTGCACCAAAAATTCCTCCATACGCTCCGATGTCCTCACCCATGACAAATACATTTTCATCTCTCTCCATTTCCTGAGCTATTGCCTCTGAGATTGCTTTATACATAGGAAGTTTTCTTGCCATTTCACTCACCTCCTGCAAAAACGCCCTTTAATGCTTCTTCCGGCTCAGGATACGGGCTGTTTACAGCAAAATCTATGGCCTCTTGCACTTCCTTGACGTTCTCCTCCTTGATCTTGTTAAGTTCCTCTTCTGTGGCAATACCCTTTTCTAGAAGAAGTTTTTCGAAATTCAAAAGCGGGTCTTTTTGTTTAGCCAGCTCTAAGTCCTCCTTAGGCCTATAATGCTGAGGGTCACCTTCAAAGTGTCCTCTAAGTCTGTAAACTTTTATCTCAATTAAGCTTGGCCCTTCTCCCCTTCTTGCTCTCTCAACGGCTTCTTTGGCCACTTCATAAACTGCTATGACATCAGTTCCATCCACACTCACACCTGGAACTCCATAAGCGGCTGCTCTCTCACTGTTCTTTGAAACTGCCGTGGATTTCTCTTTTGGAACGGATATAGCCCAGCTGTTATCTTCTATTACAAAAATCACTGGTAGTTTCCAGATTGCAGCTAAGTTAAGGGCCTCATGAAAAGTCCCCTGGTTAGCGGCACCATCCCCACCAACAGCAACAGCAACATAGTCTTCTCCCTTTAGTTTTGCAGCTATCCCCACACCAACAGCTTGTGGAAAACTTGCACCAACTATTCCACTACAACTGAAGTTTTGGTATGCATCAAATAAGTGCATATGGCCACCTTTTCCTCCTGATAATCCCGTAGCTTTTCCAAAAATTTCAGCAGTCATCTTCTTTAGATCAACACCCTTTGCTATTGCAAAGTGATGGGCCCTATGGGTCCCTACTACAGCGTCTTCAGGTTTCAAATGCAGGCAAACGCCAACTGCTGCTGATTCCTGACCAGAAGATAGGTGGAGTTCTCCTGGAATTGGGCCTGCAGATATATCAAATCTCGGAGTCTTTCCTTCATAGTACCACTTTGCTAGTGTTTCTTCGTAGGTTCTAATCTTATGCATAGTTTTGTATATCTCAAGCAGGGTTTCCTTCGGAATTTCTTCTACTTTTTCCATACCACACACCTCTATATATACCAATCAAATAAAAAACAAAGTCATAAGATATACCGATTAAAATATTATATAGTTTATGGAGACCCTTGTAAATATCAACCAAAATTAAACAATCCGTAACTCCATAATATCCCCAATCTCAAAGTCCCCACCAATCAGCTTAACCTTCTCTTCATTGCAGAAGACTCCAATGCCTTTGACCTTAATTCCATTGGCAAAAACATCAAAATCTGCTTTGAAGATTCCAACCCCATTGGGTAGAACGTCACTTGCTTCCACGATCTTCCCAAAGAGTTCGGCTTTTCCTTTGTTGAATATTGCACCATAGTGATAGTGGGGCAGTCCTCCTTCAATGTTGTCAAAGGGCGTCATTCCTCTGCCGCTTTTTCGAAGCGGCTTTAACCAAGTGTAGTGCTCTTCCTTCCCGATAACTTCAAATTCCCCTCCTTTAACAATGGGAACAAGACCCCTAACTTCTGGGAAAAGTGTAATCCCACCTCTAGCTCTATACCTGTCATTACAGGGCCTTATTTCAAAATGTGCATGCTTATCGCTCCAAGGAGAGAAAAATCCAGAATAGATTAACCTTCCGATTTCATCACCAAGAAAGAGTTTTTCACCAATTTTAATCTTCGGCTCTACATGAAGGACTTTCAAACAAAAATCCTCAACTTCAAAAATTAGAAGGTAGTCTTCGCTAACTGGAATGTATCGGGGAGTCTTTATCTTCCTTACCTCAACCAATTTACCCTCCTCAAATGGAAATAGAGCTTTTTCATCAAAGTAGACATCCACAGCGGTAGCGAGCTTGTGAGGAACATACGGAGTGTCAAAAAAGGAATACCTCACATCCGGAATTTCGAGATAAAGACCGTTTACCGTGGCTATCCTCATTCATTTCACCTCTATAACTTCCCAGCCCCCCCTATGAACTTCTATCTCCTCAGCTTTAATATCTAAGTGTTTTATAAGTGCTATCAACTCCTTAACAAATTTCCAAAATTTATCTTCATTTACCATTATCCCATAACTTTCCGGGAAGTTTTCTTTTAAAATTTCTAAGAACTTTCTTCCAGCACCCTTTAGATTGAGAACCTCAAAGGAGTGATAATCTACAATCCCCTTTGTTTCTTTAATTATGGCTTCAATATCAGTAATTCCAGGAATTATCGGGCTTATAAACCCATAGTTTTTAATCCCTTCATCTTTCAGGGTTTTTAATGCTTCTATCCTTAGCTTTTGAGAGGGTGTAAATGGTTCTATGATCTGCTTTTCCCTCCCTTCGAAGCTGTTTATTGTTAGGCCCACCTCAATCTCATCAAAGAGTTTGAAAAGATCAATATCCCTCACCACAAGCGGAGACTTGGTCAAAATACTCAATTTATTTCTCTTATCCATCATCTGGAGGGTTCTCCTTGTTATTTTGAGCTCCCTCTCAATTGGTTGATAGGGATCAGAGATGCTCGACATGAAAACCTCTCCATAAACTCTCTTTCTTGCCAGTTCTGGAGCGTTAACTTTTACTTCCACCCATGTGCCCCAGTCACCGTAGGGCTTCCATTTGCAGATGAACTTTGCATAGCAGTATTTACACGCAAACTGGCAACCTACATATTGGTTTATAACCCAATCCACTCCAGGAATTCCACTTTTTGTATAGATGCTTTTTGCTTTTGTTTTAATAATTCTCATGGGAACACCTCAGATACCAACACCAAACTTAAATACGCCTTGAAGTTTATAGTCTTTGATGTTTGGCAGTGAAATTTATTCAAAGCGATTTTGGGAAATAGATTTTGTTAGAGGCATAGGGTTAATTATGATGTTAATTTCAAATTTTGTAACTGATTTGCAATTTTTCCTTGGTTATTCTGAGCATAAGATTTTCTGGAAATTTTTTGCCTATGCAACCGCCTCCCTCTTTGTGTCAATCTCCGGGCTTTCACTCTGGATAAGCCATGCAAGAGGGGGAAAAAGCATAAAGAAGTACTTGCTCAGGTTTGCAAAATTGTTTGGTCTTGGAGTGCTAATAACTCTCACCACATATCTTCTTCTGGAAAGAGGGACAATTTACTTTGGGGTTCTGCACTTCTTGGGAGTAGCAAGTTTGCTCGTAATCCCCTTTTATCGGCTAGGTTGGAAAAATATTTTTATAGCACCTTTATTCCTTCTGGGCCGTGAGATAGTAAGGGAAATTCACGCTGAGAGCTTGTTTCTCTTACCATTAGGTATAACTCCTCACCAGTTCTTCACCTTAGACTATTTTCCCATATTCCCATGGTTTGGGGTTTTCTTACTGGGCACAGCCGTTGGCGGGATACTGTATCCAAATGGCCAGAGAAAATTAAATATCAGCAATCTAGACAACCCAGTTATAGATTTTATATGCTTCATCGGGAGGAACACCCTGAAGATTTATGTAATTCACCAACCTGTATTCGTAGGACTTCTCATGCTTATATATGGCGGATTACCTAATCTAGGAGTGTGAAGAGTAAATGAAGACTTATATTAAAAACATCCTCAAAATCCTCAGCATCCTTGCCGATGAAATAGTCGTGGGAATATTTTTGTTCTTTATTCTGCCAAGGGCTGGAATAGAAGTTCCCCTAAAGCCTGCTCTCGCTGTAATAGGATTTCTTATTTTTAAGGATGTTATTGCTGTTAAATTCCTCTGGGAGGTCTTTGATAAAAGAGTAGAAGTTGGGCCGGAGTCATTGATTGGAAAAGAGGCAATGGTTGTTGAGGAGCTAAGCCCAAAAGGAGTTGTAAAAGTTGGGAACGAGCTCTGGATTGCTGAATGCATAAACGGAATGGCCAAAAGGAGAGAAAAAGTCAAAATAATCGAGGTTAGGGGCACTAAGCTGCTCGTGAAACGCCAAGAGTAGTTAAGATGAGCGCAATTTCTTCCGGGTTATCTGTTGTGAATGCTACATCCCAGCCTTTTCGGTGGATTACTATGCAACCTTTGGCTGGAAAATTGAATCTTATCGGGGCCCAACAACCTACCCAGCCCGTTTTAGCATCAAAACTAATAATTTCATCTATCTTTATTGTTTTCCTAACGAAAAGGCCAATCGTACCGCGAAGCCGTATTTCGTTTTCATTGATTTCGATTTTGAAGGTCATAACGTCTATCAGAATTAGAATCAGGAGAACGAAGATTGCCAGCATAATTTCGAACCCTTCTCCCTCAACATAAGTAGCCCAAAGTCCGGCTGAAAGGCCTATGAATCCTGGAAGGGCAAGTAAAAGCATGAACTTACTGACTCTCTTTTCTTCGTAGAGCCTAGAACATCAAAAAGAAAAAAGGTTAAAATTTAATAAAACTTTCCCATGTCTTAGTATCCTTAAGACCATGTCCCGTAGCTACCACAACGACTCTTTCGTCTTTATCAATTATTCCTTCTTCCCGCATCTGCCTTACAAGGGCAAGAGCAGTTGAAGAGGATGGTTCAACAAAAAGACCTTCCTTTCCAAGCAATAAACCAGCGTTCATAGCTTCTTCATTTGTTACAATACCCAAGTGTCCTTTACTCTCCTCTATAGCCCTTAAAACATTTTCTCCATCTACAGGTGCTTTAACGGCTATTGCTGATGCCACTGTAGGCTTCTTTTCCTTTCTTGGCTTAATAGGTATTCTCTCTTTCCAGGCCTTTACTATAGCATCATAACCTTCCACTTGAACTCCAGCAATCTTTGGCAACTTTTCAATAAGGCCCACTTTGTAGAACTCCTTTGCAGCCTTCCAGATAGCCCTCAAATGAGTTCCTGCCCCAATAGGAACAACGATCCAATCGGGAGGATCAAAGCGAAGTTGATCAAAGATTTCAAATCCCGTACTCTTTTGACCCTCAACTCTATAATGATAATTACCTGTTAAGTAATACTCTTCTTCCTTTGCCATCCTTTCGCTCTCTGCAAGGGCCTCGTCATATGTAGTTCCATGTATCTTTATCTTTGCCCCATAAACCACGGCCTGAACTAATTTACCTACTGGGGTTCCTTCTGGAACTACTATTGTCACTTCAAGTCCTGCTTTAGAACCATAAGCAGAGATACTAGCAGCCATGTTGCCTGTAGAAGCAACCACAAGTTTTCTTGCATGAAATTCCAGAGCTTTTGTTATTTCAACACTTGAACCCCTGTCCTTAAAGGCACCGGTTGGGTTCTCTCCTTCGTTCTTTATGTAAAGTCTTCCAAAACCAAATTTTTCCTCAAGGTTTTTTACCCTATAAAGCCTTGTACCACCTTCATTTAAGCTCACAATCTTTCTTAGATTTGAAACTGGATAAAACATCCAATATTTCCATAATCTCGGAGCCTCCCTAAACCATGCATCGTTATCCTCTATAAGCTCCCTTATTCCTTCGTAATCATATTGAACATCAAGTGGAGCTCCACATTCTCTACATTTATAGACACCACTTGCCAAGGAATATTCCCTACCACAGTTTGTGCATTTTAACATAGTTTCAAACATTTTAACCACCCATATTTTACCGGATGAACTTTACATACTAGTCTTAGATGTCTGCATTCTGCCTTAAGAGAGACGTTTCTAAGGGATTATAAAGATTGAGCGCTAACAAACGTACGAGCATGCACTTTTATGTACTCTCAACTACATAAGAATAGAAATTTGTTTACCTGTACTTCAGCACATGAATATCCCTAACTACTCGATGTCTTTCTTCAAAGTCTGTGTATCTTGCCATGACTCCAAAACCCAGCTTTTCAAGCCATTTTCTTTCTTTTCTATAAATCCTGCCATCATTGAGCTTGTAAGCTGGAAAGACAAAAACAACCCTTCCATGTTTCTTTAGAACATCACCAAAACTATCAAAGACACTATAATAAAACCTGTCAAGCTCATTTGCAAGTTTTATTGCTTCTTCCTTAGTAGGGTGGTACTTTAAGGGTTTGCCCATATAAGGCTCGGTAACTATTGCATCAAATTTGACTCTAAAACAACGTTTGAGTTTTCTTGCATCACAGACTTCGATATTTGCACCCCTTTTAATTCTAAATTCCCTTTTCAACCATTTTAAGTTCTCTTTGGCCCCATGGATTGCTTTGGGATTGGAATCACTCCCATAGGCATTAAGACCTTGAAGCAGGAACTCCTGCACTATTGTCCCTATACCACAGAATGGATCAAGAAAGTTACCTTGCCTGATTTCGGTTAGATTTACCATTATTCTGGCCAAACGTGGAGGTATTGAAAGAATTGTCCTCTGCACAGGCCTTTTAACGTCGAGCTTTTTAAGCTCAAATGGGTCTGTAAGAGTTATGGTTTCACCCACATAGACTCTATTGCTAAAGAAAAAGACAAAGTCCTTAACCTCCGGAAAACCCTTTAGGATAAGTTCAGAAGGCATTGCATATACTTTAGCAGGTTTAAAGAACTTAGAGGGGCCTTGAGACTTGAAATTCTTCTTTATCTCACTCCCTAATTTCCTCCAGAGCTTCCAGTCGTCTTTCCCGTAAAGGCTCACGGTAAAAAGCTTTGCATAATCCAGATCTTTTATCGCCTCTTCTCCCTCACCAATGATTTTTACCAGCTTCAAAGAGCCGCCAAGCCTGTGAAAAAGCCTTTCTATGCTTTTATCACCTTCAAAAACTATCCAATGCATGGAGTTCTCAACAACTTTAACCTTTAACCCAAATCTTCTCACGAAAGCCCAAAATTCCGCCTCACTCAGCTTTGGATTCTTTCCATAGATGATCGCATACATGGTTTGAAGTTCAGCCGGAAATTTAAAAATGTTTGGAGAAAACCCTTAAATAAATTCTCAATAATACCTCCTCTGGTGGGTCTTTATGAGTCTTGAAGAACTTTATCGCTATCTTCAGTGGAGAATAGATCCAGATGATGAGAGAGCGATTTTGAGATTCCATCGAATAGTGGAGGCATTTGAGAAGTTAAATGAAAAGGGACTGCTTCCTAAAGCGCCAAGAGTTCTCGACATATGTGCCGGCAAGGGAATAGCCGGCGTTGCGATGGCCAAAGCGACCAATGCCAAAGCCCTTACGGTTCTCGATGCAAGATACGAGGACCTCAAAAAGGTTGAAAAGTGGATTGAGATAGCCGGTTTAAATTTGAAGCCCAGGAGTTTGGATATAATTTATTTAAAATCTCCGAGGAGAAAAGTTGCTGAAGAAGTTTTGGAGGAGTAGGCATGCTATTTGAGATTGAAATTCCAACAAGGGAGGAGTTTGAACTTATTGACATCACTCACTTAATAAACCAGAAAATAGGGGATAGCAGGATAAAGGATGGAATGGCCTTGATTTTCACCCAGCATACGACCACAGCCCTCTTCATCAATGAAAACGAAAGCGGACTCCTTGAAGACCTTAGGGAATTCCTTCAAAATCTTATCCCCAAAGGGAAAGGCTACAAGCATGACAGAATTGACAGAAATGCACATTCTCACTTGAGGAGCATAATTCTAAACCCAAGCCTTGCAATCCCGATAAAAGATGGGAAGCTTTTGCTTGGCACCTGGCAGAGCGTTATCTTTGCCGAACTCGACGGCCCAAGGAGAAGGAGAGTTTTCATAAAGCTTTGCCAATGTTAATGTTTTCCCCCATCTCCATTTAATCAAAAACAAATCTACAAGGCAAAAATCTTAAATTTTGTAATGTTAAAATGGTATTAGAGGTGGTATAATGCTAGAAATCTTTGACAAGTTAAGACCAGGGGAGATTGTGTTAGTGGAGTATTCGTCCAAAGATGACCCAGCGCTATTCACCGCTGAGGCCATTAAGTGGGCTGATACTAAGAAATACCAAGTACTGGTAACTGATTTATTTAATCGGGTAGACTTATGCCTAAAGCGAATAAAACTGGAAAATCTTCAGTGTGAAGAGCTGAAAAAAGCAAAATTTATTGAGATTGGATACCATGAAATACCAGGAGTAAACATGATTGGATTTTTGAGAGGAGATAGAGATTTGTCTGCATTGGTAAAAGAATACCACCAGATTTTTGATAAGATGATAAGTGAAAAGTTTACGGTTGTGTTTCTCTTTGGAATAGAGAGATGGAACATTATAAGAAACGAAGAGATACCATTTATCAATGTGCTCACAACATTTTTGGGAGACACTCGCAGAATCGCTTTTTACCTCGTGAACCGGGATGTTTTAAATGTAACCAGTCCAAAAGCCTTTGCTTTACTAGAAGAATTGGCCACAACTATTATAGAATTCAAAAAAGAGAAGAAAAGAAAGCTTGTGGTCACTAAGGCCCTTAACAGAGAACTAGAAGACCATGAAGTGGAGCTATAAAGGCAACAAACTTAAAGCCCTTTCCTCATCTTTTCTGCTCATTTTTGACCAGTATTTCCTTGTAGTTTGAGCGTTCTATTAATTATTGGTGATGTGTGATGTTTGGTTTCGAGAGTTTGAGAAGGTT
>LDZR01000622.1_pt1 | contig 50863 bp, 46 predicted proteins | sample 615371 | NCBI WGS metagenome assembly LDZR01 (sample SAMN03408294, study PRJNA278302) | terrestrial metagenome | isolation source: oil reservoir sample K2 | place: USA: Alaska, North Slope, Kuparuk formation | collected 2013
CGATAAGAGAGAATTACTTATTTTCATAACAGCGAGGGTGATTGAACAATGAGGAGAACCGCTGTCGCAGCAGGAAGTTTTTATCCTGCTTCTCCTGAAAGATTAAAATTTTCTATTGAAGAGGCCTTTACATCTTCGCTTGGTCCTGGGCATATTCCAGATAAACCTGATCAGCCTTTGAAAAAACATAGTTCTGTGATTGTTCCTCATGCAGGTTATATCTACAGCGGTCCCGTTGCAGCACATGCTTATGCTGAAATAAGTAAATTGGGAAAACCAGAACTTGTGGTTCTGGTTGGTCCAAATCACACAGGTTACGGACGACCCATAGGTGTTTACAATAGAGGAACCTGGGTCACTCCATTTGGAGAGCTCCATGTTTCAACAGATGCAGCCGAGATATTTCTACAGTACTGCGATGAAGCAAACGCTGATTTTAAATCACACATAAGCGAACACTCCATAGAAGTCCAATTGCCTTTTTTGCAGTATTTGTTTGACGATTTTCAAATATTACCTATCGCAGTGTTTCCCATATTCATAAAAAGTTGTGAAAAAATAGCTATAGCGCTTGACCACATTGCAGAAAATTTCCCTTCGACGTTATTTGTTTTCACAACAGATTTTAATCACTACGAAAGTGATGAAATAACCGTAAAGAAAGACCAAATGGTGATAGATAAAATTCTAACAAAAGATCCCACAGGACTTTATTCCGTAGTAGCAAAAGAGAAGGTAACAATGTGTGGTTTATCTGTCGTGACAAGTTTTCTGTTCATGAAACATTTTGGTTTACCAAGACTGCTAAAACATGCAACAAGTGGTGATGTCACTGGAGAAAGAAGTCAGGTAGTTGGCTATGCCAGTTTCATTTGCGAATCAATCTAAAAAATTCATTCAATTCAGGTAAATTGAGCAATTTACAGAAAATCACATAAATAACCATCCCAAGTAAAACGAGCAACAAAGTCAACATGTGTGACGATCCAAACAAAGATATGATCATAATAATTATTCCCATAGCACTCGAAGCAACCAAAATTTTTGCTATATGTTTCCAATCGATAGTGGGCTTTATTCTAAAGGCAAGATAGATCATTCCACAGAGTCCCGCTAATGAAGTTGCCAGAGCAATTCCAATTATATTCATAGTCAAACCGAGAACAAAATCCAGAACGCTGTTTACGATAAAAGAAATGACTGTTGCAATAAAAGGTGTTCTCATATCTTTTTTTGCATGACAAACACGCGAAAGAACGGCCATAATAGAATAAAAAGGTAACCCTATAGAATAGTAAAACAGAACCGCGCTTGTTTTGATAGTATCTTCGTATGTAAAAGCCCCATGCTGGTAAACCAGCGATATTAATCTTTCACTTAAAGCCATCAAACCTACCGCCGAAGGCACTGTTAAAAAGAGTGATAATCTAATGGATTCAGAGGTGTACTTCTTTGAGTTTTGCATCTCATTTGATATCACCGGCAAAACAACAGTAGCCATAGCAACACCAAAAACTCCAAAAGGTAATTGATAGAATCTGTTCGCATACTGCATTGCCGAAACACCGCCAGGGCCGAGTAAAGAAGCAACGTTTATATCTATCAAAACGTTAAATTCCGAAACTGTCATAGCCAGTAATGCTGGAAAAAAGAGTCTCAGAAAATCTCCTGTACCTTTGAAGGTTGGTTTGTATCTAAATCCGGATTTTCTTGCACCGGGTATCAGGCTGACAAACATTAATGCTCCTCCAACAGTAAACCCAATCGTCGGACCGAGTACTGCCGGTTCAAAAAGATCAGACATCAGGGTTCCGAGGATTACCCCAAAATTCATCAGCATAGGAGAGAGAGCAGGAATGAAAAACTTATTATGCGAATTTTGAATTGCATATAATACCGCCCAGAGAAATATAAAAACAACGAAAGGCATGCTAAAGCGAGATAATGATGATGTAAGTAGTCGGACTTCCTGCGATGCCCCGCTCGATAGTAATATCGGTACTATCTTTGGATAAATCTCTACAAAAACTGTCAGAGAAATGGTAACTATACCTATGCTCGTTATAACGGCAGAAGCAAACTCATTGCTCTTTCCACGATCGTTGTAAAGCGGTACGAAAGCCGAGGTCATAGCCCCTTCAGCAAAGGCGCGCCTGAGCAAAAAAGGAAAAGAAATGGCAATCACATATGAATCAAATTCAACTCCCGCGCCGAATTTGTGCGCAAGAAGTACATCTCTAATCAAACCGGTTACGCGGGATATTAGAGTAGCCAAGGAGAAAAGAATCCCGTATTGAAATATCTGCGGCATTTTATTTATTTCTTCTCTCTATGTAAGTTTTCAAACCTGAAGTCAAAATTGCAACTGCATCCCTCAGTTGTTCGCGTTCCAGAACATACGCTATTCTGATCTCACTCATCCCCGTAGATGGTGTTACATAAAATCCACTGAGAGGTGCCACCATTGTCGTTTTTCCTTCAACCTCATACTCCGTCAACATAAATTTCACAAAATCTTCAGAATTGTCGATTGGAAGTTTCACCGAAATATAAAAAGCCCCGTGAGGTTTCTTGAAGACTGCTCCATCAATGCGCTGAAGTTCTTCGTAAACAACATCTCTTCTCATTTCATACTCTTTTCTCATTTGTGAATAATACAAATCGTCAAGCGTCAGAAGACCAATAGTACCGTATTGAGATGTCATAGCAGGACAGAGTCTCGCCTGAGCCAGTTTCATAGCTGCTTGATATATATCTTTATTCTTGGTAATAAATGTACCAATCCGCGCGCCGCAGGCACTATATCTTTTAGAAATACTGTCAACAACTATGACTTTGTCAGAAATATTAGAAAAACTCATCATAGATATGGCCCTAAAACCATCAAAAGTGAATTCTCTATAAACCTCGTCTGAAATCACAAACAAATCTCTCTTCAAAGCAACTTCAGCAATAACTTCAAGTTGTTTTTCATCGTAAACAGCCCCCGTAGGATTGCAGGGATTGGAAAAAATGATTGCTTTAGTCCTGTGACTGATTTTCTCCAGAAAATCACCCATCTTTGGTATTTGATATCCATCCTCCGGGCGAGTTCTAACTGGAACAAGATTGATACCAAGTTGAGCAGCAAATCCAGCGTAATTGGCATAGAACGGCTCCAGAACAAGTATTTCATCTCCCGGATCCGCCACGACTGTCATAGCGAACAGGACAGCTTCACTTCCACCATTGGTAACGATGATTTCATCCGGGAAAACATCTATATCGAATCTGGCGTAATATTTTGTAAAAGCCTCCCTCAGTGGCAGAAGACCTGCTGAGTGTGTATAAGCTACAATCTGGGGTCTGTGTTTTTCCTCATACTGAAAATAAATTGAAGGTGTTGGTATATCAGGTTGACCTATGTTTAAATAATAGATTTTTTTACCTTTTTTTACAGCTTCCTCGGCAAATGGCACTAATTTTCTTATGGGACTCGCCGGCGCCTTTTTTGATCTTTCCGAAATTCTCATCAATCTCGCCTCCAGGCTTCAAATATATAAAATTTCAGATATTCTGTCTCTGGCACTCCAAGTAAAATAGGATGATCCTCAGGTTGACCACCTCTGTAAGCAATCCTTAAATTAACCTTGCAATCACTCGCCACCGATTGCATAACTCTTTCAAAATCAAAAGCAGACAGTATTTGCGTACACGAGGAACTCACCAGCAGACCAGGTTTTTTCAAGAGCTTGATTGCACGGAGATTAACCTCTTTATGGCCACGTTCTGCTGACTCTTTTGCAGAGGATGTTTTTGCAAAAGACGGAGGATCAAGTACAATGAGATCGTATTGCTCTGTGAGCGATGTTTCTCTTTTCAACCAATCGAACGCATTGGCACATATCAGATCGTATCGTCCTTCAAAACCATTCAATTTCATCAATTGATCAGCTATTTGCAACGATCTCTGAGAATAATCAATCAATTTTACATGCTTGGCACCATATTTCAACAGATGCAAGGCAAAGTTCCCTGTGTAAGAAAAAACATCTACGCACTTTTTGCCTTCAGCGTATGGAAAAAGAGCCCTGGCATTTAATCTCTGATCCAGGAAAGCCCCTGTTTTTTGGCCTTTGAGATCAGATGCCAGAGTAAGGCCATTTGATCTGTAATAAATTATTTCCGGACCATTTCCATAAATCCAGCCACTTCGTTTTTCCAGGCCTTCTTTTAATCGTGCAGGTGAATCCGATTTTTCGTAGATACCTGACACCTCTACCTGCTGTAATAGGATTTTCACTGAGAGTTCTTTCAATTTCTCCATGCCAAGTGTGTTTATTTGAATAACAAGGTAAGGTCCGAATTTATCAACAATTAAACCTGCAAGCCAATCAGATTCGCTGTAAATAAGCCTGCAAGCTTGTTCATACTTTAGAAGGAAACGGCGTCTGTGAATAGCCTGCTCTATTCTGCTCTGCAAAATCTGTTCAATTGTTTTTGGCTCGAATGTTAGAATGCGAACAGTTATTTTTGATTTCGTATTTATATAACCACGGGCAAAGAATTGACCGCTTTTCAAAAATACGTCCACAATCTGACCGTCTTCGAAATCACCCTTGATAGTCATTATCTCGTTTTTGTATATCCATGGATGGTGATTTCTTTTAAATTTATTCAATATTACCTGAGCGCTAATCTTTTTTCACCCTTTCATACAAATGCCTCAGCAATTTTTCATCAAAAATACCTCTTGTCCATTGATTGTGAGCAGCCTGTTTGGCTCTATTTACCCACGATTCAAGCTCTTCGTCTGTTATTTGAACTGACACCTTCAGACCAACTGATGCGATAAATTCACCAATATCTGTGAAAATCTTTTTAATTGTTGCAATCTTTTCAGGAATTTCTTTTTCAGCTTGGTTAACTATTGAATCAAGAAACAGCGCTGTAGCGTCACCATGCCTTATACCCTTGAAAGTACTCAAAGGATATCCCAAAACATGGGCAAGAGTCGTGCTGGTCTGGCTTATGACCATTCCGGCCAAGCAGGATGCACACGCCATATTTTCCCTGGCGCCTAAATCTTCAGGATTTTCCAGAGCCTTTGGTAAATTTTCCTTTATCAATTCCATTGCCCGCACTGCGTACAGATCAGAAACAGGTGTGGCTCGTTTCGAGACAAACCCCTCTACAGCATGGCACAGTGCATCCAGACCAGTTGATCTGGTCAGAGAAGCATTCATACTTATTGTATAAATCGGATCGATCAAGGCGAGCGCAGGAAAAATAGAAAGATGAGCAAACCCTTTTTTATAACCACTATCATCCGTCAATACTGAGTACTGCGTCACCTCACTTCCCGTACCGGAAGTAGTAGGAATTGCACATATTGGAAGTGATTGTTCGTATTTTGATGCGTTGTAAAGATCTTCCACGTTCATATCTTTGTTTTTTAAAAGCACCGCTATGGCCTTTGCAGAATCAAGCGGGCTACCACCACCAAGACCTATTATGAAATCGAAATTACGATCTCGAAGCGAATACACTGCTTCACGTATAAGAGAGTATGTTGGATTTTCTTCAATTTTATCGTAGATTTCATAATAAACACCAGCAGATTGAAGAGATTTTTCTAAATCTTGCAAAGATCCATTCTTTTTAGATGAATGCTTTCCGGTAATTATCAGAGCTTTCGATCCAAAATTCTTGAACAAATCAATGTTTTTTTCCAGTACATTCTTTGAAAAAATTACCTTTGTGGGCATAAAATATTGCCACATTCAGATCACCTCCTAAGAACTAAACCCTTTCTCTTTTACTCGTTGTTTTTGAGAAATAAGATGAGCAATTCTCGTAGGTTCAGGCAACCTGTAACCGACACAACACGATAAAACAAGCTCGATAGCAGACTGAACATCACATTTGTGACCGGGAGAAACAAAAACCGGTTTACAGTTGTTTTTAGTTCTGATAACAGCACCTATTATCTCGCTTTCGTCGTAAATGAACTCGTACTCTCCTTTATGTTTCCCCGGCTGTTTGTATGTTCCATAAAGATGGGACTTTGCCACTCCAATAGTTGGCAGGTTAATAAACAACCCCATGTGAGCCGCTATACCTATTCGACGGGGATGAGCAATGCCTTGCCCGTCAAACATAACTACATCTGGTCTTATTTTCAATTTTTCCCACGCTCTCAGAAAAACTGGTCCTTCACGAAAAGCAAGCAGGCCTGGTATATATGGAAATGAAATATTTGACACTTCAGTTACATAATCAACAATTTTCAGAGTTGGGAAATTCAAAACAACTATCACTGCACATCCTTGATCTTCTTTTGGAAAAGACAGATCAACTCCTGCTACCAAATCAACTTTTTTTATCGAAGATCTTTCCAGAAGTTCGACAAGTTTTTTCTGTTCTTCAATAGCCTCTTTTGGCGACAGATTCCATTTATGAAGTTCTTTCACCTGACCACCACCACAAGCGCATCGAATGGAAAACTCGGATAAATCCTGCTATCTGACATTTTTTTAATAATGCCTAAATATTCATCCATGCCGCTTGTTAGCGAAATTATCTTAACATCAAAAGTAATTTCCGGATAAACAGCCTCAACAACCTTCGTAATTTCCGTTTTCATAGCTTTGTTAAGAACAAAAACAGTATTTTTTGAATAATTGACGCCTATATCTTCCCAGACAATTTGATGTGGTAAAAACCCCACTTTGGAATTCCACAGTTCTTCCAAGCGAACCAGAAATCCCCTTGTTTTATTTGTTGAGCAATTGATTATAAGGATTTTTGGTATTTTTACATCCTCAGATAAATTCTGAGTAATAATTGAATTTCTATAACTTTCCAATTTCTGCGAATCGATAATTACATTTCCATCACTATCCAGTTTATACGGAAATGACAAAAAACTCATGTTCATTTTTTTCTTCAGCCTGGAAAACAAATATGCCATTTCTCCCATACCAACATCTGTGGTTACATTCCTGTATACATGAGAAAATATCGAGACCATTTTTGCCAAATCGAGAGTTCTTGCCCTGTCAATCAATTTAAGCAGGACTTCTTTTTGTCTCTCTATTCTTGATATATCTCCCATCGAACCACGTCTGTATCTTATGTAAGCAAGCAATTGCTCACCATTCATGAGATATGTTCCTGGTTGAAAATCGATATTCAAATTCTGAACAGAATCAACGTATTTCATAGGTTCCTGGATCTGTATCTCGATCGGTCCCAGACTATCTCCTAAAAACTTGAAAACATCATAATCAATAACCGCATACCCGTGTATTTCAAGATTCAGGAGATCTGAGACCGTATCTTTCAATCCAGATATGCCGGTTTTTTCGTATTTTGCATTTATCTTACCATCTCCAATAAGCAGATCTCGTGGTATATTGGTTAAAAGAACATTTCCTTTCTCATGGTCTATGATAACAACCATTATTACATCAGTTCTAACAGTCCTTTCAATCACAGCATCTGTCCCAACCACAAGCAAACAGTAAGGATTTACCTCTATTTTTTTGAAAAACAAATCTGTTAAAATTCTCTGGGAGAAGAAAATTGCAAACAAGAGAAAGCTCAAGCTCATAACCACAGCCACGATCAAAAGTATGAAGGTTGGTTTTCTCAGAATCTGCACCTCCAGAGATAATTTTATCACCTGGCGTTGTACAATGTCTAATTGTGGAGTGAAAATATGTTCTGGGTTAAGATACTTGTTTTTATAATAATCAGTATACTTCTTGTAAAAATAGCAAAAAAACCTGTATCTTCTGAAAAAAACATTCGTGAGTCACTTATAAACTCTGGCTGGAAGTGCTGTGCAGGTGTTAAATCCGGTAAAACGTGGATAGGTCTTTACAGAAAATCTTTTCAAAAAAAGATAGTTTTGATATGTGAAAATTCGCTGAATTTTGCAGATGTTAAAAAAGCTGTTGTAATGGCTCTCTTATCAAATACCAGGTTAATAAAGCTTTACTGCTCCGAAATTACTCCGCATGCTCAAAAAGCCTTGAATAAATTGTCCAAGACAAAAAAATTACACCGAATAAAATTTGTTCAGGAGGAAAGATTCCTTTGATTTTAATATGGATAACACTGATTTTGCTTTTGTGCCTTTTGCTATTATATGCTTTTAAAAGAAGAAAAAAATCGACCATTTTGAAAGAAAAGTGGAAAACTGGCTTCAGCGATGGGTGGGAATTCGAAAAGTTCATCGCTGAGGTATTTAAAAATGCAGGATATCGATCAACCTTAACAAAGGGTTCTCATGATTTTGGAGCAGATTTAATAATCAAAAAAAGGAAAGTTTCGTATGCTATTCAGATTAAATATTATTCTAATCCTATTACATTGAAAGCTCTTGAAGAGGCACTTGTAGCCGCTGCCATCTACGGAGTAGATAGAATAGGCGTAGTAACAAATGGAGAAATACCACAATCATTGAAGAAATTCGCACAAGAAATAGAGAAAAAAACTTTTGTCAAAAAAGTTATATTGATTGGAAAAAACGATATTGAAAGCATGTTGAATGGCAAGAAAACATTTCTGTGAGGTGGTAGTAAATGAGAGATTTCAGGGAAATTTCTTTATGGAAGAATGTTACTGAAGATGAGTGGAACGACTGGAAATGGCAATTGAGAAACAGGATAATGAATCTTGATGTTCTTCAAGAAGTTGTCAATCTAACCGACCAGGAAAGAGAAGGAGTGAGACATTCGCTGAAATTTTTGAGAATGGCAATAACTCCCTACTATGCTACACTGATGGACCCGGAGAACCCAAGATGCCCTATACGAATGCAGGCAATTCCAACTGCAAAAGAACTTAACATTTCACAGGAAGAGATGATTGATCCCCTTCACGAGGATGTCGATTCTCCTGTTAAGGGGTTAACACATCGATATCCAGATCGCGTTTTACTACTGATAACTGATCAATGCTCGATGTACTGCAGGCATTGCACCAGGAGAAGATTCGCAGGCGAAACAGATTCTCCATTATCAGACGAACTTCTAAACAGCGCTATTGATTACATAAAGCAAAACAAACGTATAAGAGATGTACTTCTCTCAGGCGGAGATCCTCTGACTTTATCGACAGAGAAATTAGAAAACATAATAAGCCGTATCAGAGAAATAGAACACGTCGAAATCATACGAATTGGTACCCGCGTACCTGTGGTTTTACCAATGAGAATAACAGAAGAATTGACCAGTATGCTGAAAAAGTACCATCCAATCTGGTTGAACACACATTTCAATCATCCAAAAGAAATTACACCTCAATCACGCAGGGCTCTTTCCATGCTCGCAGATGCGGGTATTCCCCTTGGTAATCAGAGCGTTTTACTCAGAGGTATCAACGATTGCCCACAAATCATGAAAAAACTGGTCCATGAACTGGTCAAAAATCGTGTAAGACCTTACTATATATATCAGTGCGATCTATCGCGGGGCCTTTCACATTTTAGAACAACTGTGGCTAAAGGCATAGAAATAATCGAATACCTCAGAGGGCACACCTCTGGATTTGCAGTGCCAACTTACGTTATAGATGCACCTGGTGGTGGAGGAAAAATACCCGTGGAGCCTCAATATCTTATCTCAATGGGTGAAGGTAAAGTTGTTCTGAGAAATTACGAAGGAGGAATATTTGTCTACCACGAGCCACGCAATTACAAAAGTGAATGTAATGACAATTACTTAGAAGAGGAAAGAAAAAGCACAGATGGGATCGCTTCATTGCTGAGTGGCGAGAGAAGATATTTAATACCAGAGTCAGCCGACAGAATTCGGAGGATAAAAAATTGGCACAGAGAATAGTCTACGTGATTGGCAACACCAAGAATGCGGGCAAGACGACAGTTGTTAAGCATTTGCTAAAGCAAATGAAAAATGCTTGCATCGCAAGTATAGGGCTTGATGGGGAAAATCTTGACACACTTAGTAATGTGCCAAAACCTTCAATTCAAATACCAGCGGGAACATATGTTGTTAGTTGTGAAAAATTTCTTCAAGGTTCTCACTTTGAATTATTAGAATTGCTTGAAGATAACCCATTAGCCGGGGCGGTTTTCCTCGCCAGAGCCCTTGTAGAATCAAAAGTCGTAATAGCTGGAGCAAATACCAGTGTAATTTCTTCAATTCAGAAAAGGAAAGAATTTGACAGCATCATCGTTGATGGCGCACTGGACAGGATCGTTCATGCCGGGTTCGCAGATAACGCAGAAATTGCCATAGTTATAGGGACAAGTAATCACAGTAACACAGTCGAGTTGCAAAAATTTATCGAACGCATACTTTCATCTTTAATGATACCACTAGCTCCATTTCAGATAAAAAAGCTATTTGAAAACAAACACACTGTTTGCGGATTAACATCAGATGGCAAAGTAAAAGATCTTGGTTCATCACTTCTGAACGATTTAAAAACCATCGAAAAATACGAATGGATTTTTGTGCCCGGTGTGATCACAGAAGAAATTGTTGAAAGATTGAGAGATATCAGAATCTGTTTACTGAATCCATTCAGCTTTTTCGGTATTGCCTCAAAATTTGATAATATATATACTATGAGAAAGCTTTTTGTGAGAGGAATTTATTTGAATTTTTTCAACAGGCCGGATCTCGAAATCCGAATCTGTAAAACATTGGAATCGTTTGGTTATAAGGCAGTTGATATACTCTATGTCACTCACAGGAGGGATAACGATGGTTAGGTTAAAAACAAATGTTGGGGAATTCACCAGTAAGATCTCGATCGTCTCAAAAACAATTCCTTCCAAAACTATCAAACCCATTATGGCCTGTATTCTGTTTGATATATCTCATGATGGAACTTTTCTGCATGCTACAGATCTGGAGACTGGCGTTAAAGCACGTATGGAATCTGAAGCAGATGGGGAAGGAAAGTTTGCGGTAGATGCAAAGACTGTTTATGAGATAGTCAGAACTTTGCCAAACGAAGAAGAGGTCCTCTTAGAATTCTCATCTAATCTGATGACTTTAGAGTGCGGACGGAGCAAGTTCCGCCTGCCGACAATGGACCCAGGAGATTTTCCAGAAATTTCACTCACCACCGAAGGCAATACTCTAATGCTGGATGCAAAAACAATAAACGACATGATTGAGAGAGTTACTTTCTGTGCTGCTAAGGATGAATTTATGAGAAATCTAAATGGGGTCTTCTGGGAAATTGGCAATGGCTTTCTCAGGCTGGTGGCTTCTGATGGCTTCAGGCTTGCACTAAGTGAAGAAAGATTAAATGCGCAATCAGAATCGAGTTTTCTGATATCCCTGAAGAGTATGAAAGAACTGCAGAGTATTGTTGAAAGCTGCCTCGATTCAGAAATCACTATAAGATACGATGGAAAACGCTTGTCGCTGAACACCAAGGATATAGAAACCGTTATGAGAGTGGTAGAAATAGATTTTCCAGACTACAGAAAAGTTCTACCAAAGGCATTTAAGAGCAAAGTTGTTCTGCCAAGAGATGAAATATCTGAGGCTCTGAAAAGAACAATGGTCATTGCAAAACGAGGAAGCGAATCAGTTCGACTTGAAATATCTGAAGACACATTGATCTTAAGCAGTCGAAGCCCCGATTATGGTGAGGTAAATGAGGAAATTCCCATAAAAAAAGAAGGAGAAGATATAACAATTGCCTTCAACCCTCTTTTCTTGCTTGAAGCTATGAGACATGTCCACACAGAAGAAGTCGAACTTAACTTTGTCGACAGCACAAGCCCATTGCAGATCAATCCGCTAAATGTTGAAGGATATTTGTATATCATAATGCCGATAAGAATTGTTTGAACATGGAGATATTGTGTGAAAGAGTGAATAAATCTTTTTCAGCGAGAAAAGCGCTTGACAGTGTTTCATTTCATGTTTGTGCAAATAGTGTGGCTATTCTGGGGTTGAATGCCGCAGGAAAATCTACCTTGTTAAGAATATTTGCAACAATTCTAAAACCGGATGGAGGAACAATAAGCATAAACGGGCTGGATATCTTAAGAGATTATCGAAAATTACGCCAGATTATGGCATTTGTTCCAGAAACCTCATTTTTGATAGAAGAGCTGAGTGCGGTAGAAAATATAAGGCATTTTTCAACTCTCAGGAAAGTCAGAGTTGACCCATCGGAGATAATTCAGAAATTTTCTATATCCCCTGCAAAAAAACCAGCAAGAACTCTCTCCAAGGGTATGAAACAAAGACTTATGATAGCAATCGCACTCATAGGAAAACCAGAATTATTGATACTGGATGAACCGACAACAGGTCTTGATAGAGAAGCAAAAATGGCTCTTATTGAGATACTCAGCGGGATGAGAAATCAGGGGACTTCAATCATCCTGAGCACTCACAGCGAAAAAGAAGTAAGGGAAATAGCCGATTCTGTTGTTGTGCTGGAAAAAGGCAAAGTGCTGCTTTATGGCAGCACGGATCAGGTACTAAAAGATCTTACATAATCACGTGTAAACACTTGAAAGAAAATCTCTCACATTTGTCGTGTGGGGGCAAGTGAAAAAGTCAACTGGATTTCCCTCTTCGATTATTACTCCATTCTCCATATAAACAATTCTCGTTGCGACATTCCTCGCAAACCCTATTTCATGCGTCACCACGACCATCGTGTGACCATCCGCTGCTAATTTTTTCATAACCTGATGTACTTCATTGACAAGAGTTGGATCTAAAGCTGATGTTGGTTCATCAAAAAGAATCAAATCCGGTTTCATTGCAAGTGCTCTTGCTATAGCAACTCTTTGCTTCTGCCCTCCTGACAGTTGTGATGGATAACTCCGCGCCTTGTCAGACAAACCAACCATTTCAAGGCAGTTCATGGCTACGTCATAAGCTTCACTTTTAGAAAGTTTTTTAACTCTCAATAAACCCAGCATAACATTCTGCACGACTGTTAAATGTCTGAATAGATTAAAATGCTGAAAAACAAAACCTATTTGAGATCTTATCTGCCTGAGAACTCTCATATCATCTGAAAGTTTTTCGCCCTTGAAGAGGATATATCCTTCATCTGGTTTTACTAAATAATTCATAATTCTCAAAAGCGTAGATTTACCAGCACCAGAAGGCCCCATTATTACAACTATTTCACTCTTATCCACTTGCAAGGAAACACCGTTTAGCACCTTTGTATTTCCAAAAGATTTGTGAACATCAACAACCTTCAATAAACTCACGGTATAGCAAGCCTCCTTTCAAGCCAGTGCCCAATCAAAGACAAAATGCTTGTAACCGCCACATAAAAAACAGCTATAGTCAAGTAACTTTCAAAAGAAGCGAGTGTTTGTGTACCAACCTGCCTGCCCGTCATGGTTAATTCGGCAAGCGCTATCACAGAGGCTAACGAACTGTCTTTCACAAGACTTATAGATTGCCCGATAAGTGCTGGCAAGGAAATTCTTATTGCCTGGGGAAAATGTACATAGAAGAAAACTTCTGATTTTGTTAAACCAAGTGAAAAAGCTGCTTCAAGTTCGCCTTTATCAACTGCATCAAGACCAGATCTTACAATTTCCGCAATATATGCTCCTTCAAAAGCAGATAAACCCATCACAGCCGCCCAGAATCTATCGAATGGAATTATACTTCCAAGACCATAGTAAGTCAGCAAAATCACAACAAGTAAGGGGGTGTTCCTGAAGAAAAAAACGTATAGTATCGCAAATTCTCTGAAAATACCACTTGACCTTCTCATAAGAGCGAAAACTATCCCCACAGCAAATGAAATAAGCAGTGAAAACCCACTTAAACTCATAGTCATTACCAAACCATTTATGAACACACGACGATATTTCAGAACAACTGTCCAGTCGAAAGGATAGACCCGGGAAATTGCAAGATAAATTGCAATCATAACTCCTGCCGTCATGGCAATGGCATAAACTTTTTTCACTGCTACCACCTCCAAAAGTGAGGGCAGGGCCCTCACTCGTTGCCAAGCCACTTCTGATGCAATTCTTCTATCAGACCACTGGTTTTCGCCCACTGAACAAAAGTATCAAACCATCTTAGAGCCTCCATGTCTCCTTTTCTGATAGCTATTCCAAGATCTTCTCTGCTCAAGAGTTCGTTTGTCATACCAAGGGTTTCATATTTTTGAGTGAGAAATTTGACATAGATAGAATCATTAACCATTATATCCGCGCGTTTCGAAACTACCTGAAAGGCTGCTTCATCCATAGTAGAGAAAGTTAAAATCTCAGCCTTTGGAAATTTTCTTCTTGCAGTAAATTCTCCCGTTGTTCCCAGCTGGACAGCTATCTTTACAGGCTTATCAGCCAAATCTTGATAGGTTGGTGGTGTCTTAAAAACACTTTTGTTGTAGAGAATTGCCTGACCAACTGTTAAATACGGCGCTGAAAAATTCACCTTTAAAGCTCTCTCTGGCGTGATAGTCATACCAGAGAAGATAATGTCGAACTTTCCGGAAATTAAAGCCGGTATGATTCCATCCCAGTTGACAATTACGTACTCTACCTTTACTCCAAGTATTTCTGCTATTTTGTTTATAAGTTCAACTTCAAGTCCAACTCGCTCACCTTTTTCATCAGTACCATAGAGCGGCATATATCCTTCATCCTGACCAACTCTGAGTACGCCTCTTTTCTGAATATCATCGATCAAAGAAGCCAAACCTGTAAACAAGAGAGCGGTTACAATTAAAATGACAAAAAACCTTCTCACCAAAATCACCTCCTGTGATATAAAAAAAACCGGGCTACTTTTCAGCAGCCCGGTTTTTTCTCTATCTTCCCTTTAAGCAGCACCACAACAGATGCTACCCGGGAAGAAAACCGGGCTGCCTCTGTTGTAATGCTTTATCATTTGAGATGCTTTCTTTTCAAATAAATTTATAAACATTTGAGCAACTCCTATCACTATTTTTCCAAAATAATACTACATTAAAGCACACATGTCAACCTGTTTTTAATCTCCAGCTACATCCAAAAACTCGACCAGTACAGAAGGAGTATAGAATGAATCAGAAACGAGCTTAATGTCATTTCCTACCCCTTCTATACGCCTGAGCAGGTCGATGAAGTTCCCGGAGATAGTAATTTGTTCAACTGGCTTGACTATCTTTCCGCCTTCAACTTGATATCCAAGTGCACTCACCGAAAAATCCCCTGAAACAGTTCTCACACCAGAATGCAATCCATCAAGCGCTGTTATAACAAGACCACTATCAAGTTCCTTCAGCAAATCATCAAAACTTTTACTGCCTGGTTCTACAATAACGTTTAATGGGACGCATTTGCTCTCAAAGACATTACCTGTTGGTAAGACTCCATCTTTTTTCGCTGATTTGAGAGAATGAAAATATGTAGTTAAAGTACCATCCTTAACAAATTCTTTTTTCATTGTTGGAACACCTTCATTATCAAATGATCTCCGAACAGGTGTTTTGTTCGAAAGAGGATCTTCTATCAGTGTCAATTTTTCACTCGCAATCTGTACACCAAGCTTTCCCTTAAGGGGGGATAGACCTTTCTGTACATTTTCAGCAGAGAAAATCGGCAAAAACGCCGTGAACAGTTCCGCAAAGACATCACGTCGCAGAATCGCCCGATATTTTCCAGAAGAAACACTACTTGCACCAAGCTGTGAAAGAGCTTCATTGGCTGCTTGAGAAACTACCTCTTCAAAATCTATATCTGATGGTTTTGAAGCAAAACAAACCTTTGTCCCTCTCTTTGGCTTCTGACCATCCGAAGCAATCAGATAAATGAAAGCAGCTCCAAGGCCAGTACTTTCCTTCAATTGTAGGCCACTGGTATTAAAGAGTGTTATGTTACGTCTTTCATGCTCATACGCACTCATTATGACCATTGTTATTCTTTTATCAACAGAAAGCGCCTTCTGTTCCATCATTTTTGCAAAATCTATTTTTTCTTTAACTGATATCCGCTCGAATTCATCCACAAAATTTTGGGCAGGTGAATATTCTCCTGAGCCATCGTAAATCACATCTTCTTCAAGAGTATCGGTAACTTCCAGATTCTCATATGCGCTTTCGACGAGAAATTCCGCAGTTTTTTCATCAAGGATTTCACTGGTTGAAAATGATGATTTGCCATTTTTAATACCCTTAAATACTATTTTGAAAGATTCGGCATCTGTGTAGTTTTCTATATTTTGCTTACTGATGACTACACCAAACTCTTTTCTGTTAGTTAAAAGTAATTGACTGTCATCAAATCCCTTCTTCTTTGCCAGAAGAAACACCTTATCTCTAAAATCATCTATTTTCATTTGTTTCGCCCCCCAACAATGAGTTCGCTTACCCGTATAGTGGGTTGACCAACGTCCGCTGGAATACTTCCTGAAATCGATCCACACATCCCCTGGCCTCTAGCTAAATCGTTGGCAACCATATCTATTTTTGCTATAACATCTATTCCTTTACCGATAAGCGTTGCACCCCGTACTGGCTTTGTGATCCTCCCTTTTTCTATCAAATAACCTTCTGCTACAGCAAAATTAAACTCCCCTGTTGAAGGATGCACTGATCCGCCACCCATTTTTTTCGCATAAAGCCCGTATTCAGTTGCAGCAATTATTTCTTCTGGAAGATGTTTGCCCGGTAATATAAAAGTATTACTCATTCTGGAAGTCGGTGCAAATTTATAACTTTGTCTTCTGCCACAACCATTTGGCTTCATTCCCATTTTCTTTGCATGGAACCGATCAACCAGATACGATTTCAGAACACCATTTTCTATCAGCACATTACGTTGTGTTGGCGTGCCTTCATCATCGATATTCGCAGAACCCCAAGCATTAGGGATTGTTCCATCGTCAACAGCCGAAACACATTCGGCAGCAACTTTTTGATTTAATTTTCCAGCAAAGACCGAGGCACCTTTTGCAACAGAGGTTGCCTCAAGCGCATGCCCACAAGCTTCGTGAAAGATTACTCCGCCAAATTCATTTGCAATCACAACAGGCATTTTCCCCGCCGGCGCATGATCTGCTTTTACCATTCTGTCAGCTACCCTCGCTGCCTCAGCACCTATATCATGAGGATTGAATAAATTGAAAAATTCTATACCCATAGCTGCCCCTGGTCCATAAAATCCAGATTCCTGCTCCCCGTCTTTTGAAGCCACAGCATTGACCATTAACCTCGTCCTGACTCTGCGATCCTCAGCGATCAAACCATCAGAGTTAGCTATGAACACTTTTTGATCGTAATCCCAATATCTGATAAGAACTTGCGTTATAAGGCTTGAATAACCCTTGGCACCTTCATACGCCAATTTCATTATTCTCGCTTTGTCAGTTTTTGAAACTTCCTGTGGATAATAAAATATTAAATGATTGTTTTTCACATCATTTCTTGTCATATCAATCTTTTTTTCGCTTCCATTGCCTGCCGACAAAGCCTGTATAAGCCTATCCACCATTGAAATGAGTTGTTCTCTGGCAAAAACATTTGTGTAGGCATACACCTGCTGATCATTTTTGAAAAGCCTCAACCCTATTCCGAATTCTCTGTCACTACTGGCTGTGTCGATTCTTCCATCCGTCATCGTCATAACCGTGCTGGTCCTGTCTTCAGAGAATATTTCCACAAATTCGGCACCTTTTTTAATTCCATAAACTATTACGTCCTGAACAACTTTCTCATCAAGCAATTTTTGCACCTCCTCAAATATTTATTCTATCATTCAAAGATTTATAATGCTAAAATTATGGCCAGAGGTGAAAAAATGGAGTTAGTTGTACTTTGCAGTGCTGGATTGGAAAAAGCTCCGTGTATTGAATTAAAAAAACTCGGTTTCAAAATCAAAACAACAACATCTGGTCATGTTCATTTTGATGGCCATCTGATCGATATCCCTAAACTGAATCTTTATTTAAAAAGTGCTGACAGGGTGATGATCAATGTAACAGATTTTCCATCAGAAACCTTCGATGAATTATTCGAAGGAACTTTTAGCGCTAATTGGAATGAACTGGTACATAAAAGAGGAACAATAGTGGTTGAAAAAGTAAAGATTACAAACTCAAAACTATCCGCAAAAGGGGCCGTAGCTTCAATTGTGAAGAAAGCCATTTACAGCAAAATAAAATCCGACAATCAGCCCGATGGTATTATATATCCAATGTACATATACATAAAAAACAATTTTGTCAGTCTAATGCTTGACACAACAGGTAAAAACAGCCTGAGCAAAAGAGGTTACAGAATGAAAACCTCATCTGCCCCATTGCGTGAAACAATAGCAGCCGCCCTGATACTGATAAGCGGGTGGGATCAGGAGGTTCCGCTGATCGATCCATTCTGTGGTAGTGGTACCATAGCAATTGAAGCTGCGAGAATTGCTTTACAAATGCAAAATAACAAACGAAGTTTTTCATTTGAAAACTGGCCATTGTTTAAAGATTTAAAACCATCGATTGTCAACCAGCATGAATGCAAGCGAACAGTGGCGATAGGGTACGACAAAAACCCGGATATTTTGCAAGTGGCAAATGAAAACGCCATAAGAGCTGGTGTAAAAAAATATGTGAGATTTCACTGCAGCGATTTTGAAAAATTACCCATATTCCATGAAAAACTACACATTGTCACTAATCCACCATTTGGTTTAAGAATGAGAGAAGGAAATGCAAGTTTCTACAGAAAACTCTCAAAATTGAGAAAAATCTTTCCAGATGCCCGGTTATGTCTGATAACCCCAAGAGAAGATTTACAAAAAATGATCTCAATAAAATTGCAAAGAAAATTCAGATTTCAAAACAGCGGTTTGTGGACCTGGTGTTACATCTTTTGAAATCAAAGAAGGGGCAAAAGCCCCTTCTTTAAGCCATTTTTTCTGCTTCAGCAGCTCTCGGTGTTTCTTCTATTTGGATATTTGCAAAAGTTTCAAGGCCAGTTCCAGCTGGCACCAGTTGTCCAACTATAACATTTTCTTTCAGGCCTTCAAGCAAATCTATACTTCCCTCAACAGCAGCTTCAGTTAAAACCTGCGGTGTTTGTTGGAATGAAGCCGCACTGAGCCAGCCTTTTTGCTCAAGGGATGCTTTTGTTATCCTCAAAAGCCTTCGCCTGTACCTCATAGGTTCCTTAGGAGCAATTTGATATGTAATCTGTTTGCCTTCATCATATATGCATATTTCCTTTACGCCAGATTCCACGGCCTTTTCAAGAATTTCTTCAGTTACTTCTGTTCCCTCAGATGCTATTTCTTCAACTTCATCACTAACTTTTGCAACTACCTTTTTCGCAAGTATTTTACCCAGAACAAAATTTCTATTGCTTTGGGCATTTGCATTTTCTCTCAAAATTTTCTCGTTTATTTTCTCAGCTTCAGATATAGTCATAAGTTGGCCTGGCAGAAAATCTGTATCTCCCGGATCAACTATTTCAACTCTGCCAAGCATTTGTTTTATGATAATCTCAAAGTGCTTATTGTGTATCTCGACACCCTGCTCTACGTAGACTTTCTGCGTTTCTTTCAATAAATACATTGCCGTTGCCTCAACTCCAAGTGTATCCATTAATTTTCTAAGTCTGATTGCCCCTGTCGTGAGTGGTGTTCCAGGTAAGACCTTCTGACCAATCCTAACCTTCACTTTGGTTTTCTCCGGAACTTCGTATTCGTGTATACCTCCCGAATAATCTTCAATGTAGATTTTCTGCCTTCCTTCCACTTCTTTAATATCTTTCACAAAGCCTGTTTCAGTACTGAAAATTCCCTCAGGTTCTTTAAGTTTTTTCCTTGCTTCGAAAAGCTCTTCAGCTCTCGGCAACCCCTGAGTTATATCTGCTGTAGTAGCTATTCCACCCGTGTGAAAGGTTCTCATGGTCAGTTGAGTTCCAGGCTCACCTATAGACTGCGCTGCAATTATACCAACCGCTTCACCAACATTGACAACTTTGTGATTGGACAAATCCATGCCATAACACATTGCGCAAACACCTTTTTCTGCTTCGCATGTAAGCACTGACCGGACATAGATATTGGGTCTAACTTTGATCTGACTTACTCCATTTTCTTCCAGAATCTTTGCTGTTAATTCGTCTATTTCTTCTCGAAGGACCACCAGTTCCTTTTCGCCCTTTTTATCTTTAATAACTTGTTCGGAAATAGTACCAACTACCGGGTACATCTTTATTTTGAGCTGCTTTTTGCCAGCATTCTTAGCATTTCTGACAACATCCCAGTTAAGTTCTGTTCCCTCTTCATAATAAACTCCGTCAACTGTTCTGATTTCCTCACATACTTCTGCATAACAGTGCGGAAGCTGGAGGCCTTGTAAGTCCAGTACCTGCTCAACACTGACAGGCACAGAAACCACGTACTCAGCCAGAAACTCGGCATCTTCATCAGAAAGCATGGCATTCCTAACATATTCTCTTCCTGTCACCGGATTTTTGATAACCTCTCCTGTCAATGGATCAACAACATCCCTTGAAAGAACCCTTCCAAAGAGAAAATCTTTCAGTTTCTGCACAGTGAGATCATCACTGATAAGTTCTACAGCTTTTAAACCTTCATGCGTACCACAATCAGTTGTTGTTATAACTATACTCTGTGCCACGTCGACTAATCTGCGGGTTAGATATCCTGCAGATGATGTCCTTAAAGCTGTATCGGCTGCTCCTTTTCTTGCACCATGTGTTGATATAAAGAATTCCATACTTGTTAAGCCTTCACGGAAATTAGATATGATAGGTATTTCTATCGTTTTTCCGGAAGGATCAGCCATTAAGCCCCGCATACCTGCAAGCTGTTTTACCTGATCTATATTACCTCTTGCACCGGAATTGACCATCATGAAAATCGGATTGAACGGATTTTCACCGAGAGCCTGCTGAGTAACAAACTGTACATCCTCTGTTGCTTTATTCCAGATCTTTATTATTTCTCTATATCTTTCATCAAAAGTAAGAAAGCCTCTTCTATATTCCTCTTCAACCTGTTCGACTCTTTGCTCAGCTCCTCTGATTATCTCATCTTTTTTCGGTGAAACAATCAAATCTTTCAAAGATATGGTCAATCCAGAAACTGTAGCGTAATGAAAACCAAGATCTTTCATGTCATCAAGAAGATCCGCGGTTGCATCTATACCGTGGCGCTTGAAAGTATCGTATATAAGATTCTTTATCTCTTTTTTTCCAAAAACACGCGTATAATCTCTCAGATCGGGAAGAATTATCTCATTGAAAATAATCCTTCCTACAGTCGTTTTAACAATTTTTTCCTGATCAGAAACTTTCACCTTTGCGAGAACAGGCGTATGAAGATCAACATAACCCAGAGAATATGCAAGAATAGCTTCTTCTGTTGAGCCAAATCGATATCGAATCTCCTCGGTTTTAACATCATCAAAATCTTTTCCAATAGCAGTCAGATAGTAAACACCAACGATTATATCTTTTCCGGGCATAGAAATCGGTTTTCCATGCGCAGGAGATATTATATTGTATCTTGACAGCATCAGATATTTGGCCTCTGCCTGTGCAGCTGCTGAAAGTGGAACATGAACTGCCATCTGGTCCCCATCAAAATCCGCGTTGAAAGGTGGACAAACCAGTGGGTGCAACTGTATTGCGTTACCTTCTATCAACTTTGGTTCAAATGCCTGTATAGACATGCGATGCAATGTTGGGGCGCGGTTGAGCAGCACTGGATGACCTTTTATCACCTCTTCAAGAATATCCCAAGCCTCAGGCATTTCCTTTTCTATAATTGCCTTTTTCATCTTACGTGCCGTTTTACTTGATTCTCCGCCTTCTTTCAGCAGCTGTGCAAGTACAAACGGCCTGAACAACTCCATAGCCATCTTCTTTGGTAAACCGCACTGGTGTATTTTCAAATCAGGCCCAACGACAATAACAGCTCTTCCTGAATAATCCACACGTTTTCCAAGTAAATTTCTTCTAAATCGACCCTTCTTACCCTTAACAAGATCTGTCAAAGACTTGAGGGCTCTTCCGTTTCTATCTGCAACAGCCTTTCCTATCCTTCCATTGTAAATAAGACTATCAACAGATTCCTGAAGCATTCTCTTCTCGTTTCTTACTATGATATCTGGTGCATTCAAGTCTAAAAGCCTTCTTAATCTGTTGTTCCTGTTTATTACCCTCCTGTATAAATCATTTAAATCTGTTGTGGCAAATCTACCTCCATCTATTTGAATCATTGGCCTGAGTTCAGGAGGTATGACTGGCACTGCTTCAAGAACCATCCATTCAGGTTTTGTTCCCGATTTAATGAGGTTTTTTACGATCTTCAACCTCTTCAATAATTTGAGAGCCTTTCCGCTGCTTCTTGGCAATTGTGAAAGTTCCGATTCGATCTGAGCTTTCAATTTCTCAAGGTCTATTTTTTCAAGAAGCTTTTTGACAGCGGCTGCTCCATAATGTGCTTCGATTTTCCCCGGATACAGCTCTTTATAAGCTTCATATTCGCTTTCTGTTATGATAGAACCCACAGAAAGGCCTGTTTCCTTTGAAAGTTCATCGTCTATTTCGGTTACCGCAACAATTGGTCTATCATTCTCGACTTCAGCTTCTACGGTGAATTGCTGTGGGTAATAGTCTTCAAAAATCTTATATTCATGAGCTGACAGAACCTCATCTTCAAATAAAAATCTATCAGCTAAGTAATCTCCTGCTTTTACTTTGTCCCCATCATTCACATATGGAAGTGACCCTTCAAAAATCGGGTACCGCTTTTCTTGAATGAGCTGCTCGACATAAAGCATACCCGCTGATAGCACTTCGTAAGTGTCATCTTCCAGCGGTCTAACATTGAGCTCTTTTCCAAAAACAACTTTTCCTGAGGCAGGACTTGTAATTGCAGGTATTGTTCCTCCGCTCAATAATTCATCCGCTGCCTTGACTTTGCTACCATTTTTTACCAGAACTCTTACACAGTATGGTATGGTAACAGTCACCGGTTGTTCTTTACTTGTAGTAAGTGGTTTAATAGTCAAAGTTGAAGCGATTTCGTCTATCTCCACTGTTCCATCAAAAGGTGCATAAAATGGGGCGATTTGCTTTTCAGGTACTAATATTGTCCCTTCTTTGACCTCTTGGCCATTTTTGGAGAGTAGAATCATACCAGGCTGGAGCTGAATGGGAATTTTCTTACTATCCTTGACGGTTATCCAGATAATCTCCCGCCCTGTGTTGGTTTGTTCTGACTTTATAGACACTTCACCATCAATATCAGAAACAACTGGTGATTTTGGATTTTTAACAGTTACAGCAATTTCAGCGTCGAAATCTAAAACCTTTTTGTAAACCTCATATTCTGTCTCATAGAGAACATCACCAGCGGCAAATTGTGTCTTTTTTGAATCTGTGATTATATAACTGCGTTCAATAATTCTTCTGCTTCCATGATAAACTATGTTTTCAAGATCGCGAGCCGGTATATTCAACAGAGTTGAAAGTATGCTTGGGCTGCTCTTGAGATACCAAACGTGAACAACCGGCGCAGCAAGCTCAATATGGCCCATTTTCTTCCTGCGAGCTTCTTTTGACTCAACTCTGACACCACATCTTTCACACACAGTGCCTTCATACTTTTTTCCTTTGTACTTACCGCAGGCGCATTCATAATCTTTCGTTGGTCCGAAAATCTTTTCACAAAATAAACCATCTCTCTCTGGTTTAAAAGACCTGTAGTTTATAGTTTCCGGTTTTTTCACTTCTCCACTTGACCATGCACGAATAATTTCTGGAGAAGCTACACTTACTCTCACTGAAGCAATTTTTCTCTTAAAAGTTGATATCGCCATACGTTCCCCTCCTCGGCAGGTTTCTCAAACCCGGTCAATATCAATTTCGTTGCCATTCTCGTCGTACACCCTGATATCAAGAGCAAGTCCTCTTAACTCTTTGATCAAAACACGAAAACTTTCTGGTATACCGGGTTCTGGTATATTCTTGCCTTTGAGGATAGCCTTGTAAACCTCGTTCCTGCCTTTTATATCATCAGATTTAATGGTGAGCATTTCATTGAGCGTATGCGCAGCTCCATGTGCCTCCAGAGCCCAAACTTCCATTTCACCAAATCTTTGGCCACCAAACTGTGCCTTACCTCCAAGAGGCTGTTGATGTATTAGAGAATATGGTCCTGTTGAACGGGCATGTATCTTGTCCTTCGCAATATGAACCAGCTTCATCATATATATATAACCAACGACAATTGGCTCTGCAAATGACTCACCAGTTCTTCCATCCCTCAGCACAACTTTGCCTGAAGGTTCATTATCACTATCTCCTTCTTCAAGACCAACTGCCCGTCTTTCCTCATATAACCACGGCAATATCTCATTTTCCTTGGCACCATCAAAGACAGGTGTTGCAAACCAGTTTCGCGTAAGTTTAGCAAGCCAACCAAGATGTGTTTCAAGTATCTGACCAACATTCATTCTTGATGGCACTCCAAGTGGGCTCAAAACCAGCTGAACAGGCGTACCATCGGGTAAAAATGGCATATCTTCTTTTGGAAGAATTTTTGATACCACACCTTTGTTTCCATGTCTTCCAGCAAGTTTGTCTCCAACTTCGAGAGTCTTTCGACAAGCGACATAAACCTTAACCAGTTTGTTGACCCCTGCACCAAGATCTGTTTCTTCGTCTTTATCGAACACTTTAACATCTATAACTCTGCCATCGGTTCCATGAGGAAGCCTGAGTGAAGTATCTTTAACATCTTTTCCTCGTTCGCCAAAAACAGATCTTATGATCTTCTCCTCGGGTGTAGTTTCACCTTCACCTTTTGGTGTTACCTTACCAACCAGAATATCCTGGGGTCCAACATAAGCACCTACCCTGACTATTCCATTTTCATCGAGGTTTCTCAGCGCTTCTTTACTCACGTTGGGAATATCAACTGTTATTTCTTCTGGTCCAAGTCTTGTATCTCTGGCCTGAGTCTCGTAAACTTCTATGTGAATTGAAGTGAAGGTGTCCTCTTCCAAAAGTTCTTCGCTTACCAATATCGCATCTTCGAAATTGTACCCTTCCCATGGCATGAAAGCAACCAGTACATTTTTCCCGAGTGCGAGTTCTCCCATATCAGTTGCCGGACCATCTGCAATCACGTCCCCTGCCTTTACTATGTCTCCAATATCTACTATTGGACGTTGATTTACCGTTGTATCTTGATTTGTTCTCATGAATTTCATTAATCTGTATTCATCCAGAACAGGTTTACCATTTTTCAAAACAGGTTTACCATTTTCATCCATTCTTTCAATAACTATTTTTCTTGAATCAACTTTCTTAACTCTACCGCTGTATTTGGCTTGAACAACATAACCAGAGTAAAGTGCCGCATCATACTCGACACCAGTAGCAACAAACGGAGCTTCGGGTTTCACAAGAGGAACTGCTTGTCTCTGCATATTTGATCCCATTAAAGCTCTATTTGCATCATCATGCTCGAGGAATGGAATAAGTGATGTTGAAACGCTCACTATTTGCTTTGTTGAAACATCCATGAATTGGACTTTATTTTTCTCAACAAACTGCAATCTTTCCATGAATCGCACAGGAACTCTTTCATCAAGTATTCTGCCATCTTTGTCAATCTTGATTGTGCACGGAGCTATATTGTAATGTTCTTCTTCATCGGCTGTCAGATAAACGATTTCACTGGTAACAACCCCATTGACAACTTTTCTATATGGAGTGGTTAAAAAACCAAATTTGTCAATATTCGCATACACCGCTAATGAAGTTATAAGACCTATGTTTGCACCTTCGGGTGTTTCTATTGGGCACATCCTTCCATAATGAGAATGATGCACGTCCCTAACTTCGAATCGAGCTCGCTCTCTTTTCAATCCGCCTGGGCCCACTGCAGTTAATCTCCTTTTATGTGTTAATTCGGCAAGTGGATTAACCTGTTCCATAAACTGGGATAGCGGACTGGTTGCAAAAAATTGATTGATACCAGCTATTATCGTTTTTACATTTATCAGGCTCTGAATAGATATCTTGTCGAGTGAAGCATAAAGCGTCAAGCGTTCTTGAATTAATCTCTGAGCACGAGCAAAGGCTCTTTCAAACTCCAATTTTATTAATTCACCGACAGTTCTGACCCTTTTGTTTCCAAGATGGTCTTTTGTGTCCATTATTTCCGGATTTTTACTTACATCAAGCAAATATCTACTTGCAAGTACTATATCCATAGGTGTTAAAACAGGATCTTCAGGATTATATTCCACTGATTCGACTTCTTCTTCTGGAAGTCCTTTAACTTGAGCGAGATATCTTCTGTAAGCCTGAGTCAATCTCTTGTTTATCTTGTATCTTCCAACATCAGACAGTTCAAATCTCTCGGTGCTGAAATATAAACTCGTCAAATATGCTTTTGCTGTGTTAACCCTGGGAATCTCTCCCGGCTTCAACTTTCTAAAAATCTCTACGTACGCTTTGGAAGAATCAACTTCCCCATAGGTATCTACCATCTTTTCCAGGGTCTTTTGGGCAGCAGGATGCGCTCTCACTACGGTTGCTATTTTGGATTCTAAAATAGCCTGTGATGCTGCCTTAGTTAAAACCCCACCTCTTTCTACAATTTTCTTTCCATCTAAAACAACATCATGGAGAATTATTGATCCAACAGCTTTTTCCATAGTGTATTCATCGTCAGCATCAATCGGATCAGGAAAGAGGTCCAAAATTTCAAGGTCGTCAGTGAACCCCAATGCTTTAAACAGCAAAAAGAGATTTATACGTCTTTTTCTGTCAATTCTCGCATAAAACATATTGTCTGCGCTGTAGTAGAGTAATTCCAGCCACGCACCTCTTACAGGTAGAAAATGAGCAACATAAATTGGAGATACAACCTGAGTTTTCGGAATTTCATCAACAAAGTAAACACCGGGCGCTCTCACAAGTTGACTGACAATAACTCTTTCCGCACCGTTAATTATAAATGTTCCATTTTCAGTCATGTGCGGTATCGAACCAAGGAAAGCCTCTTCTTCTCTCATCTCACCAGTATTTACATCAGTAATACGTACTGTGGTGTAAACCGGGACAGTGTAAGTAAGCCCTTTTTGTTTGCATTCTTCAACGGGCGCGTTTGGTTGTCCCACTTTTGTTGAAACAAATTCCAAGACGAATCCTTTTTCACCTTTTTTCAAATCACCTTTGTGAGGTTGAGAAGTAATTGGAGAGAATTTCTTGAGGACTTCTATTAATCCGTTCTCAAGAAAATCTTTGTAAGAATCAATTTGAATTGATATGAGATTTGGAACTTTCACAGCATCATGGATGCGGCCAAAGGTGAGACGTTCCCTCTTCCCGTAACAAACGGTTCGCATCAAATCACCTCGTTTTGCGGTAAAATATTTCTCAGGAGCCGAAAACATGAGGTACCATTAAAGAGTAGAGACACCAAAGTATGTTAACACAAAACAACCTATACCAGCGATGCTGGTATAGGTTTGATACATTTTCTTTGCCTATAAGAAAAGCTTTTCACACTATTTCAAAGTAACCTCGGCGCCAGCCTCTTCGAGCTTCTTTTTTATGTCTTCTGCTTCATTTTTAGGAATACCACTTTTTACAATCGCATCTGGACTTCCGGCCTTCTCGACCAGATCTTTTGCCTCTTTCAAACCAAGACCGGTTATTTCTCTGACAACTTTGATAACACCTATCTTGTTGCTGCCAAAGCCTTTTAACAAAACATCAAATTCTGTCTTTTCTTCGGCCTGAGCCTGTTGCGCGCCTGCAGCAGGTGCTGCTGCAGCAGCCACTGCTATGGGGGCAGCCGCACTTACGCCAAATTTTTCCTCTAATGCCTTAACAAGCTCTGCGAGCTCCGCAACTGTTAGTTTTTCAATAGCTTCCACAATCTGCTCTACATTCATTTTACCACACCTCCATCATTTCGATTTCTTATCATGTATTGCATTCAAAGCATACAAAAGCTTTCTTATAGTGCCACTCAGAACATAAACAAGATTTGTCAGAGGAGCTTGCACTCTTCCAACGACCATTGCATACAATTCTTCCTTTGTAGGCAACGATGCCAATTTGCTTACGTCATCAGCGGTAAAATAGTTTCCTTCCAGAAATCCACCTTTAAATATTCCTTCGAGTTTTTTCTCTTTCGAAAAAGAGTGAGTGATCTTTATTGCTTCAATAGGATCATCAGACAGAACATAAAGCACCGCCGTTGGTCCTGCAAGTATACTTTGAAAGTCTTTTTCTGCATAACCAACTTTTGAAAGGGCACGGCCTATCAAAGTGTTTTTCGCAACCGTAAAGCGAGCTTCACGTTCATATTTAGAGTACAACCTTCTTCTTAGATCTCTCATCATAGCGACATTGAATCCTGAGTAATTAATGAACATTACAAGCGACGAGTTGGAAAAGTCATTTTCCAGTTTTTCAAGAACTGCCTCTTTTTGTTGTCTCGTTATCAATTTTGCACCTCCTTTCAATAAAAAAGGTCTCAAAAAGAGACCCCGCAGCAAAAGAAACTATATTATTAAACGTTTCTTTCGCCTCGGTAGGCGGGGACTCCCCTTTTTCAGCATAGACCTACTGTCTTTGGCGAAAAGCAATTATTCAAATATTTTCTAAATCAGATTGATCAATTTTTATTCCCACACCCATCGTCGAACTCAGGACAACTCTTTTTATGAACTGCCCTTTTACACCCGCTGGTCTCAAGGCAATGATCTGTCTGTATGCACTCAGCAGATTTTCTCTGAGTTTTTCTCCGTCAAAAGAACACTTTCCCACCGGTATATGTATACAACCTGTCTTGTCATTGCGAACTTCAATTCTTCCCATTTTAAACGCTTTAACTGCTGTCTCAACATCCTCTGTAACTGTACCAGATTTCGGTGATGGCATTAAACCACGGGGACCTAAGATTTTACCCAACTTTCCTATCGATCTCATCATATCAGGCGTAGCTATCGCAACATCAAAATCGGTGAAATTCTCGTTAGTTATTTTTTCTACCAGTTCATCTCCTCCAACATAATCTGCGCCTGCATTTTTCGCAGCTTCAGCCTTGTCTCCTTTTGCAAAGACCAGCACTCTAACTCTCTTACCTGTCCCATGTGGAAGAGTAACAGTGCTACGAACTTGTTGTTCTGGTCTCTTGGTATCTATATTCGTGGACAGGTGCAGTTCAACAGTTTCATCAAATTTTGCCGTAGCAGTTTGTTTAACCAGCTCTATGGCATCATCAACACTATAAAAACGGGTTCGATCAACTTTTTGCCTTATTTCCTGATACCTTCTGGAGTGTCTCGGCACACGCCTCCTCCTCTCACAAATCAATCTACAATTTCAATACCCATACTTTTAGCTGTTCCTTCAACTATCTTGACAGCAGCTTCAAGATCATTAGCAGTTATATCCGGCATCTTTATTTTCGCAATTTCCTCTAATTGCTTTCGGGTAACCTTGCCAACATTTTTCCTTTTGGGTTCACCTGATCCTTTTTCAAGCCCTGCCGCCCTTTTCAGCAAAAACGAAGCCGGCGGTGTTTTAACAACAAAGCTGAATGATCTGTCTTCATAAACCGTTATAATCACAGGAAGAATCATCCCTGCTTTATCAGCAGTTTCTGCATTGAATCTCTTACAGAATTCCATTATGTTTACTCCTCGTTGGCCAAGCGCTGGTCCAACAGGAGGAGCTGGTGTCGCTTTACCAGCAGGAAGCTGTAATTTAACCTCTGCGACTACTTTTTTAGCCATCGAAGTTTTCCCTCCTTATGGTGGTTTGGGAATATTCCCTCCCACTTCACTGGATCCTTTCAACTTCCGATATCTTTACCGTGACCGGTGTTTCACGGCCGAAAATAGTTACTGCCACTCTTAGCTCTTGTTTCTCAGCATCTATCTCTTTTACTACACCTGCAAAATCTTCAAACGGTCCTGATGTTATTTTGACAACATCACCAATGTGAAAGTCCAGTTCCACTTTGATCGGTTTCATTTTCTCCTCATAAGTTTCCAAACCTGCAAGCCTCAGAATCACCCGAGCTTCACGAGGTTTCATTTCTAAGGGTTGTCCTCCAGAAGAAACAAAATCTATTATGCTTGGAACATTTCGCGCAAATTGCCAGGTCTCATCATTCATCATCATTTCTACAAAAACATATCCAGGAAACAGTCTTCTCTTATGAGTCTTTGCGATTCTGATTTCCTTCCTTGTTCCGAGATCCACTATTTCCACACGCCCACCAGACGTCGCGTAGATTTTTCTTCCATCGGCGAGAAGCTCGCCATTCTTTGCTTGCTTTCCCTTAAAAACCTTCTGTGAGTCGTAGACATCTAAGGGTATATGGTAGATGTCTATTTCACCATCTTCCCTCTGAATCTCAACACGCTTAACCCTCTCGTTTTCAACTATTTTTCCATCCAGTTCGCAGATATGTTCAAAATCCTTCGTCAATGGCATTCCCTGTTTTATGCGAGCACCAATTTTAATACCCGTTTCGAGTTTTGACCCTTCTGGCAAAAAGTATGTTTTCGAGTATTTTCTGTCTATCGTTTCAACAGTTACTTTTCTGTAATTTTTAACATTCACCACCACACCACTGTGTCGAGCATGGATGGGGGGTTCCTCAGCCAGTAAATCTCCTCTCTCAACGTCGGCACCACTTTTAACAACCAGCTTGGCATTAAGAGAAACCGCGAAACGCTTTATAGATTTTGATGTAGCATCCAGAATCGTTTCTTCAGGAACCAGTATTCTGCCGAAATATCTTTCAAATCCTGTGGATCTTATTTTCGCTTCCAAGTTTTCCTTCGCCGTTTGCTCAAATCCGGCCATCGTTCTAAGGATGAACCACTTTTTTTTCACAAAAATCACCCTATGCCAATTGCTTTCAAAAACGTTCTAATTGCTCCAGAGAAGACCATGTCCAGCACAAAAAAATAAACCCCCATTACTACCAGTATTAAAACAACAACAGAAGTGGAGGTCAGAAGCTCATTTCTACTTGGCCAGTGGGTTTTTTTTGCTTCAGCAGCAACCTCCCGAAAGAATTTTTTTATTTTTTCCACAGATATCCCTCCATGGTACAAAAAAATTTGGCAGGGCCGGCAGGACTCGAACCTGCAACCCCCGATTTTGGAGACCGGTGCTCTACCAATTGAGCTACGGCCCTACATCGATCACAACTTAGTTTCGCTATGAACAGTATGTTTGTTGCACTTTGGGCAATATCTTCTGAAACTCAGCTTTTCCTTGGCAGTTTTGTTTTTGTCCGTATAATAGTTCTTTTTCCCGCACTCAGAACACTTAAGTGATATTTTCACTCTCATTTTCCACACCTCTTAAGATAAAAGTGGTGGTGAGGGGAGGATTTGAACCTCCGAAGGCGTTCCGCCAGCGGATTTACAGTCCGCCCCCTTTGGCCGCTCGGGCACCTCACCACCCATCTGTGGAGCCAGCGAAGGGACTCGAACCCCCAACCTGCTGATTACAAATCAGCCGCTCTGCCGGTTGAGCTACGCTGGCACCGTGCCTTTGATATTATATGCTTACAATATTCATATGTCAAGCAGTCGCAATTCTGAAGATACAATATTTTTGTCTAACAGAGATTAAGTGTTTGTATCGTATTGGAAAAATTATCTGATAATATCTCCAAGTTCCTCTATGGCAAAATCCAATTTTTGCCTTCTCAATGTTTCGGGTGTCGGGACACCATTTGAATCCCAGCCTCGAAGTTTGTAATATTCGCTCAGCAGTAGATCGTATTTATCCCTTTCAAGTTTCATACCATTTATATCGTTTTCAAACCAACGCTGTGGTGGATAATCCATGTGCCTGTTCCATTTGCCTCTATATTCCCTGATCCAGTAACATCTTATGAGTGAATATACCCGGTCGGCTGCTTCATAAAGTCTATCCAGTGTATATTGTTCTCCGGTTATTGCGCTGAGGATTTTTGCATACCACTCCAGATCAACACCAAGTTCGACCCATGGTAAACGACAAGCTGTGAGCATTTCAAAAAGTCCACCTCTTATTCGTTGCTGCTCAACAACTTTTCTTGCTTTCTCCGGCGTATAAGTCATAACATATTCGCTTGTTGTGGCTTCTTCAAGAGGTGTTGATCCTATTTCCCAGGCTATGACCCACGCTTCTTTATGATGAGCTCCAATGGCGCTCGTTCCATAAGCAAGAGCCATTGCGGGATATATATAGCAATTATAAGCAGAGACCTCTAAGCCCTTTACATGCATTGCTAAATGCTGGAGATTTAGCTTTTCCGAAGCTTCTTTAACGCCATCTGCCAGAATATTTGCCAGTTCCCCATCTCTGTAAGCTATCTTTCTGACCAATTCTATAGTGTTATCATAATCTCCAAATTTTGGCGCGCCTTTCACATACCCCTTTTCCGAAGCTTCCATGATAAATCCCATCACTGCTCCCAGCGAAATAGTGTCAATGCCATATTCATCCGCCAACCTGTTTAAAACAGCAACCTTGTTCAAAAAAGGCATGCCCATATTTGGGCCAAGCATTCCAACATTCTCATAATCCAGTTCACTTTCTTTTCCTTCCATATCAAGTACGACGTTACCACAAATCATATTGCAATTTGGACATCCTCTTTTAGTAACTTTCATCGCTTCCATTGAATAACCATCAACAGTTCTGGCATATTCGAATTTCACCTGCCCAAAATTTCTAACTGGAAGGGCTTTATTTTTGTTTGCCCACTCAAGAGTGGCCAGTGTTCCCTGACGCATCCAAAAATCGTAAGCGGGAAGAGTGGGAATCATTTTGTATACATCTGTTGTGTACTTCTTGAAAGCCTCTACATCTCTTACCTGGACATCTCCCGTCCCTCTTATAACAACCGCCTTCAATTTTTTGCTTCCCATGACTGCCCCTATACCCGGTCTTCCCCCGGCTCTTCCATCCTGAGAAATAATGACAGCATATTTCACCAAGTTTTCTCCAGCTGGTCCTATGCTCAACACTCCTACGTTGTTTCCATGAACATCTTTCAATTTTCGCTCTGTTTCAAATGTACTCAATCCCCATAACCCTTCTGCGCTTAATATACTCACATTTTCATTATCAATATAAATGTATACTGGTTTCTCACTTGCACCTTCAACAACTAAAGCCATATAACCAGCCTTCCTCAAATGTACCGAAGCCATGGTACCTATATTTCCATCACCGTAGCCTCCTGTCAGGGGACTTTTAGCAGCCACGACGAGTTTTCCCCCACTGGGAGTTCTCAAGCCATTGTAAGGTCCTGCAGCGATAATGAGTTTGTTGCTTTCAGATAATGGATCAACGTGCTTTACTTCATCCCACAAAATCTTTGCAGCTATACCTCTCCCGCCGATGAAATTTTCAAGGTCCATTTTGTTCAACCTTTCAGCAACTACTTTTTTGGTTGACAGATTTACTCTTAAAATCATGTTATACCTCCTTTGACAATTTGCTTACAGCAATGAGTATAGCAAAACGGCAACCCAAATTCGTTAAGATGCACATGACAAAAACTCTGTGCTAAAACAAGAATAATCAGGGATTGTCATCTATATGATATCGTTTTATTATATTTTTTCAGGGTATAATGAATTTATGAATCGGAGGTGCTCGAAGTGTATCTTCAAGATATCATAAAAAAACTTAACGATTACTGGTCAGGTTTTGGGTGCCTGATTGATCAGCCATATGATATGGAAGTTGGAGCTGGAACATTTCACCCGTCAACATTTTTTGGATGCCTTAAACCTGATGAATGGAGTGTAGCCTTTGTTCAGCCAAGCCGTCGACCTACCGACGGAAGATATGGTGAAAATCCCAACAGATTGCAAAGATATTTTCAATATCAGGTGATAGTCAAACCTTCTCCGGACAACTGCCAGGAAATCTATCTCAAATCCTTGGAGAGTTTAAACATAAATCTTAAAGAACATGACGTTCGATTTGTTGAGGATAACTGGGAATCTCCAACCCTTGGGGCATGGGGAGTTGGCTGGGAAGTCTGGTTAGATGGTATGGAAATTACCCAATTCACCTACTTCCAACAAATAGGCGGTATCAGTTTAAAATCCATTCCACTTGAAATAACCTACGGAATAGAAAGAATAGCAATGTATCTGCAGAATAAAAATAGTATCTTCGATGTTATGTGGAATGACAAAATTTCATATGGACAATTATATCTGGAAAACGAAAAGCAATTTTCAAAGTATAATTTTGATCAGTCATCACCACAGAAGCTTTTTCAATTGTATGATATTTACCAATCCGAGTTTGAAAATCAAATAGAAAATGGCAATTACTTAGTTGCATACGATTACATGATCAAATGTTCGCACACTTTCAATTTATTGGACGCAAGGAACGCGATAAGTGTTTCTCAGAGACAGGAATACATAAGATCTATAAGATCTATGGCAAAACGATGCGCAGAAACTTTTCAGGGAGGTTCGTCAAAGTGACAAATACAGCTCTATTAGAAATAGGTATTGAGGAATTACCGGCAAGTGAAATGAGTCAGATACAGCAGCAATTACAGTTACTAACAGAAAAACTCTTTACAGAGAAAAGGCTTGCGTTTCGAACCGTTTTGTCCGTGGTGACTAATCGACGGATGGCAGTATTAGTGAAAGAAATTGCTGAGAGGCAGGAAGATTCTATCCTTGAAAAAAGAGGACCATCGAAAAGCACAGCTTTCTTGGATGGAAAACCCACAAAAGCTTTAATTGGTTTTTTGTCTGCGAATGAAGCGAGTGAAGAAGATATCTACTTAAAAGATGAATATGTGTACATTAGGAAAAAAGTACCTGGCAGAAAAGCATCAGAGGTTCTGCCTGAAATCTTTACTGAAGTTATCCAGAGTTTGAAATTCACCAAATCTATGAGATGGGGGAACGGAAAATATCTATTTGTGCGGCCCGTAAAATGGGTAGTTCTTATGCTAAATAATCAAATACTCCCTTTTCAGATTTTTGGAAAGAATTCTTCCAATAAAACTCAAGGACACCCGAATCTGCAAAAAGTCATCACTGTAGAAAATTGTGCTGATTATATCGATCTTCTTAAGAATCATTATGTACTTGTTAATCAAGAAGAGAGAATTGAGAAAATCAAAGCAGAACTGGCAAAGATTGAGAAAGAACATTTTCTCACGTGCGATAGAGACAAAGAGTTAATCAAGAAAATATCGAATCTTCTGGAGTGGCCAACAGCAATCGTTGGAAAATTCAAAGAGGAATATTTAAATCTACCTGAGGAGCTCATCACTGTCACGGTGAAGCATCATCTCAGTGCATTCACTACATTTGAAAATCAAAAAATAACGCCATATTTTGTGGCTTTTATTGACAATCCTTTTGGAAATATCGAAAAGATAACTATCGGATACAGCAACGTAGTAAACGCAAGACTTGAAGATGCAAGATATTACTTTGAAATAGACAAAAGATACAATCTTGAGGATTTCAATGAAAGATTAAAGGGAATGGTGTTTCAAAAAGAACTTGGTACTTTGTTTGACAAAGTTCTGAGAATAAAGAAACTTTCTCTATACATGGCTGAGAAATTAGGACTTTCCCAAATGGCTGAGAAAATCGGCAGAGCAGCAATCTTGAGTAAGGCTGATATAGCCAGCCATGTTGTGTATGAATTTCCAGAACTTCAGGGAACTATCGGAAAACTCTATGCATTGATGAATGAAGAAGATGCGGAAGTGGCGGAAGCTATAGAAGAACAATATTTTGATGAACCAAAAACAATTACTGGATCTATCATAGCTATTGCCGATAGAATAGACACCATAATTGGTAACCTTGCAGTTGGAAATATTCCATCTGGATCCCGGGATCCTTTTGGTTTGAGAAATAAATCAGATGTTATTTTCAAAACGATCGTGAACAGGAAATGGGACTTGGATCTCGAAGAATTGATAAGAGAGACACTTAAGCTTTTAAGCATAACATGCAAATGGGAAATTATAAGTGATTTCATGTCTAACAGATATTATGCGTTTTTGAGTGGCGAAGGATTCAACTATGATTTATCCAGAGCAGTGAATCATCTCTGGTCAAAACCACTGAGAGGATTTCTCTCGGCGAGGGCTCTGGCAGAAATGGTAAAAAACAACAGCTTCAACGAATTATGCGTAGGCTTTGAAAGAGTGCACAACATTACGAAAAATTTCAATGATACAAAATTCGACGGGGCTCTTTTTGAAGAAAATGCTGAAATAGAGTTGTTAAATCGGTTTATCGAAGTCAAATCGACGGTAGTTAGTAGCCTAAAAGAACTCGATTATGAAAGGGGTGTAAGTTCACTTATAACACTTAAACCTTTCATTGATAAGTATTTTGACGATGTTTTTGTTATGGTAAATCGTGAAGATATAAGAAAAAACAGGCTTGCTTTCCTGAAAAACATAGATGAACTTTTCATGATGATCGGCGATCTGACGCAGCTGATTAAAAGAGAATAAGGGCGCTGTTCGCCCTTATTCTACATCAATTTGAAAAAGATCCATAATTTGAAGATTCTCTTGTAATTATTATATCGTGCGGGTGACTTTCTTTGACTCCTGCGGTTGTTATTTTCACAAACCGGGCTTTTTCCTGCAATTCTCTCAAATCTTTTGCTCCTACATATCCCATACCTGCCCTGAGACCACCAACAAGCTGATGAACCACATCTTTAATTGTGCCCTTGTAAGGTACCATACCTTCAACGCCTTCAGGAACAAATTTGAAATTTTCACTTTGGAAATATCTGTCCGCACTTCCTCTTCTCATAGCCGACTCACTGCCCATACCCCTGTAAGCTTTATATTTTCTTCCCTGATAGAGAATAGCCTCACCCGGAGCCTCTTCAGTGCCAGCAAAGATGCTTCCAATCATAACTGAATCTGCTCCTGCAGCCAGGGCTTTGACTATATCTCCCGAGTACCTGATGCCGCCGTCAGCTATCAAAGTAATTTCATGATTTTTGCATACTTTTGAACAGCTCATTATGGCTGTTAGCTGAGGAACTCCTATCCCGGCTACAACACGGGTTGTACATATAGAACCAGGCCCTATACCAACTTTTATGCAGTTTGCCCCTGCTTCTATAAGTGCGAGAGCTCCTTCTGAAGTTGCAACGTTTCCAGCAACTATCAATAATTCTGGAAAATCAGATCTAATCATTTTGACCACATCTATAACCTTCTTAGAGTGTCCATGCGCGGTATCGACAACAACAAAATCCACCTGAGCGTCCTTCAATGCTTGTACTCTCTCTAAAGTATCATTGCCTGTTCCCACAGCTGCACCGACTATTAATCTTCCCTTGCTGTCACGCGCAGCAAACGGGTGTTCGACGACACTCATTATGTCTTTAATAGTAATTAAACCAGCGAGATGATTGTCAGAATCAACCAAGGGCAATTTTTCTACTTTATGCGTATGCAATATACCCTTAGCCTCATCCAGGCTTATAGAAGGATCGGCCACAATGAGCTGTGTTCGTGGCGTCATAAGCTCTCTAACTTTCCTTGAATAATTCTTCTCAAATCTAATATCTCTGTTCGTAATCAATCCCATCAATTTTCCTTCTTCATCAACTACCGGCAGTCCTCCTATTTTATAAGTAGACATAAGCATCAATGCATCGTGAATTGTATCCTCCGGATGGATAGTCACCGGATCATAGATAACCCCATTTTCAGTTCTCTTTACCACCAAGACCTGGTGCGCCTGTTCTTCAATTGACATATTTTTATGTATAACACCTACACCACCTTCTCGTGCAAGAGCCTTAGCAAGTTCTGCCTCTGTTACAGTATCCATCGCTGCACTCACTAAAGGAATGCTTAAATAAATGTCTCCTACCAATTTTGTTTTCACATCTGTCTGAGAGGGAAGTACCTCGCTATAACCCGGGATCAAAAGAACATCGTCAAAAGTTATGCCTTCTTCAAAAATCAAGATTCCACCTCCTAAAAAGCTTCATTTTGATGTAAGATGTTTGCTGAGATTATATCATCAAGGAGGTTAAAGCATGCAGGCACTTTTTATAAAGATAAGTGGTCGTGTCCATGGAGTTGGTTTCAGATATTTTACATATAAATTAGCAAATAAAATGAAAATTAAAGGATATGTTAGAAACGCGGAAGATGGATCAGTAGAGATTCACGCTGAAGCACCCGAAGAAATCCTCGTAGAGTTTCTCAAGGCAGTGTCCATCGGACCACCGATGGCTACCGTAATTAGTGTAAAATACGAAAGAGTGGCCGGACAAAATTTCACATCATTTGACATTGTGCCGTGAGAGGAGGATTGTTCAATAATGTTAATATCTTTTGAGGGAATCGATGGAAGTGGAAAAGGAACGCAATTGAGACTTTTTTTGTCTTACCTTAAAAATAAGAATTTACCTTATATACATGTCAGAGAACCAGGAGGGACCGAGTTAGGTGAGATTTTGCGGGAAATAGTGCTCAAAGGTCAATTTCAAATTTATCCAAAAGCTGAACTATTGCTTTTTTTGGCCAGCAGGGCTCAATTAGTTTCACAGATAATATTGCCAGCTTTGAAGGAAAACAAAGTAGTTGTAGCGGATCGTTTTATTGACTCGAGCGTTGTTTATCAAGGTGTCGGAAGAGAACTGGGGCCAGAGCTCGTTGAGAAACTCAATGACTTTGCAACAGATGGTTTAAAACCCGACCTGACTTTTTATATAGATGTACCAGTGGAAACAGCTCTCAAGAGAAAAAGAATTTTTGATAGAATTGAATCTGAAGGAATTGAGTTTTTGAAAAAAGTCAGAAAGGCATATCTGGAACTGGCAAGAAAGGAAAAAAGGATTTTCTTGATGAACGGCGAAAAAGCTATTGAAGAAATACACTCAGAAATCATACTAATTTTTGAGCAACTCTACTGGGGGATCATCAGGTGATTAGGTTAATACTAACAGAAGTGAACAGAGTTTTCAAAAATAAGTTATCCTTTCTAATAATGTTTCTTGTTCCAATAGTTGTCGTTTTTCTCACGTTGATCATGTTTAATAGTTTCAGCGTTTTGAACACTAAAATAGGTATCCTCAATCTTGATGATGATCCACTGTCTCGTTTCACCGTTGGCACAGTTATGTCACTCTTTAGAGGGGGAACCATATCTTACGTTGGACCTAATTATCAAAGTAAGCTGCTTTCAGGTGAATACAGTGCCATAGTGATAATTCCGAAGGATTTCTCTAAGAATCTTTATGCTGCCAAACAAACAACTCTGAGCTTCATACCAAGTCCTGTAGATCTTCAGGTATCAACGATTGTCTATCGACTGTTTAATTCCATGTTTGAAGATCTTCAGGGAAGCCCTTTTTTTGATCCTCAGGTTATGAAATATTTGTTCACATCTCCCGGATACCCGGCACCAAAATTAATCCTGCCAGAAAAGGAAAAGCTCATGAGTTTTGAATCACTGTTAACACCTATTGCAATTTTTCTATCAGCAGCTTTTGTCATAATAGCTATTTCGTGTAGCTCAACTACCCTGGATCGCCAGATTAAACTAACAGATATGTATATGACATATAATCTGTCAGGTTTTCTCTATATTGCAGCAAAGGTTATCGCATATAGTCTGATAGGAATGGTCGAATCAGCTATAGCCTGCTTGATATTTGTTTCAATAGGTGTATACCTTCCTGTTGGATTACTTATCTTCTTAACTTTTATGAATTCCTTTTTTCACGCCAGCTTCGGTGTAATGCTATCGTGTATTACTGATAATCTTCAGATCGCAAGCTTACTTGGAGTGGGGACAATCATTGTTTCTTTCTTTTTAAGTGGCATGGTTGTACCGATAAGTTCTATGCCAGAGATTGTGCAAACTATTTCGAAGTATTCTCCTTTATTTTCAGTAAATTATGTCTTGAGAAAATCGCAAATATACGATGTAGTTTCAGCATCCGAATTAATCAAAGTTGCCCTTATAGCTGTAATTACTTTTGCCTTAGTATTATTAACCGGAGCATTTAATTTCAAAAGAAGGTGAGAAACAATGCTTAAATTCCTTATAATTTCGGATACCCACGGCTCGGTCAAAAGCTGGGAAGTCATCGAGAGATTATCGGGTTCGGTGAATAAATATTATCACCTTGGTGACGTTCTCTATCACGGACCAAGAAACCCTATCCCAGAAGGCTACAGTCCATCAAAACTTGCTCAAATTCTAAAAGATAAAAATATTATTTATGTTCGAGGCAACTGTGATGCAGATGTAGATCTTTCAGTTCTACACAATGAAGATATGCCGAAATTCATGATATTAACATTCGGTCATTATAAGGCTGTGCTTTTACATGGTGAAAATCTTCACTCTGATGAAGATATGATAGAACTTCTAAATGCGCACAATGCGGACATACTCTTTTACGGTCACACGCACATTCCAAGACTCGAAAAAATCCAGTCAAAGATTCTCTTTAATCCTGGTAGCCCATCTCTTCCAAAAAGCAATTGCCCGCCAACTTACGGTGTTGTGGAATTTTCGAATAAATTATATCTGGGTATTTATACTCTCTCTGGTGATTTATACATGGAGATGAGTTTATGAGAGATCTATCGAAAATTTTTGAGGATCTTAATCCTCGCATTCAACGCATCAACGATGAGGGCTTAATGATACCACCGGATATAAACTACCAAAATCAGTTCACATTACTTGAAGATGACTCAATTGATTCTGGAAGATTCTTGGACGATATTATATTCGTAGACAGCCGCAGGCGCACTTTTGAATCTATAACCGTCTCCGGCTATGTGACTCTTCTATGTCAGATAATAACTGGTTCTGTGCGCTTCAAGAAAGGGGAATGTTTTCCTCTCTTTTCACCTGACGATGGGCCAAAGTCGAAGTTAGTGCTTGGTATTCCAAAAGATTTTGCCAATATAGCAAATCTGAAAGATGGAGAAGAATTGAATATCGGTAAACTCAACTGCATAACCTGTGTTGGAGAAGACGCAAAGTCGGCTATAGAAATTTACATGCAGCATGCGGAACAATTAGAAGTGGAAAATCAAATATCAGAATGCCTTACCATAAAGGATGGGAGCATCGATTTTGCTACGCCCGCATTTAAAAAAAATCGTGGGCCTATTGGTTTGGTTAAAAATGTCCAGAAGGCTTTTGTGAATTTTGAAACTTTCAATGCATATGCATTTATGAAGAGTGGGGAAAGATCGAAAAGTATAATAGCAGAGCTCGGGCATGATAGGAATTTATTGAGAATTATGTCATATTTGAAATTGATCAACAAACCAGGCCTGAGAGGGCTTGTAAGAATAGAAACAATTATTGATAAAAGCGAATTCAACCAGACCAAAGAGAGTATTTTCAGCACATTTAATTCTCTTGCCAGAACCTTACCACTTCTAACTGATCAATCCTCCATTATACCGAGAACACCCGAAGATGTCCTACCGGTAATCTTTCTCGAAAAATATTTAGATAGATATTTTTATGATCCTGTGTATGTTCATTGCGCAGTATTAGAATCATTTGGAGAAAAGGTGGGATAAACATGAAAGGGTTCAGCACAAAAGCTATCCACATCGGGGAGATTCATCTTCTCGATTCAGTAACCACACCGATTTTTCAAACATCGAATTTTCTCATGAGTGCTGAAAAATATGAGTCTAACGATAGAAATAGTTACATCTATTCAAGAATGTCCAATCCGACTGTAAGAATGCTGGAGAAAAAATTGGCGGCACTTTGCAACGGAGAGGACGGTGTACTTCTATCTTCTGGAATGGCAGCAATAAGTTGCTCTCTCTTATCTGTTTTATCTGAAAACGACAGGGTGATTTTCTCGGCGGAACTTTACGGTGGCACATATGCCATGATCAGAGAAATTTTATCAAAATTCTGTATAAAATGCGAATTTACACCTGTAGATGAGTTGAACCACAGAGATTTTAGTGATGCGAAGGTTGTTTTTGTTGAGTCATTAACAAATCCATTGCTAAAACTTGCTGATATAGATTCATTGGCAAAAAAAGCACATGAGCAAGGTGCATTACTTTATGTAGATAATACCTTTATGTCTCCTTACAACTTTAGACCGCTCAAATTTGGAGCCGACGTTGAAATCCATAGTCTAACAAAATATGTTGGAGGTCATTCGGATATCATACTCGGTTTTGTCACTGCCAGACATCAAAAATTGATTGAAAAAATCTGGAGACAAATGTATACCTTCGGTGCCAATCCAAATCCATTTGAAGCTTTTCTAACGGCTCGGTCGGTGAAGACACTCTCATTAAGAATGACGCAGCATAACAAAAATGCTGAAATTATCGTAGATTTTCTCTTAAAACACCCGAAAATAAAAGAAGTAAGATATCCCTCATTGCAACAAAATATCCCTGAATGTTACAAAGATTGTCCTGGTTTTGGAGGAGTCATTTATATTGATTTAGAAACAACCGACAACGCTTTGAGATTCGCCAGCAATTTGAAGCTCTTTCGCCAGGCCACGTCACTTGCAGGTGTAGAATCTCTTGTAACTATTCCATGTCTAACATCACACTCAGCATTGAACGATGAGGAACTGCAAAAAGCTCACATATCTAAGGGAGGAGTCAGATTATCCGTAGGGATTGAAGATGTTCAAGATCTTCTCGAAGATCTTTCCCAGGCACTGAATAAAATATAAAAGGCGCCTTAAGGCGCCAATTTTATTCCTCTCCCACTCGCATTCTGACGAACCTTGTTACTCTGATATTTTCTCTTATCTTTCCTATCAACTCATCAACAACTTCTTTTACTGTTTTTTCATCGTCAAAAATGTATTTCTGATCGTATAAGCAAACTTCTTCATAGAATTTTTCGAGTTTACCCTGAACAATTTTCTCCACAACAGCCGCTGGTTTATTGGAGTTTTCCAACTGAGCTCTGTAAATTTCTTTTTCTTTCTCTAAAACCTCTTCCGGGACATCCTCCCTGGTAACATATTTTGGATTCATAGCCGCAACATGCTTGGCAAGATTGTATGCAAGTTCCTTAAATTCCGGCATTCTGGCCACAAAATCTGTTTCGCAACCCAATTCTAAGAGCACACCAATTTTATCATTAAAGTGAATGTATGAAGTAACTATACCTTCTTTTGTTAATCTTCCTGCTTTTTTCTGTGCCACCGCAGCACCTCGTTTTCTGAGCACTTCCACAGCCTTTTCAAAATCACCATCTGCTTCAGTCAGAGCCGTTTTACACTCCATAACGCCTGCACCTGTCATCTCTCGCAATTTTTTAACCATATCAGCGGTTATCTGCATAAAATGACCTCCTTCTCATACTATTACTAAATTGAGCAAGGCTTATTATAACATAAATTGTTTTCCTTTAGACCTGAGTTTTTCGAGAGCTTCTGCAACATTTGGAGGAACCCATTTAGTCACATCTCCTCCCATGGATGCAACTTCCCTAACCAATCCAGATGATAAAAACGAAAAACGTTCATCAGTCATAAGAAAAACCGTTTCAAATTCTTTGCACATACTTTTATTTGCTATAGCCATCTCAAGCTCATACTGGAAATCTGTAACGGCTCTAAGACCACGTATAACTACCTTTATATTTCTACTCCTGAGGTAATCAACAAGTAACCCCTGATAACTATCCACATGTACATTTGGTTCTTTTTTAACAAGATCTGATATCATCTCTACTCTTTCTTCAACAGTAAAAACGGGGGATTTTCTTGGATTGCTCATTACTACGATCCACAATTCTTCAAAAATTTTCAGCGCTCGATTAACTATGTCAAGATGACCATAGGTAATTGGATCAAAAGATCCCGGGTAAACTGCCTTCACCTTAAGTCACCACACTTAATCTGAAAGATTTTTCTATCATACAACCGCATTGCTGTCAAATTACCTCCATAAACACAACCAGTATCTATTCCTATTTTATTCTTACCGAAAAAAACTTTTTCAAAAGGCGTATGCCCAAAAACAACAGTATAGTCTTTTAAAGGTTCATCACAGAAGATAAATTCGTCCCTTATCCATACCAGATCAAAATAACTCTGTTTTTCCAATGGAATTGAAGGTCTCACCCCTGCATGAACAAAGACAAAATCTGTTTCCACGTGGTAGAAAACCGTTGAATGAAGAAACTCAATATGCTCGCGAGGAATCTTTTCTATTCCCCCGTAACTTCTAATTGTAGCCATAGCTCCATTTATAGACCACAACTCGAAATCGCGACCTTCATCCAGATAATTAAGCATCATCCATTCGTGATTTCCTCTTAAAAAAACACAGTCATATACATCTCTCAGAGATATCAATTTATTCAAAACAAGTTTGCTATCTGGCCCACGATCTACATAATCTCCCAGAAAAATCAATCTGTCACTTTTCTCCAGAGGGAGCAAATTGAGAAGCATTTCAAGCGCTGAGGCACAACCGTGGATGTCACCGATCGCGTAGATCAGAAAGACCGCCCCTTCTGTAAATAAACAAAATGAACCCTGCTATCATCAATATTGCACTAAAAAGCTGAGCAACACGAACTTCCCCCCAGAAAAGGCTATCAAGCCTGAGGCTTTCAATGCAAATTCTTCCAAGGGAATAAAAACATAAATACAGTGCGAAGACCTCGCCGTGATTTTTTCTATGCCTTTCAATATACAAAATCAACAATAAAAAGATCGAAAAATCCCATATAGATTCATATAAAAAAGTGGGATGAAAATATTCATAATTTATATATTTTATCGGGCGAAATCCTGATGGCACATACATTTTCCATGGTAACGTGGTAGGGCCACCAAAGGCCTCGTAGTTAAAAAGATTACCCCACCTGCCTATAGATTGACCTAAGGGAAGGTACAGAGCTCCAAGATCGAGTGCTTGAAATATACTGAAGGTAAGGTTTTTCTTAATCTTTGAGTACAAAATGAAAACAGTTATACCAAAAACAATCGCGCCCTGTATGGCTAATCCCCCATGCCAAACCATGAAAATTTCAATGAAATTATTTCTGTAATAATTCCAGTTGAAGATTACGTAAAATAGACGAGCACCTACTATGCCAAAAATAATCGCATAGAAAATCAACTCGTCCAGCTGTTCAGCTTTGACTCCTTCTTTCAGAGCTCTTTTTCTTGCAAGAATATAGGCAAGTATAACACCTGTCAGTATGAAAACTGAGTAGTAACGTATCTCAAATCTCCCCAGCTTCAATATTGCACTGGACAGAATGAGATTTCCCGAAAAAACATTGGAAAGGAAAAAAAACAACAAAACAAAACAAAGGCCAAAAATTATTATTCGACCTACCATAATCATTTCTCCAGAATACGTTCCCTTATATCATTAATCTGCTTTTTTATCTTGTTCGCCGTTTTGTAATCCTCCTGCTTTAGAGCTTCTTCCAATCTATGCTGGAGCACATAAATTCTCCTCTTAGCTGCTTCGTTGAGGTCGGTTTGAGAAACATTATCTTTATCAAACAAAATTCTCAAAACAGCGACTGGAGCTATTGAAAATATGACATCACTGGTACCCGAGCCATCTGGTGAAATTTCCCTCAGATCTGTATCCTGGACAATCTCTATGTGAGCTGCGATATATTTTATTCCCTCTTTTGAGAACACAGGAGCCTCCCTGAGTGATCTTCTCAGGCAATCTGTGCAGTAATTAATCTCTTTAACCATCCCATCAGACACAAATCTAATAAATTTCTCACCTGGGCCTCCACAAGAATTACATTTCACAAAACCACCTCGTAAGAATTGAAAACAGACATCGCTTTGCTTAAACCTTCATTCAACATGACATCAACTGCTTCCACTGCTTTATCAAGAACCTTATCAATCAATCTTAACTCTTCTTCAGTGAAATCTTCAAGCACATAATCAGCTAAATCAATATTTTCTGGTTTTGGTCCTATTCCTATTCTCAAACGAACAAACTCGTTGGTCCCAATATAATCAATGATTGATTGTAATCCCCTGTGACCACCAGATCCTCCCTGGGCTTTTATTCTGAGCCTTCCACACGGTAAATCAACATCGTCATATACAACAATTATATCAGTAGTCGTGACATGAAAATCTCTTTGACATTTTATAACAGCTATCCCACTTAAATTCATGAAAGTATTCGGTTTCACTAAAAAAATGTCTTTGCACTGGCTAAAAGTATACCTATCTCTGTGTTGCCATGTGCTGCACTTTTTGAACTCTTTGAATCGATCTACAAACATAAAACCCACGTTATGCCTGTTAAAGGCATAACGTGGACCGGGATTACCAAGTCCTACAATTACTTTCAATCCTCTTCTTCCTCTTTCTTGCCTTTCTTTATAACCTCTGGTTCAGCTGTTTCCTGTACTTCAACAGCTTCATGTGCCTCTTCAACAAGCAAACCACGGGGTACAACTATTGTTACCAAAGCCTCTTCTGGATGCAACAACGCCTTCATGCCTGAAGGCAATCGCAAATCTTTCACATGTACAGATTGTCCAAGTTCCAAATGTGTAACATCTATTTCTATGTGGTCTATCAAAGCAGATGGTAATGTTTCTACAGGAAGCTCGTTATGAACTATCTCCAGAATTCCTCCTTTTTCGACGCCTATGGCTTTCCCAAAAACACGAATCGGAACGTTTATCTTCATAGTATGACCTTTGGCAGGTTTGTAAAAATCGATATGAACAATTTCATCCGTTACTTTATCCACCTGTACTTTTTTTATGAAGACCTCCATTTCCTCGGAACGATCGTCATATTTTATTTCTAATCCTACTGGAAGAGCCTCGGAGGCCTTAGCCAGCAACTTTTCTACCTCTGACTTATTTAGATTAATACTCAGAGGCTCGGTTTCCGGCCCATACACAACAGCTGGGATCAAACCTTTTGCTCTCATTTTTCTAACAGATCTTTTTCCTCGCTCGTTTCTCAACATTGCTTTAAGCCGCATCGCTTTTTCCCTCCTCATCTAAACAATATACTCACAGAAAGATTCTTTCTTATCCTGATTATCGCCTCTCCTAAAAGAGCTGATACACTGACAACATGGAATTTACTCGACAGTCCTTTGTGATAAACTGTATCAGTTATATAAACCTTATCAATATCACTTTTCTCTATTCTATCAACGGCATTTCCAGAAAGAATACCATGCGTTGCACAAGCAAGTATGCGTTCTGCACCTGATTTTTTCAAGATCTCCGCACCCTGAACCAGGGTACCAGCTGTATCGATTATATCGTCAAACACAACTGTTACTTTTCCCTTAACTTCTCCTATCACGTGAACAACCTCTGCCACGTTATCTGTTGGGCGCCTCTTGTCAAGTATAGCGAGTGGAACACCAAGTTTTTCGGCAAATTTGCTGGCTCTTTTTACTGCCCCTACGTCCGGAGCTACGACTACCAGTTTTTCTTTTTCATCTCCATGCATTCTCATTATTTCGTCTATAAATACAGGAAAACTGTAGAGATTATCCAGCGGTATATCGAAAAAACCCTGTATCTGCTCGGCATGAAGATCAACAGTAAGCACCCTGTTTGCTCCCGCAACGGTAATTAAATTCGCAACCAACTTTGCTGTAATAGGGTCTCTTCCTTTTGCCTTCCTATCCTGACGAGCATATCCATAATATGGCAGTACAACAGCAACACTATTCGCAGAAGCCCTTCTGAAAGCATCAATCATTATAAGGAGCTCCATTACATTTTCATTCACCGGGGGCGAAAAAGATTGTAAGACAAATACATCATGTCCTCTCACCGTTTCATTTATTTTAACATTTATCTCTCCGTCGGAAAATCTTGAAACCTGACAGTCACCAAGTCGAAGTCCCAAATAATCAGCTACTCGTTTTGCTAACTCCGGATTAGAATTTCCAGCGAATAACTTCAAATCATTTCTCTGAAACGGCATCAATCTTCCTCCTTTTTCCTTTTATCGATAACCCAGTTAAGCTTAATTTCCTGTCTGGCTCTTGCTATAGCCAAACTCCAGGCGGGCACATTTCTGTTTATCGTTGATCCAGCAGCAACAAACGCTCCTTTTTCCACTTTTACCGGTGCCACCAGCGCTGTATTGCTTCCAATAAAAACTTCATCTTCGATAACTGTTTGATTTTTTCTCTTGCCGTCGAAATTACATGTTATTGTCCCGGCACCTATATTAACACTTTTTCCAACAACAGCGTCTCCCAAATATGTCAAATGTTGTGCTTTCGTATTTTGGTCTATCTCCGAATTCTTAATTTCCACAAAATTGCCAATCTTCACACCATTACACAAAACCGTTCCTTCTCTTAATCTGCTAAAGGGACCAACAGAAACATCGCTCATAATTCGAGCCCCCTTGCACTCAGATCTGACAATAGTAACCCTGTCTCCAATATAAGAGTCAATTATCCTCGTCATGGGGCCTATAATACAATCTTCTCCTATTTTAGTATCTCCATGTATGAAACTCATTGGATATATTATGCTATCTCTACCAATCTTAACATCAGCATCAATATAGGTTGTCTCCGGGTCCACAATGGTAACACCTTTAATCATTAATTCTTCAAGTATCCATTGTCTGCGAAATTTTTCTGCCTGTGCAAGTTGAATTCGATTGTTTATCCCGATAAACTCACAACTGCGTTCTGATTTATAAATATTGACCCTCTCCAAGAATGCAAACACATCTGTAAGATAGTACTCACCTTTCTTGTTTTTACAGTTAATCATTGGTAAAACTTCTAAAAGTTTTCTCCCATTGAAGATATATACTCCTGTATTTACTTCCACAATGGCTTTTTCCCTATTTGATGCCTCAGATTCTTCAACTATCTTTACAAACTTTCCAGATTTGTCTCTAACAATCCTGCCATATCCCGTCGGATCATTCATCTCAACAGAAACAACTGTTGCATCACAGTTTGACAAATTATGTGAATTGATTATTTTCTGGATAGTACCCTCAGTGATCAAAGGCATATCTCCATAAAGAATAAGCAAGTTATCGGCTGGATCTATAAAATTTCTTGCACTCATCACGGCATGCCCCGTACCGAGCTGCTGACTTTGATGAACCACTTCCACATTTTCAGGTAAAAGCTTTTTAACTGAATCAGCATCGTGGCCAACAACCACACATACCTTATCGAGCAGATTCAGTACTGTATCGAGAATCCAACGAATCATAGGCTTGCCACAAACGGTATGAGTGACCTTTGCGTATTTCGAATTCATCCTTACACCCATTCCCGCTGCAAGAACAATACATCTCATACTTTCACCCCTTACCACAAATGTGGAGGATTTATGAACACCCTCCAACCCTTCCATCCTATTTCATTCAGTTTGCCGTCCAGTTTACTTAGTGTATCATCAAGTTCACGAGTTTTGATAAGAAAGTGAAACCTGTACTTACCTTTTAATTTGAAAACTGCATGTTCTACAGGCCCAAGGACTTCTTCATCCCTAAGCGAATCCACACAGGAACTTATGAGATCCCATCCTATTGAAGGATTATCGCTTTCCAGGACTACCTGTACTAAAAACGAATATGGCGGGTAATTCCCAGATTTTCTTCTCTCAAGTTCTTCTTGATAAAAACAATACTCAGATGAAAACAAGTATTTTATCAAATCACTGTCAGGTTCTGCTGTCTGAATAACCATCAATGCATTCGGTGCCATCTGTAACCCCTGGCGAAGTTGCTGATATACCCGAATTTTGGAGTTATAATCCGGTTGAAAAAGCAAGCTATCTATATCGACAAATCCGAGCAAACCAAGCTTTGGGTAGGTAAATCCATGCAAAATGATTCTTGTCCCCACAAGGATGTCAAGTTCTCCTTTTTGAAATTCAAATAAGCGATTGAGTAATTCTCGAAAATTTGTTGTGTCCCTATCAATCCTTGCAACTCTGGCTGATGGAAAATTGTATTTGATCAATCTTTCAATTCTCTCAGTTCCAAAACCTTTTGGGTACAATGCGTGAGCCCCACATTTCGGGCAAATATCTGATACTTGCTCCACATAACCACACTGGTGACATTTGTAAAGATTTTCCGATTTATGAAACGACATGGCTACGTCACAGTTTGGACAGAGAACAGTATATCCACAAACAAGGCATCTGACAAATGGAGAATAACCTTTCCTTCTGGTCAGAAGTAGTATATTTTTGCCGTCATTCAAAACTTTTCTCATGTTTTCAACAAGCTGATCTGACAAAAAGCTGTTCTGTTTCTTCATATCAACAAGGATTACATTTCTGGAAGATGTCTGTAATTTTAGAATGCAGGAGTTTTCTAAATCGCTAAAATCATCAAGTCTACCAGAAGCTGAAGAGAGTATCAGAGGTACATCGTATAAAAATGCCCTCTTCTGTGCAACCTCAACACAATCAAACACAGGCTCCTCAAACTGATAGTAGCTCTCGTCCTCATCATTTTCGACAACAATAGCCCCAAGTTTTTTGATAGGAAGAAAAACAGTGTTTCTGGTCCCGATATATACCCCCGTCTCTCCTTTGTAGGCTGATATCCAAACCAAAGCTTTTTGCGATTTTGAAAGATTACCATGATAAACATACGTTCTGACATCAAGAGATTTCTGAACCATACCGGCGATATAAGGTATCTGTGAAGAAAGAGGAACTAAATATAAAACCGAACAGCCGGATTCAATAGCATTTTTTATCAGCGGAAGAATCAAATTGAATCTTTCCTCAACAGTTCCACCGGAAATTACCTTTTTCTCAGGCTCATTATCATCTATTATCAATTGATTTTCTCTATTTTTTTCTATCAAAGCACTTTGAATAGATGGCATATCTGATGCTCTGAG
>LDZR01002572.1_pt1 | contig 48643 bp, 39 predicted proteins | sample 615371 | NCBI WGS metagenome assembly LDZR01 (sample SAMN03408294, study PRJNA278302) | terrestrial metagenome | isolation source: oil reservoir sample K2 | place: USA: Alaska, North Slope, Kuparuk formation | collected 2013
ATCCTGCCGGGAAGCCTGCCGGAGCCTTGAGCCAAGCAAAAGTCCTGCCCGCGAAGGAGGCCTTTGCGAGCGAAAGCCAAGCAGGCCGGAATCAAAACTGGGGATGCGCCAGCATAAGTTTCCCTGGAGCAAGAAATTTTAAGTGTGCGCAGCCCGGGCCGGGAACCTTAGGCCGGCGTCGTCCCCGGCTTTCAGCGGGTGCTTTAGCCCGTTGGCGAGCAACTTGAGCCGGGCGATAGACCGGTCTTAGGCGCATTTGCGGGCGGAGGTAGTGCAGAGGCCGGAGGAGGCCGGGATCGGCCCCTGAGGTACGCAAGCCGAAGGGACCCAAGCCCCTCCGGGGCAGGAAAATTAGGGGCCGGTTTGATCTGCGGTGGCGGTGGTGGGAGCTTAAGCCTCATCCCGGCCCGCAAAAACCTGTGCTCGCCCAAGGCATGACGATTGAATCGGCGCGGGATAAAGGGTATAATTAAAACACTAGGTGGTCAGGCCAGACAAAATTAACAGAGCTTTCTAAACTATGTCCGGAGGAGGCGAAGCCCGTGGGGTCTACTGACCTGTTGACGAATTTTTGCCGCCGGGCGGAGGCCATGGGGGCCCGGACCCTATGCGTAGAGCAAGGGGAAAAGGCGGCGGACAGGATCCTTGCCTCGCTGGGGGCGGCGGGCAGCCGTGTTGCCCTTGTATCGTCGCCCCTGGTGGAGGAAATTGGCCTGGAGAAAGCCTTAAGGGGAGCCGGATTTGAGGTGGAGAAGGGGGGGCGGGATTTCGCCCGGTATGCCGACATCGGAATAGTGGAATTCGACCTGGGTATTGCGGAAACCGGTACTTTAGTCCACGACGCCACCGACCTGAAGAAGCGACTCGCCTCTATGCTTCCCTTGCACTGCGTGGCCCTGTTGCGGTCCGGACGGGTGGTACCTAACATGGCGGAGGCCCTGGGTTATTATCTTAAGGGAGGGCAATGGCCGGGATATTTGGCCATGGTGACCGGCCCCAGCCGCACGGCGGATATAGAGCGTAGCCTCACCATCGGCGTCCACGGACCCGAAGGATTACTTATTGTCTTGCTCGGCTAGCGGAGGTGGAATAATGGCAAGTAAGGATTTTCGAGAGAGGCTTCAAAAGGCCCTTCAGAACCCCAGCGTTCGCGGGGCTCTGAAGCGTTTCGCCGATTCCTATGTGGTTTCCCGGGAACAGGTTTTCGCCGGACGAGATTTTCAGGCCCTCCGGGAGAGGATAGCGGCCATTAAGGCGGACGCCGCCGGCCGGTACGAAGAACTGGCCCGGGAATTCGCCCGGCGGGTTACGGAGCGGGGCGGCAAAGTTTTCTTCGCCTCCGATGCGGCGGCGGCCAGGGATTATATTCTCAAGGTAGCCTTTGAACACGGAGTTACGGAGATAGTCAAGGCCAAGTCCTTCGCCACCGAAGAGATTCACCTAAACGAACACTTGGAGAAACACGGTATTCGGTGTTTTGAAACCGATTTGGCCGAGTGGATACTGCAGCTCATGCCGGGGGAGCGGCCTTCCCATATGGTCATGCCGGCCATCCACCTCACCAAGGAAGAGGTGGCCCGGGTGTTCAGCAATTATCTCGGGGAGCCCGTGGAGCCGGACATAAAGAATATGGTGCGCATCGCCCGCCGGGAACTACGGGAGAAATTCCTAAGGGCGGGCTTAGGTATAAGCGGCGCCAACATCGCGGTGGCAGAGACGGGGACCGTAATCATCTGCACCAATGAGGGCAACGGACGCCTGGCCACTACCGTACCGCCCGTCCATATAGCGGTTTTCGGATACGAAAAGCTGGTGCCCAGGATGATGGATGTGGTACCCATCCTGGAGGCCCTGCCCCGGAGTGGGACGGCCCAGCCTATCACCAGTTACATTACCATGATAACCGGCCCGGTGCCGGTAGAACGGGACGGCAGGGAGGGCCCTAAGGAATTCCACGTGGTCCTGCTGGACAACGGCCGGTTGAAGATGGCGGCGGACCCGGTGTTCAAGGAGGCCCTCCAGTGCATCCGCTGTGCGGCGTGCACCAACGTATGCCCCGTCTTCCAGCTGGTAAGCGGCCAGGTATACGGCTTTGTTTATTCCGGGGGAATCGGGAGCATCCTTACGGCCTTCTTCAATTCTTTGGCCGACGCCGCCGATCCGCAAAGCCTCTGCATAGGGTGCCGCCGGTGTGCGGAGGTCTGTCCGGGCAACATTAATATACCCGATCTGGTGCTGAGGTTGAGGGAAAGGGTGGTGGAGGCCCGGGGGCTGCCTTTGTCCTACCGCCTGGCCCTGGGTGGGGTGGTGTCCCACCCGCGGCGCCTGTATACCTTGGTCAGGGTCAGCTCTCGTCTCCAGGCCCCCCTCACCCGGGGAGGGACCTTTATCCGCCGCCTGCCCTTCTTCGATAAATTCACCCAGGGCAGGAGTCTGCCGGCCCTGTCTCGGGAGCCCCTGCGGGAACGCGCCGGGCGTTTGGCCCCGCCGCCGGAACGGCCGCGCCTGCGGGCCGCTTTCTACAGCGGCTGTGTAATCGATTTTATGTACCCTGAAATAGGGGAGGCCGTTTTTGCCGTCCTCCGGGAGGCCGGGGTAGAGGTAGTTTTTCCCGCCGACCAGGGATGTTGCGGCGCCCCTGCTTCCTACTCCGGCGATCCCGGCACCACCCTCAAACTTGCCCGCCTTAACATTGCCTCCCTTGAAAGGGCGGGAGCCGACGTGGTGGTTACGGCGTGTCCCACGTGCGCCGTGGTTCTGAAGTATGACTATCCCCGCCTCTTGGCCGGGGATGAAGTATGGTCCCGCCGCGCCCAGAGCTTGGCGGCTAAAGTCAAGGATTTCACCGAACTCGTCGCGGAGCTGGGGTTCCACCCGCGGCACGGGGAGGCGGCGGAAAGGCCGGTGAAAATTACCTATCACGACTCCTGCCACTATAAGCGCCACCTTCACCTGGACCGCGTGGCCCGGGACCTGTTGCGACAACAGCCGGGAGTGGAGCTGGTGGAGATGGCCGAGAGCGACCAGTGCTGCGGCTTCGGCGGGTCTTATGCCCTCAAGTACCCGGAAATCAGCTTGGCCCTCCTGGAGCACAAACTCCGGCGGATTCAGGAAAGCGGGGCTGAAGTAGTGGCCACGGATTGTCCCGGATGCCTTATTCAACTGCGCGGCGGCCTGGATCAGAAGGGTGGTTCCGTCCGGGTTATGCATACGGCGGAAATCTTGTACGGGGCAGGATTTAAGGCCCAGAGAGTCGAATAATTAGGGGGAATGTGCTTTAAGGCGGGGAGCTACTTTGGAGTTAAAGCCCATCCATACGAGAAAAATTTATGAAGAGATCGTCCGGCAGATCAAAGAACTGATCGGCGACGGAAACTTAAAACCGGGAGACAGGCTGCCCTCGGAGAGGGAGCTGGCGGAGCGGTTGGGCGTCAGCCGGGCTTCGGTGCGGGAAGCCCTAACTGCCCTGGCGGCCATGGGGGTAATTTCGGTGCGGCCGGGGGAAGGAACCTTTGTCCAAACAGTGCGCAACGGGGCCATTGTGGAACCCCTGGCCATGGCTTTGCTTATGGACCGGCAGGCCGCCGTGGATCTCCTCGAGGCCAGGCAGGTGTTGGAAAGCGAGACTGCGGCTTTGGCCGCCCGGCGCAGCAGTGGGGAAGATATAGAAAAGCTGGGGGAAATAATAAAAGACATGGAGCGGCAGTTGGAAGAAAGGGGACGACTGGAAGAGGAAACCGATGTCAGATTCCACCTGGCCATAGCCGAAGCCGCCCATAACAGCGTCCTGGCCCGTCTGATGTATACGGTTTCCGAAACCATGCGCCAGGTGTTGCGGGATAGCCGCCGGCGCCTGTATGAGGCCCCGGGCAACTCGGAAAAACTTCTTGAACACCACCGGCTAATTTACCAGGCCATAGCTTCCCGCGACGGCCGCGCGGCCCGGCGGGCTATGACCCGGCACCTTAATTTTGTAATCCGCGAGTTGAAGAAAAGGGAAAGGTAAAGGTAAAGAACTTGCCATGGATGTTTTCCGCCAAAGCTCCTTTTGGGTAAGGGCTTGGGAGGAGGCCCGCCGCAACTCCCTTTACGGGCGTGCCCTGCCGGGAAGGGAGGGCAGCGCATGGTGGGACCGCCGGGCGGCCGGCTTTGCCGCCCGGGGCAGGAGCGGTCAAACCCAGAAAAGGGTGGCCAAGGTGCTGCACCTGCTGGGCCACCACGGCGGTCTGGAACCGGAGGCCGAAGTGCTGGATATAGGCTGCGGGCCGGGGAATTATGCCCTGGCCCTGGCCCGCCGCGTAAAACGGGTGGTGGCCCTCGACCCCTCTCCCGCCATGCTGTCTCAGCTTCAGGCCCGGATGGAGGAAGAGGGTATCCACAATATTGAGCCGGTGCAGCTGCCCTGGGAAGAAGTGGATCTAGATGAGCTGGGCTGGCGGGGTCGCTTCCGGGCGGTGCTGGCCCTAATGACACCGGGGATTCACGATGTGCCAACCTTGAAGAAAATGATAGACGCCTCTGCGGGAATATGCCTGTTGGCGGGCCACCTGCGCCAGGAGGAAGAAGCCCGCCGGGAGCTGTGGCCAAAGGTGATGGGCGAGGCCCTACCCCCCCTTCCCGAGGACGTCCTTTACGTTTTTGCCCTCCTTTACTCCTGGGGGTACTTACCCTCCCTGGAGCTGGAGCGGCGGTCCGGCACCCGGGACATGACGGCGGAAGAGGCCGTGGAGGAACTCCTTAACTTCTTTTACCCGTACACCGAGCTAAGCGAGAAGGTGCGGCAGGCGGTTGAAGATTATGTAAAAGCTCGTTCCCGGGACGGAATTTACCGGGAGCAAAGGGAATTCGTAACCGCCTATGTGTGCTGGTCGGTGGGAACCCCGGGTGAACAAAGGGGCGAGCTCTTGACAGGAGCAAAGGGATGGGATAAAATAAAAGCGTGCGGGCGGAAGTAGCTCAGTGGTAGAGCATCGGCTTCCCAAGCCGAGGGTCGCGGGTTCGAATCCCGTTTTCCGCTCCAGTAAAATCAAGGGTTCCCGGCATCGGCATCGGTGCCGGGAATTGTTTTTGGTGCCGTTCTGGTGCGGCCGCTGACGAGGTTATTCACCGTTCAAACAGCCTGCCTATTTGATTCACCAATGATTCTGCGTTGGGAGAGGGGTCATACAATCTACCGGTTGCTCACCCTGGCGGAATCTGAAGGTGCAGGATTGGGTTGGGGTGCATTCTAATCTTCCTTGCATAACCTGGAACAACACGGGGAGGGATATTTTTGACACAGGATGAAAAGCAGTCAACTATGTTCGACATTGAGGAAGCTCCTGGCCGCCCTATGCTCCATTGGCTAGGGAAACGGCCTTTGCGAGCCGTGAAATATTATGAAGCTCAACTTAAGGAGCAATATGGCGAGCCGGCCGAGGACGGCTGGGTTAACCGCCTCTACTGGGGCGACAATCTGCAGGTAATGAGCCATTTGCTGAGGGAGTTCAGGGAGAAGATTAAACTCATCTATATAGACCCCCCTTTTGATTCCAGGGCAGATTACCGGAAAAAGATCAGGCTTAAGGGCCAGGAAATAGAAAGCTCTTTTTCAGTTATAGAAGAGAAACAATATACCGATCTCTGGGCCAACGACCAGTACCTGCAGTTCATATATGAAAGGCTGCAATTGATACGAGAACTTTTATCCCCTGACGGTTCCCTTTATGTCCACATGGATTATCGCCGCGGCCATTACGTTAAAGTGATTCTGGACGAAGTCTTTGGCAGCAACAATTTTCGCAATGAAATAGTGGTACGACGGGCTACCAAGAACTTGCAAAACCAGTTTGAGGAAGTGGCCATGCTCAATGTGGCCACCGATAGTATTTTCTGGTATTCCAAAACCCCTGGTGCTCGCTACCGGGCAGCCCTTAGAAGGGCTAGCGCCAGCCAGCGGCGCGGAAGGTGGGCCGGGTTTTTTAACGATGAAGACAGGCCCACTATGCGTTACGAGTTGTTCGGCCATACCCCTGTCAGGGGGCAATGGAAATGGAGCAAAGAAAGGGCTTACCGCGCGGCAGCCAATTATGAGGAATACCTGAAGAATTATGCCGACCGCATGAGCCTGGAAGAGTATTGGGAAAAGACGGGCAGGAAGTTGGAATTCCTCCGGCCCCACCCCGTCACAGGGAAACCCGAATATTGGGTGGAACCGCAAAAGCAGGTTCCCTGTGATACCAACTGGCTGGATATACCCGCCTATTCTCACAGCACCGATTACCCTACGGAAAAGAGCGAAGCCCTGTTGGAACGCATTATCCTGGCAGCCACAGACCCGGGCGATCTGGTGGCGGACTTTTTCTGCGGGTCCGGCACTACCCTGGCAGTAGCCCAGAAGCTGGGCCGCCGCTGGATCGGCAGCGACATCAATTTAGGGGCTATTCATACTACAGCACGAAGGGTTGCACAAATCCTCAAAGAACAGCAGAAAGAGAGACAACAACAAACCCTCCCGGACAAAAGGAAAAAGTTCTACCCCGCCTTTGCCGTTTATAACGTCAACCACTACGACCTTTTCAAGAATACCTTGGAGGCCAAAGAGATAGTAATGAAACTTTATGGAGTAGAACCAGTAAAACGCTCTTTCTTTGATGGTCTTCTGGACGGCAAATGGGTCAAGGTGGTGGAACTAAACCGGGTCTGCTCCAAGGAGGATGTGCAGGCAGTTTTTGACGAGATACTTTCCAAAGGCGAAAAGGAAATAGAGGCGACCTACAGGCGCGGCGTGCTCATTCTATGCAGCGGCCACGAGTACGACGTGTTGGATTATGCCAAACGCTTAAACGTGGTCAACATTCCCTTTGAAATACGAGACATCCTTACCGACCGCAAGGATATTATTTTCAAACGCCCTCCGGAAGCGGACATCGCCTTACAGCTGAATGGCAGCAAAGCAGTGGTAGAGATACGACAGTTCTACTCCCCCATGCTTTTACAAAAACTGCAATTGGAGGATGATCCCGAGGAAATCTACGACTGGCGCCAATTAGTAGAAGCCGTCCTCATCGACCCCAACTATGATGGTGAGGTGCTTAGGCCTGCTATTCAAGATATTCCGGGCAAGAAGGACATGGTATCTGGGATCTACGAACTCCCCCTTACCGGACCCGGGCAGAAAATTGCCGTCAAGATTGTGGATGTGCTGTCGGAGGAGTATTTCGAGGTTTTGGAAGTGGGAGGCAAAAACAGCAATATGACCAACGTTGGTGCCGTACGCCGTTAATGTCGAAAGAGTTTGAGGTGGTACGATGAGCACAATATCTTTCCTTGACCGACTGTGGCAGGCTTTTGAACAGTGCCGGGGATATACATGCGCTGAATTGGCGGGGAAACGCTTGCGGCAGGAAGAAAACGAGCGATTTTACGATGGCGACTTTTTTAAAAAGGTATACCCCGAAACCCAGAACATCTTGCGCCACATCCGGGAAGTTGGCTTTTTGCGCCCACCGCAGGTGGACGCTTTTGAACTTTACGTCTACCTTAAAGAAATCCAAGGCAACCCTACCATCAAAGAACTTTACCGGCGGCTTTTATTACCGGAGGGTACGCCAAGGGATGTCTTGTCTTTAACAGCGGAGCAACTGGAAGAAATCAAGCAAAAGAAAGCTCTCCTGGAAACCCTGGGTAGCGAGCTGCAGGGGGTTGTTTACCCCAATTGGCTCTTCGCCCTGGGTATGGGAACAGGCAAAACCATCCTCATGGCCACTATGATTTTTTATGATTTTATTCTGGCCGAACATTATCCGGAGGACGGGCGCTTCGCCAAGAATGCCCTGGTCTTTGCCCCTGACACCACTATCATTGATTCCCTACGGGAAATCCAGGATTTTGATTACGCCAAGGTAATTCCGCAGGAATACGCTCTTTTCCTCTCCAGCAATCTAAAGTTTCATTACCTTTCCGATGTCCAGACCGAGCTTTCCGTATTGCCCCGTTCGACTTACAACATTATTGTCTCGAATGTGCAAAAGATTATCCTGAAAAAGCAGGGAAACAACGGTAAGGGACAGCAGACCCTCTTCCCGGTGGTTAAAGATAGGGAGGGTGAATGGAAAGTCAACGACCGCTTGCGGAAGCTAGAACAGCTGGACAACCTGGCCGTATTTGTAGATGAGGCCCACCATGCTTTCGGAACTTCCATTACCAACGACCTGAAGCGCGTCCGAGAGACAATCAACCGGCTTGACCGCAAGTCTCCTCTGGCCGGGTGTATCAATCTCACCGGTACCCCTTATGTGGATGGTAAGATGCTCCCTGAAGTGGTGTTCTTCTATTCCGTCAAACAGGCCATTGATGACGGGCACTTGAAGCAGGTCAGGTTCATTGACTACGCCAATACCAAGACGGAAGGGTTTATCAGGGACGTGGTAGACCGGTTCTGGCGTCAATACGGGGAAGAGCGGCGTGAAGGGCTGCTGCCTAAAATCGCTTTCTACTGCACTACTATTTCCGAACTGGAGGAGGAGTTCAGGCCCTTGTTGGAAAAAATCCTGGCAGAAAAAAGTATTCCTCTGTCTAGAATTCTGGTCAACCACAGCGAAGTTGAGGACGAGAATATCCGCCGTTTCCGGCTGCTTGATACTCCAGAATCTGAAGACCAGTTTATTCTTCTGGTGGGTAAAGGTACGGAAGGATGGAACTGCCGCAGCCTATTTGCTACAGCCATGTATCGCCGGCCCCGCAGCAAGGTGTTCCTTCTCCAGTCTTCCTTACGCTGCCTCCGGGCCATTGGAGACATGCCCCAGACGGCAACCATTTTCCTCTCTACCGAGAACCGGGCCATACTGGAGAGTGAGATTCAGAAGAACCTGGGCACCACCATATCCGAACTAGAAGGTCGCAAGAACAAACGCAAGGTTACCATTCAAAAGCGTAAAGACATCAAGATAAAACTGGCTAAACAGCGTGTAAAAGTCCTGCGCCAGTATCAGGAGCAGACCGGCCAAATTAAACTTGCCTTGGATGAATATTACGCCTATCATAAGAACGAATTCGTGGCTTTCGTAACGGAACGCGAGATGGCAACCAATGGTAAAAAAATGAAACTTGCCGTCAAGGACAGCCAAACTCTACAACGTCGCCAAAAGAGATATACCCTCTATACCCTAGTGGAAGAGATAAGCCGGTACACTCATTTACCCTGCCTCAAGGTAGAAGAACTTTTACGGAACAGTGATATGGGTATTGAGGGGTGTCTTGCTTGGGTAAACCGCGAAAACCGCCTCATAGAGGTTATCGTCCGCCGTATTTTAGATGCGGTTTTCCGGTATGAAGTAGTTAATGAGGTGGAATGGGAAGAAGTGGAGCTGGCTAAGAATTTCCCTGTGGATTGGGTCGTAGAAGAAGAAAAGAGAGCTTTGGAAATGTACGACGGGAGGTACCCAAATAGTTTCCATATTGAGCCTTACATATTCGATAACGAGTCAGAGAAGCGACTTTTTGAATATTTCGTGGAGCATAAGGACATAGAGGAAATCTACTATACCGGCGGCATTACTGACGTCGGACATAATGAGTTTTACGTAGAGTATTACGATGAGTTGGAAGGTCGTTGGAGACGCTATTACCCAGACTTTATACTTAAACTCAAAAATAATGGTTGGGCAGTGGTTGAAGTAAAACAGGCAGATCAAACGGCGCACCCCAATGTGGTAGCTAAAGAGCAGGCCGCCCGCGAACTCTTTGAAAAGCTAAATTCCATTCACTACATTATCAAACGGGATGATGAGGTGCGCCGGGGCAGGCTCCAAGACAGTATTGCAGGAGGCAGCAGTAACGGATGAAGCCTACTTTGTTAAGAGAAGTGAAGTCTTGGACCTAGCGACCCCAAAAAATTGGCCGTGTAAAATTTCAGTTAGGTAGCGGCAGGAGAATAGGGATGTAATGAAGAAAAAAGAGACCTTTAGCCTATTGCTGCTGAAAGCAAATTTTGGTAAGCTAGCAACAAATAACCCTTTGGCCATCCCAGGGTCCAACATGGGGGGAAACATATACATGAGTCAACAGCTGCTACAGGAAATCCTAAATGAAATGAAATCCTTTAGGAACGACATCCGCGAGTTAAAATCCGGTCAGGAGCAGCTAGTTGGTGAGGTTAAAGAGCTGAGGGCCGGTCAGGGGCAACTGGCCGGCGAGGTCAGAGAGCTAAGAGCTGGTCAGGAGCAGCTGGCCGGAGAAGTCAGAGAGCTGAGGTCCAATCAGGGGCAACTGGCCGGCGAGGTCAGAGAGCTAAGAGCTGGTCAGGAGCAATTGGCGGGCGAAGTCAGAGAGCTAAGAGCCGGTCAGGAGCAGCTGGCCGGAGAAGTCAGAGAGCTGAGGTCCAATCAGGAGCAACTGGCCGGCGAGGTCAGAGAGCTAAGAGCTGGTCAGGAGCAGCTGGCCGGAGAAGTCAGAGAATTGAGGGCTAATCAGGGGCAACTGGCTGGCGAGGTCAGAGAGCTGAGGGCCGGACAGGAGCAGCTGACGGAAGAAGTAAGGGAATTGAGGGCTAATCAGGAGCAACTGGCCGGCGAAGTCAGAGAGCTGAGGGTCGGACAGGAGCAGCTGGCAAACCGAGTACATAGACTTGAACTCCGGCTCGAAACCGAAGTCATTGATAAGGTCCGGGTCCTTTTCGATGGCTACCATCTCAGGGGCGAACAGATTGAGAGCCTGAGAAAGCACCTCGATGAGCGCCTGGACGCCATAACGCTAGACATCAACTATCTGGTAAGAAAAACAGCTCAGCAGGAGACGGCTCTTCAGGAATTAAAGCGGGCTAAATAACTAACCTATTAAAAGTTTAGCAAAGCTCGTCCCTGCCAGTTGGTAGGGCACCTCAAGAGTTCGGCCACCGTAGCTGCCAGGTCGGCAAAGGTTGAACGTACACCAATATTGACCGTCCGGATGGATTTACCAAAGATTAATAGGGGTACGTATTCTCGGGAATGGTCAGTACTGGGAGTGGCAGGGTCGCAGCCGTGAAGAGCGGTGATAAACAGTACGTCTTTTTCATCGAGGTCCTCCATTAGGTCCGGCAATCTGCGGTCAAGAGCCTCCAAGGCAGCTGCATAATAACCCTCTACATCATTACGGTGGCCGTAAAGCATATCAAAATCCACTAGGTTAGTAAAAATAAGGCCCTCGCTACCTTCCCGCAGGAATTTTGAAGTTTGGTCAATGCCGTCCATATTATCATGGGTATGAATCCAGCGGCTAATCCCCCTGCCGGCAAAAATATCTTTTATTTTCCCTCCAGCAATGACCGGAAGCCCAGCGCCGCTTATAACATCTAACAGGGTAGGCTTAGGCGGCTCCAGGGAAAAGTCCTGGCGCCGGTCGGTGCGAATAAAATGCCCCGGTTCCCCCACAAAAGGATGGGCAATAACGCGCCCTACAGCATGTTCTCCCTGGAGAATCTCCCGCGCAATCCGGCTGTTTGTGGCAACCGAAAAGGGGACCGCTGTGGTAACGAGAAAGGGGACCACCCTCGCCTAGTCGTAGACTAGGCGGGCTCGTGCGTATTAGCGCACTCTTGGTCACGTCTGCGCAAGCTCTCCCGGAACCGGTAGCTTTGGCCATTCATGACCAGGATGTGTACCCGGTGGGTAAGCCGGATTTTCGAGTAAAGGCCTGCCCCGCGGGCCGGAGTATGCTATAATTTTGCCATGCCTCCGGAAGGCTTCCCTGCGGGCGGATTAGTCCTGCATCGGAAGCCTGCCCGGGCCTGGGAGCTCTAATGGGGTGCAGGGCCGGTTGGGGCGTCCCTACCCGGCCGTTTAGGAGGCCGGTCCCCGGGGGCTTAAGGGTGGAAACACTTGGCGCCGGGTATGCGAAGAAGAGGACGGCGGTACACCAATGGTGGATACAGGGGGGACGGCAGGTGTGGGCCCTAGTGGGCGGGTACTTCCTCATGTTTCTGGCCAGGGTAACCGATGTGAGTTTGGCTACCCTGCGGCTGTTATTCCTCGTCAAAGGGAAGCGTTTTCATGCCGCCGGCATTGGGCTGTTTGAGGTTTCCATATATATATTGGCTTTGAAATACGTCATGGAGCGCCTAAACGATCCGGCAAGTTTGGTTTTTTATGCCCTGGGTTTTGCAACGGGTAATATCGTGGGCAGTATGATAGAGGAGAAGGTGGCCCTGGGGCAGGTGAACGTGCAGGTCATCACACTGCACAACCCCCTGGAACTGGCCGATGTTTTCCGCTCGGCCGGTTACGGGGTGACGGTGACCGAGGGATACGGCCGGGAGGGCGTTCACCTCATCCTCAATCTAAGCCTCCCCCGCAAACGGCTGGCCGAAGTACAGGAGCAGGTGAGAGCATGGGACCCTCAGGCCTTCATGGTGATTAACGAAGTGCGCAGTGTTTACGGCGGCTTTTGCCGGTCGGGGAGGAAGGGCAAGTAGCGGAAGGGAGTTCTTATGGGCTACCGCAGGAGACGTAAAACAACCGCGAAAAAATGGAGCCGGAAGGTTCTCGGGCTCGTGGTCCTGGCCGCCTTGAGTCTGGCCGGCTACCTTACCTGGGCTCCCGAAGGGGACTTGCAACCGGCACGGGTGACGAGGGTGGTGGACGGCGACACTATTGATGTGATCCTGGCCGGGGGAAGGGAAGAAAGGGTCCGCCTCATCGGCGTGAACGCCCCCGAAAGCCGGGGCAAGGTGGAGCCCTACGGCAAAGAAGCGTCGGCCTATGCGGAAAAACGCCTCCAAGGCCGGAACGTTTATCTGGAGATGGATGTAGGGGAGCGAGACAAGTACGGCCGCCTTCTGGCTTATGTTTGGCTGGAACCGCCTCAGGCTGCCTCGGAGGAGGAAATAAGGGCCAAGATGTTTAATGCCGAGCTCTTGCTCCACGGTTATGCCCAGGTGATGACGGTGCCTCCCAATGTGAAATACTCCTCCCTTTTCGTCGAACTCGAGAGGGAGGCCCGGAATGAGGGCCGGGGTTTATGGGGCCTAAAAGAGCGGCTTTAGTCTTGCCGGCTGAAGGACCAGGTGCCTAAGGCCACTAGAGCAGCGGTCACCAGGAGGAGGACGGAAAGGTTGGTCACTAGATCGTAGCGGACGAGAAAGGCCGTCACCCGGGGATCGGCACCGGCGTAGATAACGCCGCGCAGGGCGTCTACCCCGTAGGTCAACGGATCCAGGCGCATGAGGAAGGCCATCCAGGGGGGCGCGCTGTGCAGGGGGAACATGGCGCCGCTGAGAAAGAAGAGGGGCATAACCAGGAAGTTCATGATCATCTGGAAGCCTTCCATGGTCTGCATGTGACTGGCTATGGCCACGCCGAAAGAGGTTAAAGCCAGGGATATGAGGAGCAGGATGCCCAGGAGTTTTAGGACCATCAAGAGATCTAGCGGAACCCGGGCTATGGGCGCCAGGCAGAGGAGGATACACGCCTGGGCCATGGCCACGGTGCTGCCGCCTAGAACTTTGCCCAGGGCGGTGGCCCAGCGGGGTACCGGGGCCACCAGGACCTCCTTCAGGAAACCGAATTCCCGGTCCCAAATGATGGAGATGCCGGAAAAAACGGAAGTAAAGAGAACGGACATAGCCAGGACGCCCGGATACATAAACTGTACGTAATTAAGGGGGATTTCGGCGGGGACTCCGCGAAACCCCATGGCGGCCGAGATGCCCTGGCCCACCACAAGGAGGTACAGGAGGGGCTGGCCTATCATCCCTATAAGGCGGGTTTTCTCCCGGAGCAGGCGCAGGGTTTCCCGGTACCACACGGTGTATATGGCCCGAAGGGCAGCCTCCATAGGCAGGAATACCCCTTTCTCCTTAAGGGTTTCAGTGCCGGCGGCGAAGATGCCCGCGGGGGCTTAAGTGCATACGGTCGGCGGCCGACACCTTTTCCTCCCGGATGGCGCGCCCGGTGAGGCTCAGGAAAACGTCGTCCAGGGTGGGACGGCGTAAGCTTATGCTCTTTATCCGGCCGCGGAAATCGGCTGCCAGTTGGAGAATGAAGGCGGCTCCGTCGGCTACCTGGAGGCGCAGACCCTCTTCAACGGGCTGGGGCTCCAGGCCGTAGCGGGCGGCTATTAACGGTGCGAGGTCGGCGCCGTCTGCGGGCGTAACGATAAGGACGTCTCCCCCCAGCCTCTGCTTTAAATTGGCGGGGGTATCGAGGGCCTGGATGCGGCCGTGGTCGATGATGGCAATGCGGTCGCAGTTTTCAGCTTCTTCCATATAATGGGTGGTCATGAAGATGGTTATGTTCTTCTCCCGCCGGAGGCCATGGATGTACTCCCAGATGGCCTTGCGGGTCTGGGGGTCCAGCCCTATGGTCGGCTCGTCCAGGAAAAGGATGCGGGGATGGTGGAGAAGACCCCGCGCTATTTCCAGGCGCCGCCGCATACCCCCGGAAAAATTACGGACGAGATCCTTCTGCCGCGCGGCAAGGTCTACCATCTCCAGGACCTCCTCCATACGCTGTTTGAGGAGGCGGCGGGGAAGGCCGTAGAGGAGACCGTGCAGGTACAAATTTTCCGCGGCCGTCAGGCGGTCGTCCAGGGAGTTTTCCTGGAAGACTATACCGATGGAACGGCGGACGGTATCGGGCTCCCGTACCACGTCGAAGCCCGCCAGGAGGGCCCGGCCGCTCGTGGGCCGCAGGAGGGTACAGAGAATCTTGATGGTGGTGGACTTACCGGCACCGTTGGGCCCCAAGAAGCCGAAAATTTCTCCTTCTTTTACCTCAAAGGAAATGCCGTCTACGGCCACTATAGATTGAAAAACCTTTTTCAGTTTGTCTACTTCGATGACGGCCCTCATGCCCGTACCTCCGCGGGAGGCTTCAGTTCCGGCAGGTTGGCGCCGTCGGCCACCAATACCGGGACCTTGAGCCTTTTGGCCCTGCTCGAAGCCAGGCTGGCCGCATTCACCAGCCCCGCGGCTAGTTCCTTTAGGTGGCGCGCCGTATCCGCATTTCCGGACCGGCCGCCCCCCGCTATTCCGGCCGAAAGGGAAATCCGGACGGGCAGGGGCCATTTTTCCCCTTCCACGGCTTTTACCATTTCCCGGCCCAGGCCTGCGGCGGCAGACGGGGGTTGGGGAGTGAGAACGGCGAACTCATCCCCGCCGTAGCGGCACAAAGTGTCCCGCTCTTCCACGGTGAGGCTCTTCAGAATCTGGGCCGTGCGCACCAAGATGCGGTCGCCGTGGACGTGGCCGTACTCTTTATTGAGGCGGCCGAAATCGTCCAGGTCCAAAAACACCACGGAGATCTCCCACCCCTTGGCCAACAGCCGTACGGCCCTTTCGTAGAGGATTTCTGCTTTATGTAAATCGGTAAGGGGATCCACGTACTTGCCCAGCTCGGCCGCCACCTGGCTGCCGGTAATTATCCCTACGACCTGACGGTCTTTCACGACCACCAGCCTCTCTATGTTATGGCTGAGCAGCAAATCGTGGGCTTCCCAGAGGGAGGCGGAGGGGTCGACGGTAACGACCTCGCGGCTCATGGCGTCGGCCACCAGACGGTTGGGGTGGGAGCCCTTGACGTCCCTGGAGGTGATTATTCCCACCAGTTGGCCCTCTTCGTCGAGGACCGGTAGGCAGCCGATGCCGTGGTATTCCATAACCGCGGCTGCGCGGCGGACGCTGGCCCAGGCCTCGATGGTGTAGAGGGCGCTGCTCAAGAGACCTTCTATCGTCGGCATTATATGTCCACCGTCCGGGACACCTGGATGGAGATATTCACCTGGGCCTTGATGACCATATTGGCGTCGGCGATGCGGTTCCCCTCTTCGATTACTACCGGGAGGAGTTTGTCCTTAGGGAGAAGGGTGAGCAGGGATTTTTTTACGACTATAGCTTCGAAAATTTCGTGGTCCAGGGAGATGAGCTCGTACTGTTCCGGGGATACGGCATCGACCATGCGCCGGGCGGCTTCTGGGCCTATGGGCGCCCTCCGGCCCACCAGGAGAATATCCTGGGTGGGCGGGATTTCGAATTCGGAGAGTTTGATGACCAGCTCGGCCTTACGGCTGGGCTCCGGCGAGGAGAGTGTTTCCTTCGGTGCCACTGAGTATACCCCCTTTGGGCATAAGGGATCCTTTGGGGCAACAATCAATTCAAACAACATTATAACTAAATTATAAACTATAAACCATCATCCATACGCCGGCAGCAAATTATCGCCCGATGATTTTTTGCGTCCTTGCCTTGACCTCTTGGCTGCTCCGGGTCAAGAGGGCGAGGGAAACGGCCGGGCATTACCCTAAAGGAGGAAATTGTTGGCTGAGCTATTAACGGCCCCACCTTCATATCCATAAGGGAGGGGGTTGGAACGCATGGCCGGTCGCCGGAGGGCCAAGAATTCGAAGGCTGTAGCGCTGATTTTCCTGCTTCTTATGTCCTGCGCGGCCCTTTATATTTATGTAGGCAGAGAGCGCGGGGAGCGCCGGGGCGTGGCCGCCCTGTCCTTGGCGGTGGCCGGCCAGGTGGTGGTGGTGGATCCCGGCCACGGGGGCATCGATGTGGGGGCCCGGGGCCCGGGCGGAACCAAGGAATCGGAGATCGTTCTGGCCATAAGCCGTCACCTGGCGGAGTTTTTGCAGCAGGGAGGGGCCCGGGTGTTTCTCACCCGCCAGGACGATAACGTGAGCGTAGGGGAGAGCGGGGACGACCTGGTGGAGCGGGTGAGGTTGGCCCAAAGGGTCAAAGCCGATCTGTTCATATCCGTCCACGCCAATGCCTTCGATGACCGGGAGTACGGCGCACAGGTGTTTTACGACCCTGCTTCCCAGGAAGGCAGGAAATTGGCCGAAGCCGTCCAGGCTGAAATCCGCCGCCTCCTCAAGAACACCGAACGGGAAGCCCTGGGATTGGACGCCTTCGTCCTGCGCACCCAGGAAATTCCGGCGGTCATCGTGGAGGTCGGCTTTCTGTCTAACCCGCGGGAGGAAAAGCTTCTGGCCGATCCTTCCTACCAGCGGGAGATGGCCTTTGCCATTTACGCCGGCATTGCCCGCTATCTGGGGAATTATTAGGAATCGTCTTCCCTCTTAGCGGAAAAGAGGCTTCTGCCGCGAGGAGCGGCAAACCGCAAAAACAAGAAGGGAGATGGGCCGGCCCCCTGCCCGAGGGCCCACGGATGTGGTAAATTAAACCTAAAGGATTTACATTAAACCCCGGAGTCTTGAGCCATATTAAGGACAGGAGCAAGGAGATGATGGGCATGGGCCGATTGCTGGACATCGCCTTCCTCCCCCACCCGCCTATCATGGTACCAGAAGTGGGGCGGGGCGAGCTGTCCCGTATTGCTGCCACGGTGAAGTCCGTCAGGGAATTGGCCGCCGAGCTTGCCTCCCGCCGCCCCGAAAGGGTGGTGGTAATTTCCCCCCATGGCCCTGTTTTCCGCGACGCCGTGGGGATGTGGGCGGTGCCGGAATTAAGGGGTCATTTAGGGTCTTTCGGCGCCCGGGAGGTGGCCTTTTGCTATCCCGTGGACGTCCAATTGACCCGCGCCGTAGCCGATGCCGCCCAGGAGGAGGGGATTCCCGTGGCCTGGCTGGACGAAAGGGCCGGCCGGCGGTACGGCCTGGCCCCCGAGCTGGACCACGGCATGATGGTGCCCCTGTATTACCTCCGGGAGGCGGGCATAGAGGTTCCCCTGGTGGCCATGGGCATGGCTCTCCTGGAGAGGAAGAAACTTTACGCCTTGGGAGCCGCCCTGGGGAGGGCCATCCGTTCGAGCCCGTACAGGGTTTTGTTGGTGGCCAGCGGGGATCTCTCTCACCGGCTCCAGCCGGGGGCGCCTGCCGGATACGATCCGGCGGGTCAAGTCTTTGACGAAAGGCTAAAGGATACGCTGGCCGCCCTTGATGTGGAGGGATTGCTTAACCTGTCCGAAGATCTGGCCGAGCGGGCCGGGGAATGCGGCCTGCGCTCCTTTATCATGGCCGTGGGAGCCCTGGACGGGTACCGGATTAAAGGAGGGGTTTTGTCCTACGAGGGCCCCTTCGGGGTGGGCTATCTGGTGGCCAGGCTCACTCCGGATGAGGAAGAACGCGGCCGCAGCCTCCTCGAGGACCGGGCAGAATCCGCACTGCCCTGGCCGGTCCGCCTGGCCAAAGAGAGCCTGGAGCATTACCTGCGGACGGGACAAGTTCTCCCAGCGCCCGATCCCCCGCCGCCGGGCCTGGACCGCCGGGCCGGAGTGTTTGTCTCTATAAAAAAGGGAGGGGAACTCAGGGGATGTATCGGCACCATCGCTCCTACCCGGTCTAATATTGCCGAAGAAATCATCTATAACGCCTTGAACGCCGGCCTCGAGGACCCCCGTTTCCCGCCGGTGACCAGAGATGAGCTGCCCTTTTTGGAGTATTCCGTGGACATTTTGGAGGAGCCCGAACCGGTAGAAAGCCTGGAAGATCTGGATCCCCGCACCTACGGGGTGATCGTCTCCAGCGGCCGGAAAAAGGGCCTTTTGCTGCCCGACCTGGAAGGGGTGGACACCCCGGAGGAACAGGTGGCTATTGCCAAGCGTAAGGCCGGCATCGGCCCCGGGGAGCCCTGCCGCCTGGAGAGGTTCCGGGTAACCCGATATACCCGGGAAGGGAGCGGTCGCGTCTGAAGGAAGGGATGGCTATAAGAGAGGCTAAGCATTATGTTAAGCTAGACGGGGAGAGGGTGGAGTGCCGCCTGTGCCCCCATACTTGCCTGCTGGCCCCGGGGCGGCGGGGCCTCTGCCGGGTGCGGGAAAACCGAGACGGACGCCTGTACACCCTCAACTACGGCCTGTGCTCTTCCCTGGCCGTAGACCCCATCGAAAAAAAACCCCTCTATCATTTTTATCCCGGCTGCCTCATCCTTTCGGCCGGAACGGTGGGGTGCAATTTCGCCTGCCAGTTCTGTCAGAACTGGGAGATAGCCCACGGGGACCCGGAAGTGGTGCCCCTCGACCCCGCAGTACTGGTGGAAAAGGCCTGCGACCTGGATACGGTGGGCATAGCCTACACCTACTCGGAGCCAGTGGTATGGTTTGAATTCGTCCTGGACGCGGCTGCGCTGGCCCGGGAGAGGGGTTTGAAGAACGTCCTGGTGACCAACGGGTTCATCCGGCCCGAGCCCCTTCGGGAATTGCTGCCGGTGGTGGATGCTTTAAACATAGATGTTAAGGGGTACAACAGGGAATTCTACCGCCGGGTGGTCCGCGGCGACTACGAACCGGTCCTGCAGGCGGCCCGCCTGGCCCGGGAGGCGGGCTGCCATGTGGAATTGACCGCCCTCCTGGTGACCGGGTTGAACGATGATCTGGGGGAACTCGAGGAGTTGGTAAAGAGGATCAGGGACGAGCTGGGGGAAGACACCCCCCTCCATTTCTCCCGCTATTTTCCCCACTACAAACTCCACCTGCCGCCCACTCCGCGGGAGACCATGGAGCGCGCCTGGGAGATGGCTCGGGGCCTGCTGCATTATGTATATCTAGGCAACATCGAGCATCCCAGGGCCGCCAATACCTACTGCTCCCGCTGCGGCAACCTCGTTATAAAAAGAAGAGGTTATAAGGTTTCGCCGGAGGGTTTGACCAAAGAAGGCTGCTGCGGCCGGTGCGGCGAGAAGCTGGCTGTAGTCATGTAGCCCTACTCCCAGGGGAATCCCTTCCGGCCGTTCCCCGGGTCCTGGAGGCGCCGCCGGTAGGGGCAGAAGGCGGGCAGCCCCAGGTCCAGGGCCTTGTCGAGTTCGCACTGGCCTTCGCGGCCGAATTTGCATTGACAGTCGCAAACCATAAGGGGCATGAAGGCCGTCTCCTTTTCGGTTTTGGCTCGTCGTCCAAATCTATTATGCCCGGGAGGTACAGAGGAAATAACCCATGATAGACCGTATCAAGGAGCGCGCAGCCCGGGCCATCAGGGAGCGCCGGGAAGAGATCACCCGTATAGCGGATGAAATTTTCGACCATCCGGAGGTAGGAGGCCGGGAATTCTTCGCCGCGAACTTATTGACCCGCATCCTGACCGACAACGGATACGAGGTTGCCCGGCCGTGGACCTCCCTTCCCACGGCCTTTTCCGCAGTTCTGAGGGGCAGCGCGCCGGGCCCCCGGGTAGCCCTGCTGGCCGAATACGACGCCCTGCCCGGGCTGGGCCATGCCTGCGGCCATAATTTAATCGCCGCCGGGGTGGTGGGGGCGGCCCTGGGCCTGGCCGCCGTGAAGGACGAACTTCCCGGAGAAGTCGTGGTCTTCGGCACGCCCGCCGAGGAGAGCAACGGAGGCAAAGTAACCTTGGTGGAAGAGGGAGCCCTGGAGGGAGTCCAGGCCGCCCTTATGTTCCACCCGGGTGACGCCAACGTACTGGAGGTATCCTCCCTGGCCCTGGAGGCCCTGGAATTTGTTTTTAAGGGCCGCGCGGCCCACGCCCCTTCCGGGGCTCAGGAAGGCATTAATGCCCTGGAGGTCGTTATTCAGTTCTTCAACCTGGTGAACGGTCTCCGCCCCTATTTAAAAAACAACGTGCATATAAACGGCATTATCGTCGAGGGGGGGATTACCCCCAATATAATCCCCGAGCGGGCGGTGGCCCGCTTCTATATACGGGCGGAGAACCGGCGGCAGCTGGAGGAAGCTGTGAAGCGGGTGGAGGACTGCGCCCGGGGTGCCTCCCTGGCCGTGGGAGCCGCCTTTTCCTACCACAGGTACGAGTTTTCCTACGAGCCCATGGTAACCAACAGGGCCCTGGCCGGAGCCTTCCGGGAGAATCTCCTGGCCCTGGGGGTGAGGGATCTCGCTCCTCCTCGGTGCATCCGGGGTTCCCTGGACATGGGCAACGTGAGCCGGGTAGTCCCCTCCATCCATCCCTATCTGGCCCTGGGCCGGGAGAAGGTCATCCCCCATACCGAGGAATTCGCCCGGGCCGCCCGGGGACCGGAGGGGAAGGAACTGGCCGTCCTGGCAGCCCAGGCCCTGGCCTGGACGGCCGCCGATGTTTTGCTGGACGCGGGTCTCCGCAGCCGGGTTCAAGCCGAGTTTCGCGCCGCAGCCTCCGAAGATTAGAAGATCAAAAAGGCCGCCGGCCCCGAGGAGGGTTGCTTATCCTTTTTGGGCTTCTCCCGGAATAAGTATGAAGTAAATAAGGAAGGGCGTGTGCCCGACGGGAGGGTGCCCTATGGGGAAGAGGCGTTGGATGGGGTTTGGGGCATTAGTTTGTCTGGCCTCGGCCTTGCTGGGGAGCCTTTTTTTTATCCGGTCGCCCCGCAGCCCACGGCCTACGGCCTACGAGGCCAGGGCCCTGGCCGTCATGGCGGCCCAAGGGGTGGTACCCGGGGAACTCCTGGAGCAGGTCCTCCGGGAAGAGGGCGGAGAAGGACGACGTTTTCGCGTGGAGGGAGATGTGGCCCCGGAGCCCGGCCCGGAAATCATCGTGGGGGCCAACCTTTCTAAAGACCGGGGTGTCTTGGGCATCTTTTCCCCGGCAACAGAGCCGCCCAAGCTCTTGGCCTCCCTGACCACCTTGCCCTTACAGGAGATCAAAATAGTAGAGATAGAGCCCGGCCTCCGGGGCATCCTGCTGCGCGAACTCTTGGACGAGCGCTTCGGCGCCTATTTTTATACCGTCTTTTATACCCTTTACCTTTATGAAGGAGGGGCATGCCGGGAGGTCTGGCGGAAGGCGGTGAGTAACGAAGAATACTGGCAAAAGAGGTGGCTGGGCGGTGGAGACGGGTGGCAGGGTTTAAAGGACGCGGTGGAAGTGGAGTTTGACCGGAAGGACGGGAAGCTGGTTATCAAGACCCGGGAAACGCGGGTTCTTTGGGAGGGGCCGGAACCGGGGGGTCCTTTTACCGGAATCCGGGAGAGGTCGTGGGCGCGGGCATACCGCTGGGACCCCCGCTGGAAGGCCGTGATTTTGGGGGAAGGCACGGTGGAAGAGGATACCTTCCTGCAGGCCAGGCAGGGCAACCGGTATGTTCCCATGGAGAGGCTGGTGGCCGGCGCAAGGCTGGCCGTTCTCGATGAAGAAGAAGTCTGGGACCCGCAGGGCAGGTCGGCCGCCGGCTTTTACCGGGTAAAGACGGCGGCCGGGCTGGTGGGCCTTGTGGCCAAGAAGGCGGTGCGACTACGGTAGCAAAAATTTCTCTTGCATTTTTATGCAAAGACGACGTATAATTATACAAGATTGCAAGGCCCGGGATACCCGGGTATTGAGGAGGATTGCCGTTGGTCAAGGTTGCCGTTATCGGTGCTACGGGGTATACGGGGGCGGAGCTGGTCCGCCTGCTGGTGAGGCATCCCCATGTGGAGCTCGTGGCCCTAACCTCCCAGAGTTTTGCCGGGCAGAACATGGATGGGGTGTACCCCTCCCTGCGGGGTTTTACCGGTGCCCAATGCGAGGACTTGGCTCCCGAAGAGGCCCTGGCCCGGGCGGAGATGGTCTTCCTGGCCCTGCCCCACGGCCATGCCGTGGCCGTGGCCGAGGAGGCGGAGAAGCGGGGGGTAAGGGTTATCGATCTTGGAGCCGACTTGCGCTTTCGGGACGCCCGGGTGTATGAGGAATGGTACGGTTTGAAACATACCAATCCCGCCCTCTCGGCCCGGGCGGTGTATGGGTTGCCCGAAATCTACGCCCGGGAAATCGCCGGCGCCCGGGTGGTGGCCAATCCCGGGTGTTACCCCACCAGTGCCATCTTGGCCCTGGCTCCTCTGCTCAAGACGGGATGGGCCGACACCGAAAGCATCATCATCGACGCCAAATCCGGGGTTTCCGGTGCCGGCCGCAAGGCCCAGCTTACCAGTCTTTTTGTGGAGTGCCATGAGAACGTCCATCCCTACGGTGTGGCGGGCCACCGCCACACTCCGGAAATCGAGCAGGAATTGAGCCTCTTGGCGGGGGAGGAGGTGCGGATTTCCTTCACTCCCCATCTCCTCCCCATGAGCCGGGGCATCCTAAGCACTGTTTATGTCAACTTAAGAGAAGGGGTAGAGGAAGGGGAACTGCGGCAGCTTTACGAGGAGTTTTACCGGGAGGCGCCCTTCGTACACCTGCTACCGCGGGAACAGTGGCCCCACACCCGCTGGGTTTACGGCAGCAACTTCTGTCATTTGAACCTGAAGGTCGACCGCCGGACCCGTAGGGTAATTATAGCTTCGGCCATTGATAACTTGACCAAAGGGGCTTCGGGCCAGGCCGTCCAGAACTTAAACCTCATGTTCGGGTGGCCGGAAACCACGGGCCTCGAACACCCGGGCCTCTGCCCCTGAGGAAGCTCGGCCGCTTCCCGGCGGCAGGACCCGGAGTTGGACTTGTTTTTTTGAGCTTCTGAAGGCCGGATAGGCGGGGCTGCCTCTGCAAGTGCAGCGAAGATGGACTTGTTTTTTGAGCTTCTGAAGGAGGGGGAACGACCGGTCTTATGGAGTGGGATGTGGTACCGGGCGGCATAACGGCACCCCGGGGTTTTAGGGCGGCCGGGGTTCATGCCGGGTTAAAGAAGACCAAAAAGGACCTCGCCCTTATCGTAAGCGATAATCCCGCCGCTGCAGCGGCGGTCTATACCACCAATAGGGTACAGGCGGCGCCCCTGGTGGTGACCAGGGAACACCTGGCCGGGGGATATGCCAGGGCCGTGGTAGTGAACAGCGGCAATGCCAATGCCTGTACCGGTGAGCAAGGCCTACGCGACGCCCGCTTTATGGCGGAGATTACGGCGCGGGAAGTGGGCTGCCGGCCCGGGGAGGTGGTGGTGGCCTCTACCGGGGTAATCGGCGTACCCCTGCCCATGGATAAGGTGGCGGCCGGCATCCGCCAGGCGGCCCGCGAACTCTCGGGGGCGGGAAGCCGGGAGGCGGCCGAGGCTATCATGACTACGGACCGGCGGATAAAAGAAATAGCCGTCCGGTTTAACCTGGGGGGCCGCGAGGCAACCATAGGGGGGATAGCCAAGGGTTCGGGCATGATCCATCCCCAAATGGCCACCATGCTGGCCTTCCTAACCACGGACGCGGAGATAGCCCCGGACGAATTGAAGAAGGCTCTGGTCGCCGCCGTGGACGCTACTTTCAATATGGTAACCGTGGACGGCGACACCAGTACCAACGATATGGTGGTCATCCTGGCCAACGGCCAGGCCGGTGTCGGGCCGAAGGAGGAACGGGAGCGCGCCTTGTTCGCCGCCGCCCTCGAATATGTCTGCCGCTACCTGGCCCGGCTTATTGCCCGGGACGGGGAGGGGGCTACGCGCCTTATAGAAGTAGAGGTGCACGGCGCCAGGACCCGGGAGGACGCCCGAACCATTGCCCGGGCCATTGCCCGGTCTAACCTGGTCAAGAGCGCCGTCCACGGGGCCGACGCCAATTGGGGCCGCATTCTGTGCGCCGCGGGGTATTCCGGGGCCGACCTGGATCCGGACAAGGTGGATATTTTCATCCAGAGCCCGGCCGGCCTGGAGCAGCTGGCCGCCGGGGGCCGGCCCCTCCCCTTCAGCGAGGAAAAGGCCAGGGAGATACTTTCGGCCGAGGAAGTAAAGATCTTGGTTCACCTCAACCAGGGCCGGGCCGCGGCCGAAGCCTACGGGTGCGATTTGACCTGTGAATACGTGACCATCAATGCCTCTTACCGGACTTGATCTCAACGCCTTCTTACCGCGAACGGAGGGAGGTAGCAAAGCCTTGGAACTTTCTCCTTTAGAGAAAACCGGTATTCTCATTGAAGCCCTGCCTTATATTCGCAAGTTTTACGGCCAAACGGTAGTCATAAAGTACGGCGGCCACGCCATGTTAAACTGTGAGCTTAAACAGGCAGTCATGCAGGATGTGGTCCTCATGCACCTGGTAGGTATGAGGCCGGTCCTGGTCCACGGCGGGGGCCCGGAGATCACCCATATGCTGGAGCGCCTGGGCAAAACCTCCGAGTTCGTCCGGGGCCAGCGGGTGACGGACGCGGAAACCATGGAAATTGTGGAGATGGTCCTGGTAGGCAAGGTAAACAAGGAAATCGTGGCCCAGCTCAACCGCATTGGGGGTAAAGCCATAGGCCTGTGCGGGAAGGACGGCAACCTCATCGAAGCCGTCAAACAGGACGATGGCCCGGATCTGGGCTTTGTCGGCCGGGTTAAAAGGATTAACCCCGGTATTATTGAAACCCTGATTGCCGAAGGGTATATACCCGTGGTGGCCCCCGTAGGCGTCGGAGAGGAGGGGGAAAGCTACAATATCAATGCCGATTATGTGGCCGGTGAACTGGCCATAGCCCTGCAGGCCCACAAGCTGGTGCTCCTCACCGACGTAGAAGGGATCCTGGCCGACCCCGGCGATCCTTCCACCCTTATTCCTACCGTCGAGGTGGCCAGGGTGCCGGAGCTGATCGAGGCCGGCACCATTTCCGGGGGCATGATCCCCAAGGTGCAGTGCTGTGTGCGGGCGCTGGAAGGCGGTGTAGCCACCACCCACATTATAGACGGCCGCCTGCCCCATGCCATATTACTGGAAATATTTACAGATAAAGGGATAGGGACCATGGTGGTTCCCTAAAGAGCCCCCATCGCGGCGTTAACCCGCGGTATATCATCGCCGGGCCCGGAAGGGGTGCCGCAAGAATTCGCCTTACAGGAGGGTTGCCCATGAACAGCGCCGAGATTATGGCCCTGGGCCAGCAGTACGTTATGCATACTTACAGCCGGTACCCCGTTGCCCTGGTGCGGGGCGAGGGAGTCAGGGTATGGGATGCCGACGGCCGCGAGTACCTCGATTTCGTAGGCGGGCTGGCGGTGAACTCCCTGGGGCACTGCCACCCCAGGGTGGTGGCGGCCATCCGGGAGCAGGCGGGAAGGCTCCTCCACTGTTCCAATCTCTACTGGATCGAGCCCCAGGTGGAGCTGGCCCGGCTCCTGGTGGAAAACTCGGATCTGGATAAGGTTTTCTTTTGCAACAGCGGGGCCGAGGCCAACGAAGCGGCCATCAAGCTGGCCCGGAAGTGGGCCAAGGCCCACAAGGGAGAGGACTGTTACGAGATTATAACCATGCGCCGGTCCTTCCACGGACGGACCCTGGCCACCCTTACGGCCACGGGACAGGAGAAATTCCAGCGCGGATTTGAGCCCCTCCCCCCGGGCTTCCGCTACGTACCCTTTAACGATCTGAAGGCCCTGGAGGATGTTGTCACCGGCCGGACTTGTGCCGTGATGCTGGAGCCGGTCCAGGGCGAAGGAGGGGTGTACCCGGCGGACCCTCACTACCTGCTGGCGGTGGCCGAACTGTGCCGCAGGGAAGGGATTCTCCTAATTTTTGACGAGGTCCAGTGCGGGTTGGGCCGTACCGGCCATCTCTTCGCCTACCAGTACTACGGCGTAAAGCCTGACATCATGACCCTGGCCAAGGCCTTGGCCGGCGGGGTGCCCATCGGCGCCATGCTCGCCCGGGAAGAGGTGGCCGCGGCCTTCGCTCCGGGAGATCACGCCTCCACCTTCGGCGGCAATCCCCTGGCGGCGGCGGCCGGGGTGGCCGCCTTCCAGGCCCTTCTGGAGGAAGGGCTGGTGGAAAACGCGGCGCAGCAGGGGGAATACTTAATAGGGCGGTTGAAATCCCTGGCCTCCCCCTTCCCCCAGGTGGTGGAAATAAGGGGTCGGGGCCTTATGGTGGGCATGGAAATTGAGGGCCCTGCTGACGCCATAGCCGGGGCCTGCCTGGATCGGGGTCTCTTAATCAACTCCTGCCACGGGCGGGTGCTGCGGCTGTTGCCCCCTCTAACGGTTAAAAAAGAAGAAATTGACGCCGCCCTGGCCATCCTGGAAGCTGTTATGAAGGAATTCCTTCAGGGCCGGTAGGGACGGGAGGGATGGAGGTCGAGCCTTGGAGACGGCTTAGCAATGATGCAGGTTGTCAAAGCTGCCGCAGGACGAGTAAAATAGTCTCAATGGATACTTTGAAGGAAGGGAGCGGTAGAGGTGACAGAGGCGGCCTTATCCCTTAGAGGGCGTGATTTTCTATCTTTAAAACACTTCACCCGCGAGGAAATTATTTATCTTCTCGATCTGGCGGCCGACTTAAAGGCCAGGCAAAAGCGGGGTGAGCCCCATCCCCTGCTGGCCGGTAAGACCCTGGGTATGATCTTTACCAAACCCTCTACCCGTACACGGGTGGCCTTTGAGGTGGCCATGTATCAGCTGGGAGGTTACGCCCTGTACTTAAGCAGAAACGACCTCCAGCTGGGCCGGGGGGAGACTATCGGCGATACGGCCAGGGTATTGTCCCGTTATCTGGACGGGATTATGATCCGGACGTATTCCCACGAAGAGGTGGAGGAACTGGCCCGGTATGCCAGTATTCCGGTTATCAACGGCCTTACGGATTTACTCCACCCCAGCCAGGTCTTGGCCGATCTGCTCACCATCAGGGAATGGAAGGGAACCCTCCGGGGGTTAAACCTGACCTTCATCGGCGACGGCAATAACGTGGCCCATTCCCTCATGTACGGCGGCGCCCGGGTGGGCCTCAACGTTACCATCGCCTGCCCTGCGGGCTACGAGCCCCTGCCCCAGGTGGTGGAAGAAGCGAGGCGGATGGCCGCCGACAACGGAAGCAACATTGCGGTGACCAACAATCCCCGGGAGGCGGCCGTCGGCGCCGATATTCTATATACAGACGTCTGGGCCAGCATGGGACAGGAGGGGGAGGCCGAAAAGCGGCGCCAGGCCTTCCGCGGTTTCCAATTAAATGCCGAAATACTTAAACTGGCCCACCCCGAAGCCATGGTCCTCCACTGCCTGCCGGCCCACCGGGGAGAAGAGATTACCGACGAGCTTATAGACGGGCCCCGGTCGGCGGTGTGGGACCAGGCGGAAAACCGCCTCCACGCCCATAAGGCCATCTTGGCGGCCCTGCTTTAAGGTTGAAGAGTTCCCTGCCGTTAGGCTTCCGTGCCCTCGCCGTAAAGGCCGCGCACGTTGCTTTAAGGTTGAAGGGTTCCCTGCCGGCCGCGGGACGAGCGGGCTCTCTCCGGCGGCAGTAGGAGCCGGTCGGAGGCCGGGGAACGGAGCCTACAATGTGGTAACGGCAGGGCGGGCCGCACCTGAGAAAGGGATGACCGTAGTACAGACAAATAACGAGGGAGGATGCTGTAGTGGCAGAGAAGGTAGTCCTCGCCTATTCCGGCGGCCTGGATACTTCCATTATTATCCCCTGGCTCAGGGAGAATTACGGCTACGAGGTCATCGCCGTGGCTGTGGATCTGGGGCAAGGCGAAGAACTGGCTCCCCTGGAAGAAAAGGCCCTAAAGAGCGGAGCCACCAAGGTCTACATAATGGATAAGAAACGCGAGTTTGTAGTAGATTTTATCTGGCCCACTTTGAAGGCAGGGGCTGTATACGAGGGGAAATATCTCCTGGGTACTTCCTTTGCCCGGCCGCTGATAGCCAAGTGCCTGGTGGAAGTGGCCGAAAAGGAAGGGGCGGTGGCGGTGGCCCATGGGGCCACGGGCAAGGGCAACGACCAGGTTCGTTTTGAGCTGGCTATTAAAGCCCTGAGGCCCGAGCTCAAGGTAATCGCTCCCTGGCGCCTGTGGTCCATAAGGTCTCGCGAGGAGGCCATAGATTACGCCGAGGCCAGGGGCATCCCGGTGCCGGTGGGTAAAGACCGGCCTTACAGCATGGACCGGAATCTCTGGCACTTGAGCCACGAAGGGGCCGACCTGGAAGACCCGTGGAACGAGCCACGGGAAGATCTTTACCTCATCATTACGCCGCCCGAGAAGGCCCCGGATACCCCCACCTATGTAACCGTGGATTTTGAGAAGGGAGTCCCGGTGGCCGTGGACGGAGAGCGGCTGGATCCCGTATCCCTGGTGGAGAAGTTAAACGCCGTGGCCGCGGCCAACGGGGTGGGAATCATCGACATGGTGGAGAACCGGCTGGTGGGTTTGAAGTCTCGAGGGGTTTACGAATGCCCCGGCGGTACCGTACTCTACACCGCCCACCGGGAACTGGAACACCTCACCCTGGACCGCATGACCATGCATTTTAAAGAGATAGTAGCCGCCAAGTATGCTGAACTGGTATACGACGGCAACTGGTACTCCCCCCTCAAGAAGGCCCTGGATGCCTTTGTGGACAGCACCCAGGAGACGGTGACGGGCACCGTGCGGCTGAAACTCTATAAAGGCAACTGCACCCCGGCGGGAGTAAAGTCGCCCTATTCCATTTACAGTGAAGAACTGGTGACCTTTGGCGCGGGAAAGGACTACGACCACAAGGACGCTACCGGCTTTATCAACCTCTTCGGACTACCCCTTAAAGTTAGGGCTATGATGGAGGCCAGGATGGGGCTGAGGAAGGTATGAAGCTCTGGGGGGGCCGTTTTCGCAAAGAAACCGACAGACTGGTGGAGGATTTTCATTCCTCCCTTTCTTTTGATCGGCGGCTCTACCGCCACGATATAAGGGGCTCCATCGCCCACGCCCGCATGCTGGCGGCGGTAGGGCTCCTTTCCCAGGAGGAGGCTGCAAAAATCGTCCGGGGCCTGGAGGAGATTCTGGCCGATATAGAGGCCGGCCGGGTATCCTTTGATATAGGCGCAGAGGATATCCATATGAATATTGAGAAGCTCCTCACGGAGAAAGTCGGGGAGGCCGGCAAGAAGCTACATACCGCCCGCAGCCGCAACGACCAGGTGGCCCTGGATCTCCGCCTCTATCTCAAGGACGAGATCCGGGAGATATCCCGCCTCCTGTCCCGGCTGCAGCAGGTTCTGGTGGACCTGGCGGAGAAACACCTTTTCACCCTCATGCCGGGCTACACCCATCTACAGAAGGCCCAGCCGGTCACCCTGGCCCATCATCTCTTGGCCTATTTTGAAATGTTCGAGCGGGATCAGGGCCGCCTGGAGGACTGCATGAAGCGGCTGGATGTATGCCCTCTGGGCTCGGGCGCCCTGGCTGGCACTGCCCTGCCGATAGACCGCCGATTGGTGGCCGCGGAATTGGGGTTTAAGGATATCTCCGCCAATTCCCTGGATGCGGTGAGCGACCGGGATTTTGCCGTGGAATTCTTGGCCGCTGCCAGCCTCATCATGATGCATTTGAGCCGCCTGGGCGAGGAGATCGTCCTCTGGTGTACGGAAGAATTCGGCTTTGTCGAGCTGGACGACGCCTACAGCACGGGCTCCAGCATGATGCCTCAAAAGAAAAACCCCGATGTGGCCGAGCTGGTACGGGGGAAAACCGGCCGGGTGTACGGCCATCTTATGGGGCTTCTTACGGTCCTCAAGGGATTGCCCTTGGCCTACAACAAGGACCTGCAGGAAGATAAAGAGGCCGTCTTCGACACCGTGGACACCCTTAAAGGGTGCCTCCTCGTCATGGCCCCCCTGCTGGCTACGGCCCGCTTTAAGGAGGAGCGCATGCGGGCGGCGGCCCGGCAGGGCTTCAGCAATGCCACCGATGTGGCCGAATACCTGGTGATGAAGGGGGTGCCCTTCCGGGAGGCCCACCGCATAGTGGGGTCCCTGGTCCTTTACTGCCTGGATAAGGGCTGCAACCTGGGCGACCTGAGCCTGGCAGAGCTCCAGAGATACTCCCCGGCCTTCGAAGACGACATCATTGAGTACTTGACCGTTGAAGCTTGTGTTAAGCGCCGCAGGATACCGGGAGGCCCCTCCCCCGAGGCGGTACGGGAGGCCCTGGCCCGCGCCCGCGATCTCCTGGCGGAGCGGGGGTTTTTGGCCTGATGCCGACCCCTTGATAAGGATAAAAACAACAGGCCGGCATGCAAACAAAAACAATGCCGGCCTGGTGAGAAGTTGTTTTCAAGGTAGTCCACCATGAGTATGCGGAAGGGCCTATATTGTTACTGGCCTACTCGGTTTTGATAGAAGCTGGCCATCCCACGCCTATGGATGGCCAGGAAGTGCGGTGGGTACCGGTAAAATACCTTTCCTCTTATGAGTTGGCAGAAGCGGATATGCCCATTGCCTATAAACTCCTAACAGAGGGAAAAGAACATTTTCCAGTGAGTGTGTTCGAAGATACCCATAATTATTCAGGTCTGGCGCCATTTCCCGGCTTACTGCTTCACCCCGCTTGGTAGGATACCCATAATTATTCAAGTCTGGCTGGGGTAGGAATACAGGAATTTTGTGCCGAATATAGTGATAAACGTCGATGAGCTTAGACAACGAAAAAGGCACTCAAATTGACAGGTACAGGTAAGTTGTTTCAGTGACCTATTGCTGGAGACAACCTGTGAGTCATATTCATTTGGGATGGTGGGAAACATTACGGGGACTGAGAAAATGGTAGCCCAAATACTTGGCGCTATTGACCAGGTTGCCGCATCATACTACCGGCTGGCGCTGGTGGTAGCACCCTTTGGTGCCGGCAAGACGGCTGCCTTAAAGGAGGTCGCCAGGCAGCGGGGCTATCCATGCATCAACGTGAGTCTGGAGCTGAGCCGCGCCATGCTAGAACTTACGCAAGTACAGCGGTGTTTGTACGCCTCCCGCCTTCTCGAGGAGATCGCTGCCCGGGCGGGCGGTTCGTGTATCTTGCTGGATAACTTGGAACTGCTTTTTGAGCCCTCGTTAAAGCAGGACCCGCTGCGGCTTCTTAAACAACTTTCCCGCCACCGCACGGTAGTTACAGCGTGGGACGGTATCGTTAAGGATGGCCATCTCATTTACGCTGAGCCGGGTCATCCCGAGTACCGGCGCTACCCGGTAAAGGATTCAGATTTTGTGATTGTTGGGCCCGAAATTGTCTGGCCCCAAAAATGATTTAAGAAGGAAAAAGAGTGGGAGGGAAGGAGATCAGGCAATCGTGAAATACGGCGAACTGATTAGTTTTGAGCCCATTGAGACGGTGGTTCAGCTTAAGAGTGCTGATCAGTTTTCCCAGGCGGAGCAATTGGTGGCCACCTACGTTATCTCTGAGGATATGGCAGAAAGGCTTGTCGCGGTCGTCTTCCCGAACCTTCAATTTGAAAAGCCCGCCGATAATAAAGGGCTTCTGGTGGTGGGAAACTACGGGACCGGCAAATCGCATTTGATGTCGGTCCTTTCGGCGGTTGCCGAGCATGCGGAGTTGGTCAACCGGTTAAGATCCCGCCGGGTTGCCGAGGCAGCCCAAGCCATTGCCGGCAAGTTCAAGGTGATCCGGACGGAATTAGGCTCAACCACCATGGATTTTCGCGAATTTATCTGCGCCGAACTTGAAGAAAACCTGGCGCGGATGGGCGTAGCTTACAAATTTCCGCCGCGGGATAAGATCCCCAACCACAAGGCCGCCTTTGAAGAGATGATGGCGGCCTTTCACGAACACTACCCGGATCACGGCCTCTTGCTGGTGGTAGATGAACTGCTGGATTACCTGGGAAGCCGCAAAGACCAGGAACTGATGCTCGATTTAACCTTTCTCCGGGAAATCGGCGAGATCTGCCAAAACTTAAGGTTCCGGTTTATAGCCGGCCTGCAGGAGGCGCTTTTTGATAACCCGCGCTTTTCTTTCGTGGCCAATACCCTCCTCAAGGTCAAAGACCGCTTTGAGCAGGTTTTCATTGCCAGGCGCGATATCAAATTCGTAGTGGCAGAGCGCTTGCTAAAGAAAACGGCAGAGCAAAAGAGCAAAATCCGGGAGCACCTGCAGCAATTTACCCGCTTTTACGGTAACATGAATGAGCGGCTCGAGGAATTCGTCCGGCTCTTTCCCGTCCACCCGGACTATATTGAGATGTTTGAGCGCGTAAGGTACGTGGAGAAGAGGGCGATTCTCAAGACCCTTTCTCTGGCCATGAAACAGATGCTGGACAGAGAGGTTCCTGCCGATGCTCCCGGCCTTTTGTCTTACGACCACTACTGGACGGTACTAAAAGAAGACCGTTCTTTCCGGATCATACCCGAGGTCCGCGAGGTCATCGAATGCAGCTTAAAGCTGGAGGAACTGGTAGAGACAGGCTATCCCAGAGGAAAAAATAAGGAGCTGGCCCGCCGCATCATTTATGGTTTGAGCCTGCACCGGCTGACGGTGGGAGACATTGAGAAGCCTGTGGGCCTTACGGCCGAAGCCTTGCGTGACACCCTCTGCCTCTTTGATCCGTTGGTTCGTGAGTTGGGGGGGGAGCCCGCCGACGACCTGCGGGGCGAAGTGGAAACGGCGCTCAGGCTCATCATGCGGACGGTAAACGGCCAGTTCATCTCGGCTACGGAACAGGACGCCAAGGGCCGTCCCGGGGGACAGTTCTACCTCGACATCAAAAAAACCGTGGACTATGACGCCCAGATCAATAAGCGCGCGGAAAGCCTGGACAAGGACCGGCTCGATCTCGCTTACTTCAATGCGTTGGCCCAGGTCCTCGAACGTTCAGATGACTATTATCCCGGCACCCACATGGCCTGGGAGTACGAGATCGAGTGGCGGGAGCGAAAAGCTTCGCGTCTGGGCTACATGTTTTTCGGTGCGCCCAATGAACGCTCCACGGCGCAGCCCCCGCGGGATTTTTACCTGTTTTTCCTCCAGCCCTATGACCCGTCGGCCTTCAAAGATGAGAAAAACCCAGGGGACGTATTCTTTCGTCTTAGCCGTTTTGATGAGGTGTTTGAGGCAAACTTGCGGCGGTACGCCGGAGCTCTTGACCTGGCCCAGGTATCTTCGGGGAAAGATAAAAGCATATACGAGGCCAAGGCTGTCCAGGCCCTCAAGGAGCTTGTAAAGTGGCTTAAGGAAAACATTATGACTGCTTTTGATGTTACCCACCAGGGCAGGACGAAGGTTCTGCAAGAATGGGTTAAAGGGAAGATTTTCCGGAGTGGTAAGGAAGCAGATGTGCGGGATATCGTTAACCTGGTGGCTTCCACCTGCCTGGCTGCCCACTTTGAGGATCTGGCACCCGAGTACCCGGAGTTTTCTATATTGATAACAAGTAAAAATTTGGTTCAGGCTGCCCAGGATGCCTTGCGCTGGATGAAGGGAGCCGTTCAAACCAAGCAAGGGTCGGCGGTTCTGGAGGCCCTGGAGCTTTTAGAAGGCGGTCGGTTGAACCCCCATAATTCCAGGTATGTGAAATATATTCTTGAACTTTTGCGCGCGAAAGGGCCCGGGAAGGTGCTCGACCGGCGCGAACTGATGCAAGAGGTGTACGGCGTTGAATATATGGCTCCGGAGAAATACCGCCTTGAGCCGGAGCTGGTGGTGGTCCTTTTGGCCGCGATGGTGTACACCGGCGACATCGTGCTGGTTCTCCCGGGCAACAAGAAGTTTGACGCTGGTTCGTTTGAGGAATTGATTAATCTCTCCATGGAGGAGCTGCTTAATTTCAAGCACCTTGAGCAGCCGAAAGAATGGAACCTGCCGGCGCTGCAGGCTCTTTTTGAGCTTCTGGGGCTCGCGCCCGGCATGGCCCGGCTGGTAACCCAGGGTAAAGATGAGCCTGTGCAGGAACTGCAGGCGGCAGTGGACCGGATCCTCGAAAGGGTCGTCCTGGCCCGGCAGCGCCTTCAGGAAGGGGTCCGCCTCTGGGGCCAAGGTCTCCTTTCGGAAACGGAACGAGAAGAGTATGGCACCCGGCTGGATAGTTTCAAGGAATTTTTGGAGTCGCTGCAGGCCTATTCTTCTGCCGGCAGGCTCAAGAACCTCCGGTACGATGCCACGGCAATAAACGCCCAAAGGGCGGGGCTGGAGGTACTGAGTAAAATAGAGAGCCTGGTGGACTTTGTCAGTGAGATCGGTCCTGAGGCGAGTTACCTTTCCGAGGCCGAGCGGGTTTTGCCCGCGTCGCACCCCTGGGTGGCCCGCGTGGCAGAGTTGCGAGATGAGATATTGGCGCGGGTGGCCCACGCCGCTGGCGGGATCACACCTGCCGCAAAGCAGGAGGCGCGCCAAAAACTGCTCGCCCTTAAAAAAGATTACATTCAGAGCTACGTGGAGCTACATACCAGGGCCAGGCTAGGGGCGGCCGAGGATAAGCGCAAAGGGAAGCTTTTGCAGGACGAGCGCTTGAATACCCTTAGAAAACTTGCCACCATTGACCTGATGCCTGCCCACCAGCTGGCGGATTTCCAGGACCGCCTGGCGGGGCTTAGAAGCTGCTTTAACTTAACAGAGCAGGACTTAAGCGGAAGACCTGTCTGCCCGCACTGCGGGTTCGTTCCCTCTAGGGAAAGTGTGGATGTTCCTGCCGCGAGCGTTCTTGAGGCTTTAGACGAGGAATTGGATAATCTTTTAGAAGACTGGACCAGCAAGTTGCTTGAGGAACTGGAAGATCCGACGGTACGCCAGAATCTAGAACTGTTAAAGCCACAGGCGCGGCAACTGGTCGAGGAGTTCTTGCGGCAGCGTGAACTTCCCGTAGATCCCGGACATGATTTTATCCAGGCCCTTCGGGAAGTGCTTGCAGGACTCACCAAGGTGGTAGTAAGGACTAGCGATCTTAAGGCCGCGCTCACCGCTGGCGGTTCGCCTGCCACCCCCGCCGAGATAAAGAAACGCTTTGAAGACTACTTGAACGAATTGGTAGGGGGCAGGGACCCCGCTACGGTAAGGATTGTGCTGGAGTAATTGACGCTTGAGGTGGGATTACACCGGTGGGTAAAACTTACGAAGTTCGCGACCCCATTCACGGTTTCATAACTTTTAATGAATGGGAACGTGAAATAATTAATCACCCTGTATTTCAACGCCTGCGCCGGATTAGGCAGTTGGCCTTTACGGAGATGGTTTATCCCGGTGCAGTGCATACCCGTTTTGAACACTCTCTTGGCGTAATGCACGTTGCAACCCAGATGTTTGATCAGATTAGGCTCCGTAACGAACGCTTTTTAAAGTCAGAGCTGAACTATACTGATGGAGGTTTAGAAAGAGATCGTATTTTAGTGCGACTCGCTGCTCTTTTGCATGACGTGGGGCATCCTCCCTTTTCCCACGTCGGCGAGGATTTAATGCCTGTAAACCCCGAAAACAAAAGGCCTTATAAACATGAAAACTATTCTGCTGCTGTGGTAACTCATCTCTTGGCTGATGTAATTGAGGATCACCCATTAAATCAAAATTTTAGGGTAAAAGCCCAAGAGATTGCGGACTTCCTTACCGGCTCTGCTGCTGCGGGCAGAGTTCTATTATGGAGGGATTTACTTTCCGGTCAGTTAGATGCCGACCGGGCAGACTATCTCCTGCGCGATTCCCATCATATCGGCGTTGCTTACGGTCGTTATGATTTGCACCGTCTGCTCGTCACATTAACAATTACTATAGATACCGAGACCAACTCGCCGATTATAGCTGTGGAAAAGGGTGGTATGCACGCTGCAGAGGGTTTGATCCTTGCACGCTACATGATGTTTACACAGGTTTATTTTCACCACACGCGGCGTGCATATGACCACCACGTTGCTGCCGCGATCAAATCTTTACTTGTGAAGGAACAAAAAAATTCCGACCTCGAAAGGAAGGATTTGTTCCCGCCCCCAACGACGAAAAAGAATATAGAGGCTTTTCTGGGGTGGGACGACTGGACGGTGTTAGGTAGAATTAAAGAGGGCGCTGGAGGAGAGCACGGTCGTATTTTGCTGGAAAGGCGCCATCACCGGTGCATTTTTGAGACGCCGGAGGTTCCGCAACCGGACGATATAGAAAGGATGAAAAAGGTGCAGGAAGCACTGGAGAGTCAAATGAATGTCTTTTTTGTCCGTAAACTTTCTGGTCATAACCCTTTGTACGATCAAGCTGCTTATTGCTTCCTCGATGAGGCCGAGAGTTCCTGGTACAAATTTGAAAAGGAAGATGTCAGGATTTACTGGAAAGAAGAGCAAGGGGAGAAGTTGGCCCCTTTATCTTCGTTGTCAAATGTTGTTCGTGAGCTGAAGCCTGTTAACCAACTCCGGATCTATGTCCCTTACCATAAAAGGGAAGAAGCAGTTAAGATTATCAAAAACCTTAATTAGTTAAGGGGGCCCATGTAATGCCCGGTATTGACTTGTCATGGGAACGCTATGGTCTAATCGCCGAGCTTGCTTTTCGTCTGAAGAACAAAAGAGTTCAGTTCGGAAAAACCGCCTTGCAGAAAATAGTTTACCTTTTACAGGAGCTTTATAACGTTAAATGTGGCTATGACTTTAGCCTATACGCTTATGGCCCCTTCAGTAAAGAGCTTTTAAACGACCTAGACCTTGTAGAGGCGCTAGGAGGCGTAGAGGTTCAATATGTGACTTCTGGCACGGGAGGATACCATATTGAACCTGGCAAGAAAAACGATTGGATACGCGAAAAGGCTAAAGATTTTCTAGACGCTCATGGTTTGGCGTTTGATAAAGTAATTGATGAATTTGGTAGCCTTGGGGCCAGGGATCTGGAGTTGAGAGCTACAATCGTTTATGCCGATAGAAGCTTGCAACGTGCCGGACAAAATCCTTCGCGCCAAGAATTTATTAGCTTACTCAAGCAGCTAAAACCGCTGTTTGGCATTGAGGCAATTGAAGAAGCTCTAGGGGACCTGGAGAAAAAAGGATATGTTTCCGCAAGGCATTAAGGTTATTGGCGGGAAGGTGCAATTAGACCATGACCACTCTTTTCCCTGGATGTGAATTCCGTGGCGAGAAACAAAAACAGGTTGAATGTGTTGGGCTAACCTTCGAGTCCGAGGAGGCGCGGCGGGCTTATTTCCTGGACAGGCTGCGCGAGGGGCTGGAGGAGCTGGAGGCCAAACTCGGCGGTGTGCCCTTCACAAGCGCAGACGTCGCTCTTGAGCGGCTAAAGTCAATTGAGAAGTGGCCAATGGGGGACGAGGAGCGGCTAAAAGAGTTGGCCAGGCGGATGGCCCGGGCGGCCCGGCGCGAACCGCATAAAGACCTGCTGCAACTCTGGAAGGACGAGGTGGGCTTCCCCCACGGAGAGATCGAAGACATCCTGCGGCTTTCCGACCCACCCTACTACACCGCCTGCCCCAATCCCTTTATTCAGGATTTTATCCGATACTACGGCAAGCCTTACGATCCGGATGCTGACGCTTACCGCCGCGAGCCCTTTGCCGCCGACGTGAGCGAGGGAAAAAACGATCCCATCTACAACGCCCACTCCTACCACACCAAGGTGCCGCACAAGGCCATCATGCGCTACATCCTGCACTACACCGAGTCGGGGGACCTGGTCTTCGACGGCTTTTGCGGCACGGGCATGACCGGCGTGGCGGCAAGCTTGTGCGGGGACAAAAAGGCAGTGGAGGCCCTGGGCTACCGGGTGGAGGAGGACGGCACCATCCTCAAGCCCGAAGAGGAGGGCGGCAAAACGGTCTGGAAGCCCTTCTCCAAGTTAGGGGCGCGGCGGGCTATCTTAAACGACTTATCTCCTGCCGCCACCTTCATTGCCTACAACTATAACACCCCGGTGGACGTGGAGGCTTTCGCGCGCGAAGCGCGGCGCGTTTTAGAAGAAGTAGAGGCCGAGTGCGGCTGGATGTACCTCACCCTGCACAACCCAACGGAGGCGCAGGTAAAAAAAGCGCTGGCCGAACTCGACGCGTTGCCTAAGCGCAAAAAGGGAAGCCCGGAGCTTCCCTGGGGCCGGATCAACTACACCGTCTGGTCGGATGTCTTCATCTGCCCCTCTTGCGCCAGCGAAGTGGTCTTCTGGGAGGCGGCGGTGGATAAAGAGGCGGGCCGGGTGCGCGAGGAGTTCCCCTGCCCCCATTGCGGCGCCCGCCTTAGTAAACGCACCATGGAGCGGGCCTGGATAACCAAGTTTGATAAGGCCCTCGGCGAGACCATCCGCCAGGCCAAGCAAGTTCCCGTACTAATCAACTACACCTTCGGCAGGAAGCGCTTTCCGAAAAAACCGGACGCCTTTGACCTGGCGCTCATCGAGAAGATAGAGAGCAGCGATATCCCTTACTGGTTCCCGACCGACCGCATGCCGGAGGGGTATAATACCGAGCAACCGAAGGTGTCTCACGGCATCACCCACGTGCACCATTTTTATACGAAGCGGAATTTGTGGGTGCTGGGGGTACTACATAAGCTCTCGGTAATAAAGCCTTATGCAAAACACGGTATGATATTCTCCTCCGTAATTAATCGTTCATCAAAAATGGTAATGACTGTCATGTCAAACTACTTATCTCAGATAAAGGGGCATACTCGAGGAGGATGGGCTGGGAAACCTTTAATGGGTACGCTTTATATTGCGTCGATAAGTACAGAAGTTTCCGTTCTCAGCCAATTAGCATCACGTTTTAGAAGTATTGGTTCTCTTCAAGAATCTAAAAGCCGATCCAGCATATCTTTTCTCAACCAGGTAATTACAACGCATTCATCAAGTGATTATGGAATGCAGTCATCGTCTGTTGACTACATCTTCACCGACCCCCCTTTCGGCGGCAACCTGATGTATTCCGAACTTAACTTCCTCTGGGAGGCCTGGCTGAAAGTCTTTACCAACAACAAGCAGGAGGCGGTGGAGAACCAGGCGCAGGGTAAGGGCCTCCGGGAGTACCAGGAGATCATGACCTGCTGCTTTAAAGAATACTACCGGGTCTTGAAGCCCGGGCGGTGGATGACGGTGGTCTTCCACAACTCCAAGAACAGCGTCTGGAACGCCATTCAGGAGGCCATCCAGGAGGCAGGCTTTGTGATTGCCGACGTCCGCACCCTGGATAAAAAGCAGGTAACCTTTAAGCAAGTGACCTCAAGCGGCGCGGTCAAGGTGGACCTGGTCATCTCCGCCTACAAGCCTAACGGGGGCCTCGAGGAGCGTTTCCGGCTCAAAGCCGGGACGGAAGAGGGCGTGTGGGAGTTCGTCCGCACTCACCTGCGGCAGTTGCCGGTGCCGGCTTTAAAGGGCGGGCGCCTGGAGGTCCTGCAGGAGCGGATGGCCCACATGCTCTACGACCGCATGGTGGCCTTCCACGTGCAGCACGGGGTGCTGGTGCCCTTATCTGCGGCGGAATTTTACACGGGCCTGGCGCAGCGCTTCCCGGAGCGCGACGGGATGTACTTTTTGCCCGATCAGGTGGCCGAGTATGACAAAAAGCGCCTTCAGGCGAGAGAACTTGTGCAGCTTGAACTTTTCGTCACCGACGAGGCCAGCGCCATCCAGTGGCTCAAGCGCGAGTTGGCCAGGAAACCCCAGACCTTTCAGGAAATCCACCCGCAGTTCATGCAGCAGATCGGCGGCTGGCAGAAGCACGAAAAGCCCCTGGAGCTAAGGGAGCTTCTGGCGCAAAACTTCCTCTGCTACGAAGGTAAGGGCCCCATCCCGGCGCAGATCGTTTCCTGGCTTAGGTGCTCCGATAAGTACCGCGAGAAAATCCAGGCCCTGGAGGCGGCAGGGCGGCTGACCGCGGCCGGTTTGGAGACCGACGACGCCGAGCTTATCGCTGCCGCAAAGGACCGCTGGTACGTGCCCGACCCCAATAGAGCCGCCGACTTAGAGAAGCTGCGCGAGAAGGCTTTGCTCAAAGAGTTCGAGGAGTACCGTAATTTTGCCGGCCGCAGGCTGAAAGTGTTTCGCCTGGAGGCAGTGCGCGCCGGCTTCAAGAAAGCCTGGCAGGAGCGCGACTACCGGACTATCATAGAAGTGGCCCGCAAGATCCCGGAAAGCGTCCTGCAGGAAGACCCCAAGCTCCTCATGTGGTACGACCAGGCGTTAACGAGGGTAGGGGAGGAGTAAGCAATCAAATGCTTCGCTGGAGGAAGCGGCTTTGAAACCGGGTGACTGGGCATACTTTCAGGACCACAACCAGCCCTGCCGCATCCTCGAAACGGAAACGCTCTGGGGCGAGACTTTTTACCGCGTCTGGCTACCCGTTGAGAATACTGTTGTGCGCGTGCGGGCGGGAGAGCTTGTGCCCATAGAAGAACATGCCCCGCTTCTTAGCGTGCATCACCTGATTTACGTAGCGGCTGCGGCCCGCATCAAAGAGGCTTTAGCGCAAGGCGCATTGCTTGCCCCTCTGGAGGCTTCCGTGATCCCGCTACCTCACCAGATTTATGCCTTATCCACAGCCGTTTCCGGTGAGCGGGTGCGCTACCTCCTGGCGGATGAGGTGGGCCTAGGCAAGACCATCGAAGCCGGGCTGATTATGCGGGAGATGAAGCTGCGGGGTCTTGTGCGCCGCACCCTGGTGGTGGCTCCCAAGGGGTTGGTCAAGCAGTGGGTGAGCGAGATGCGCCTCCATTTTAACGAAGAGTTTCAACTTGTACTGCCGGAAGACCTTGCGGCTTTGCGGCGGATATCGAGTGGCAATCCGTGGCGGTACATAACACAGGCCGTGGTGCCGATGGATGCCGTAAAACCAAAAGATGCGCGGCGGGGCTGGAGCACAGCCCAAGTGGCGGCCTATAACCGCGAGCGGTTCGAGGACCTCGTTTCCGCCGGGTGGGATCTCGTTATTGTAGACGAAGCGCACCGCCTGGGGGGAAGCACGGACCAAGTGGCGCGCTTTAAGCTCGGGCAGGGCCTGGCGGCGGCAGCGCCCTATCTTCTTCTCCTTTCGGCAACGCCGCACCAGGGGAAAACCGATGCCTTTCACCGTCTGCTGAGCCTCTTGGACCCGGAAGCCTTCCCGGATCAGGAGAGTATAACGCGGGAGCGTGTTAGCAGGTATGTGATCCGGACGGAAAAGCGCCGGGCCGTTGATCTGGAAGGGAAACCGCTTTTTAAGCCCAGGCAGACCAGGCTTTTGCCGGTGTCCTGGGAGGAGCGTCACCGGGAACAGCGCCTGCTTTACGAAGCGGTAACGGAATACGTCCGGCAGGGCTATAATCAAGCGGTAAGGGAAAAGAAAAACTACCTGGGTTTTTTAATGATTTTGATGCAGCGTCTGGTAACCTCCAGCACTAGGGCCATCCGTACAGCGCTGGAGCGGCGCCTGGAAGTGTTAAGCGCTCCGGCGGAGCACCTTCCCCTTTTCCCGGCACTCACGGCGGAGGAGTGGGCCGAACTTGATGGCGAAGAGAGGATGGAGTGGCTTTTCGCCTCGCGCCTGCAGGCTCTGAAGAATGAGCGGGCAGAAGTGAAAACACTCCTGGAAGCGGCGAAGCGAACTGAAGCGGCCGGCCCCGATGCCAAAGCCGAAGCCCTGCTCAGGTTGATCTACCGGTTGCAGCAGGAGGAGGCCGATCCCGAGCTAAAGGTACTGGTCTTCACGGAATTTGTGCCCACCCAGGAGATGCTGCGGGATTTCCTGCGGGAGCGGGGCTTTTCCGTTGTTTGCCTCAACGGTTCTATGGACCTGGAGGAACGCCAAAAGGTGCAGGAGGCCTTTGCTCAAGATGCGCAGATCCTCATTTCCAGCGATGCCGGCGGAGAAGGTGTGAACCTCCAGTTCTGCCACGTGGTGGTAAACTACGATATTCCCTGGAACCCGATGCGGCTTGAGCAGCGCATTGGCCGGGTAGACCGCATAGGGCAGAAAAAGGTAGTCCGCGCGGTAAATTTTGTCCTGGAGGATACGGTGGAGCACCGCGTCCAGGAGGTTCTGGAAGAGAAGCTGGCGGTTATCTTAAAGGAATTTGGCGTGGATAAAACGGCAGATGTTCTCGATTCGGCAGAGGCAGAAGAAATTTTTGACAAGCTGTATCTCGAGGCTCTGTTAAACCCCGGGGAACTTGAGGATAAAGTGGCTTCTCTCTTAGATGTGGTTCGGGAACAGGCCGGGGTGGCGCGGGATAATGTGTTGCTCCTCGGTGGGGAGCAGGCCTTTGAGCTTACCCGGGTCCAACAGCTGATAGACTACCGGATTGAACACTGGACGGAAGTTATGACCACGGCTTACTTAAGGGCGCACGGCGGCCGGGCCGATCGGGACGGGCGAGCTTGGAACCTCGTCTGGCCCGACGGGGAGAATCAGAAAAATGTTATATTTACCACCAAGGATGCTGCGGCCGGGCCATCCGTAAAGCACCTGGGCATAAAGGATCCCCGCCTCAGGCGTCTTATGACGCAGCTGCCGCCCTTTCTTCCCGGACAGCCGACGCCGATACTTTGGCTTCCGGATCTGCCGGAAGAGGTGCGGGGCTTCTGGTCCCTCTGGAAAATAGCTATTTACGCCATCGACCGGTCATGGCGCCGACAGCGGGTGATACCCCTTTTCCTGCATGATGATGGGCGGTGCCTTTTGCCCACGGCGCGGTACATCTGGGAACAGCTGCTTTCCGGCGCGGTGGGTGAGCTGCGGGGCTACCTCAAAGGTTCCGAGGCCATTGGCGCGTACGAACTCCTCCGGGAGGCCGTAGAAAAGCAGGGACGGGCGGTTTACGAAGAGTTGGTCAGGGCACACCGGGAATTCTTGAACCGTGAAAGGGAGAAAGGCACGTATGCCTTTGCCTCCAGGCGAAAGGCGATGATGCGGCTTGGGTTGCCCGCAGTGCGGGCTTACCGGCTGGCCAAATTGGAAGAGGAGGAAAAGGAGTGGCGCGATCAACTTGAAAAGAAAGCCGAAGTGGTGCCGGAAGTAGTACCCCTCCTTGTGGTTCGCGTCAGGGGAGGGTCGAGGTAGTGGGTGGTTGGCGCGATACGCTCTTAAAGGAGTTCACGCCGGGCGTGGCTCGGTTAACCCTGGTGGCCGACCCGGACGGATTGCTGATGGAAGAAGGGATTCTTCAAGTCTTGAGCGAGCGGGGTTTTGAGGTCCTCCCTTTCGATGATCCGGTATCCTTCCGGTTTGTATATGAGTCCAAGTACAAGCCCCGGTGGGAGCGGGGAGAACTTACGGGGCTGGTGGTAGTTATCCAGGCGCCGGACCTCCGCCGCCTTCCTTACGACCTGTGGCAAGCGGGAAGAAAACTTTCCTTCAGCCTGGCCGATATCTTTCCCCGCTTAAGCTATCCGGTAGTGGCGGAGCTGGACCGCGGTGAGCTTGACGCTTTGTATAACGCCTGCGGAAAGTATTGCTCGGAGAGCCTAGGTGTGGGCGCCACGAAAGACTTCATCCTGCGCTACGTATTTGGGATTGCACCGGAATTAATTAGAGAGCCGGAAGATCTTTTACGTGTTCTTCTCCGGCGGCACTACCGGGGACAGCGCGTGCCGCGGATTCTCGACGAGCGGTTTATCCAGGTGTTGCGAAGTGAAGGGCGATTTAACGACTGGCCGCTGGAGGAAATTTTGCCTTGCCGCGAGGCCTTTTTCGGCTTTTTGCAGGAGAGGTGGCGGATTTTCCTCGACCGCCTTGCGCGCGCTAATGGTGATGACCGGATTGGCGAGCCTGAGGTGGCCTATGGGCTCCGGTATGCCGGGCCTTTATACATACCTTTCGACCACGACGACGTGAGACCTTACGTTGATACTCTTTTCGTTGAGGGCCACCTCGCTCCTATTTCCCACCCCGAGGCATATCGGCTTAGCGACCGGTGGGTCGCGGTTGGCCTTAAGAAAGACCCGGTGGCGGATTGGCGGTACCGGTTCGTCAATCTCGTGACCCTAATTGAAAACAGCCTGCCGCAAGACAACGCGCGGTATCAGGAGTGGCTGGCCTTTGCTCGCCGCTGGGCGGAACTTGTTATATTGCGTTTCGAGGAGAGTGCTGCGGAGATCCCGGTCGAGGTCAGGGAAAAATACGAAGTCCTTTGTCATCGGGTGGATAACACCTTTTTAAAGTGGGTGCAGCAGCGGTACGGCGCTCTCCATAGCCAGCCGGCCATACCCCCCGTGATGCTTCACCACATTCCTCGTTATCTTGTGCACCTTCGGGAGAAAGAAGCGCATAAGAAAATCGCCCTCATTGTGATGGACGGGCTTGCCTTTGACCAGTGGCTGGTTATGCTGGAGGTGTTTTCTGAGCGGTGGCCGCAGTTCCGGTTCCACGAGCACGCGGTTTTCGCCTGGATTCCTACGTTGACCCCGGTTTCCCGCCAGGCGGTATTTGCAGGAAAACCGCCGCTGTTTTTCCCGGGTAATCTTAACGCTACAGACAGGGAGCCGCTGTTATGGGGCCGCTTCTGGTCTGATCAGGGCCTGGGGAAAGACGAGGTGGTTTACATCAATATAGTGGGGAACGGTGATCTGGATAAAGTAGCCGAAAGCATCTCTTACCCCAAAGTTAGCGTTGTTGGATTGGTGGTACGTAAGATCGATGAGATCATGCACGGCATGAAACTCGGTACCGCGGGGATGCACAACCAGGTACGGCAGTGGACCAAAACGGGTAGTCTTCGCAGCTTGCTAGAGCTCCTCCTAAAAGAAGGATTTATGGTGTATTTGACGTCGGATCACGGTAACCTTGAGGCATACGGGTGCGGCCTGCCGGCCGAAGGGGCCCTTGCCGATCACCGCGGCTACCGGGCAAGGATTTATTCTACGGCCGTTCTCAGGAAGCGGATTAAAGAAAAATTCCCTGTCGCCATCGAGTGGGCTCCCAACGGGCTTCCCGATGATTATTTGCCTCTTCTGGCGGGGGGGCGCTCAGCCTTTCTTAACAAAGGGGAGAAAGCCGTTTGCCACGGCGGCATCTCCCTGGAAGAAGTCATCGTTCCTTTTATCTATGTGGAGCGAATTAAAGGGAGGGCCTTATGAACAGAAAGATGCAAGTGGGATTTAGCCAGCGGATACAGCTTGAATGGCTTGACTACACAGTGGACCTCGTGCTGGCAGGTTACTCAAGAGCGGAAATTGAGAAGGCTCTGCAGGAGCTCTTAAAAGACCGGCTCTCAAGAGGGAGAACCGCGCAAAGCCGCGGCAACCGTGAAAAAGCAATTACAATCCTCTTAAAAATCTGGGCCTCGCCGCCGACACACGTTAGAGAGCTTCGTGATGACGGACTAGAACTGCTGCGGGTAATTCCCAGGGAGCAGCATCTGCCTGTGCATTGGGGAATGACCATGGCAGTTTATCCTTTTTTTGCGGTTGTGGCCGAAATTGTGGGGAGGCTTTTGCGCCTGCAGGATGCGGTTTCTCAGGCTGAGGTTCAAAGGCGGCTGCGCGAGCAGTTTGGCGAAAGGGAAACGGTAGCCCGGGCGGCAAGGCGTGTCATGCGTTGTTTTATTGATTGGGGAGTCCTTCAGGAAACGTCGCGCAAGGGCGTTTACCAGGCGGCACCCGCACAAAAAATTGAAAGTGAAAATCTAGCCGCCTGGCTGATCGAAGCGGCGCTCGTGGCCAGCGGTTCAGACGCTCGTCCTTTAGCACAACTTGTCTCATCGCCGGTGCTCTTCCCTTTTTCCTTGGGAGGGGTTACACCTTACGCTCTTGAAACTAACGGCAGACTTTATGTTTACCGGGAGGGGTTGAACAAGGATGTGGTGATGTTTCGGGGGTGATAAAAAGCTTTTTTAATGATTCGACAAATCAAGCCGAATTCCTCCAGAATCAACCACAGACAAAAAATATTTCTTTCTAGCGATTTCTTTTACAAGATGGTGCGTGCTTTTACCTCGGGATGAGCTTTAGGCTGGTTTAGGGGGAGGCCATCAAGCAACCAGCGCAGCTCCCGGCGGCTTATGGTGATAGTGGAAGAAGTAGCATCTTGAGGCCAGAGAAATTTGCCCTTCTCCAGCTGGCGGTAATAAAGCCAGAACCCGTTGTGCTCCCAGTGGAGGATCTTCAGTTTGTCCCTCTTACGGTTGCAGAAGACAAAGAGGCAGGAAGAAAAAGGGTCTAATTCGAAACCTTCCTTGACCAGCACTGCCAGGCCGTCAATGGATTTGCGCAAGTCTGTGGCGCCGCAGGCGAGGTAAACCCGGTCAATACCCACTTCGTTTAGCATAATGCCATCAGCACCTGTACTACCTGGGTGAGTAAGGCCGGGTCAAAGCCGGGTCTTACCTCGATGCTGGCCGGTCCTATTTTGACCACTAGAGCTTGCTTTGGGGAACCTTCCTCGCTTATTTCTACCGGTAGCCACCGGTTAGAACTTTCCGGAGGAGCTGGGGTCTGGTTCTTAAGCTTCCGCAGCCAGTACCATAACTGCCTGGGGCTAATGCCTTTATGTAAGGCGCACCATTCTTTAACGCTTTGCCCGCTCGCTTGGTATTCAGCTATGCGAGCTTCCCATAGTTTTTGTAATTCGGCTCTGGTCATAGGGGGAAATCCTCCTCAGTTCGTTTTCTGAGGAAGATTATCCCTTAAACTCGAGCCCTGTGCCAAGGTGGGTTGTATTTGACGCTTACGCTGTAGTACCAAATTAAGTTAGCCATGACTAACTTTGTTATATATCATCAATAAGGGGCCGGCTCTCGTCAAGAGCAGGCAAAAATTTTTGCGAAAAATATTCGGGGCAATTATCGGCCAACCGGGCCCCGCGGCGCCCCACTCATCAGCACGGCGGCCGCCAAAGCGGTCAGCGGCACGCACAGAATCAGGCCGATGCTGCCCGCCAGCGCCCGCACGACCTCGGTGGCCATCAGGTCAAGGTTGATGATTTTCAGGAAAGGCGTATCGTAGGCCATGAATACTAATAGTAGCGGAATGGAAGCACCGGTGTAAGCCAGGATCAGCGTGTTGGCCATCGTTCCCATGATGTCCCGACCAACGTTCATGCCGGCCCGCCACAGGTTTAACGGACTGACAGATGGATTAGCCCTTTTGACCTCTTCCATGGCCGAGGCCACCGACATCCCCACGTCCATCACCGCTCCAAGCGCGCCGATGATGATGCCGGCAAACAAAAGACCCCGAAAATCAAACTCTGTGTCCTGCGGAATGTAAAGCAAGAAGGCCGTTTCCTCGCTACCGAAACCAGTCAGCCGAGCACCCATGCCTACCAAAAAGGCAATCGTCCCGGCCACCACCACCCCGCCCACGGTACCGATGGTGGCGGCCAGGGTCTTTACGCCCAGGCCACCGATCACGGCAAACGTCACCGCCACTACCCCAGCCGAAACAAGCACCGCCAGGATAATCGGGTTATGGCCCTGCAGTAAAAGGGGCAGCATAACGCCCACGATGGCCAGGCCGATAATCCCCACGGTGACCACCGCCTTGAAACCTTTCCATCCGCCGATCACCACCATGGCCAGGACAAAGCCGGCGACCAGGTAAACCAGATGCTGATCCCGGGCGTAGTCGATCAGGTAAGCGTTGACGAGCCTGTCGCCGGACACCTCGGCCCAAACCAGAACCAGGTCACCCGCTTCGATCTGCAGATCGTAGGCGGGGTGCCCGGTGTGAGCATTTTCCATTACCAGGGTCTGTCCGGCAAACGGTCCTCTCACGACCTTGACGGTCAGCAACTGCCGTTCCAGGGAAAAACCGGGGGCCAACGTCTCTTCGGCTGCCAACGGCTCCACGGATAGTACCCGAGCCCGGAACATGCTGCCGTCGGCCTCTCCGACTCCGGCCTGCGCCGCGTCGGCAGCCGTCAAGACGCCAACCAACAGAATTACCGTCAGCACCACCGGGGTTAAAGCTCTGCGCATCCCCGGCCAAAACATCCGCCTCACCTCCTCAGCTCCGTAGTACAAACCCCCAAAGGGGGGTAATTCATCCTATATTCGCTAACTTTCCGTCACTTCCTGCCATCCCTCGGATTTTCACCTCCCTCTGCCGTTTTTCTGTGTTAGCCTTCCACTCCCGATACTCTGCCATATCAAAGTAGCGTTTTCCTGTGGTCCACACTTCGTCGATCTCTACAAGCACCGCTCCGATCAGCCTCATGGCCGACTCCTCGTTAGGGAAGTTTCGGATCACCCGCTCTCGCCGGCGGATCTCCTGGTTGAGCCGCTCGACTCCATTGGTGGTGCGCAGCCGCTTCCGTTAGCGCCCTGGT
>LDZR01002231.1_pt1 | contig 47966 bp, 57 predicted proteins | sample 615371 | NCBI WGS metagenome assembly LDZR01 (sample SAMN03408294, study PRJNA278302) | terrestrial metagenome | isolation source: oil reservoir sample K2 | place: USA: Alaska, North Slope, Kuparuk formation | collected 2013
TCGACCCCGGAAGTTAAGCCCGCCAGCGATCCCGGCGGTACTGCCCTCCGAGAGGGGGCGGGAAACCGGGGACGCCGCCGGCCACTCAAATGCCCGGGTGGTGTAGCCAGGCCCATCATGCGGGACTGTCACTCCCGCGACTCGGGTTCAAATCCCGACCCGGGCGCCAAAATTTCTCGATGATATTATATTTTTCTTTGAAACTCTTACCTTTCAGGGAAGGAGTACTTCACAACTGCAAATGTCTTCTAACGTCATTAAAATTGACTTTCGCTGTCATGTTAAGGTTTATTGGAGTTACGCTAACTTTTCTTTCAACTTTCAAAGCATACATATCAGTGCCTGGTTCTAGGGTATCTTTGGGGCATTGGGTACCAACTATCCAATAATAAGGATTCCCCTTAGGGTCGACTCTTTCTTCAACTGAGGCCATATACATTCTTTTAGCGAGTTTTGTGAGTTCTATGGGTGTGTTTTCATGTGCATCATAGGGTACATTAATGTTGAGCATATCAACACTCTTTGGCATTCCGTTACTCAGAATAGCATTTGAAATTCTTTTTAAAAAGGATTTTGCTACAGAAAAGTCTATTTCTTCTCCTTCACCAAATTTATGTTTTTCTCGATTGACTTCTAAACTCATGGCTATACTGGGAATATCGTGAGTGGCGGCTTCTATGGCAGCACTGGCTGTTCCGGAAATTGTAATCTCAGTACTCATATTTTCTCCCAAATTTATCCCACTAACTGCGAGATCAAATTTACCAAAACGAGCCATGGCAAAAATTACACAATCAACGGGCATCCCATCTAATGCATATGCCACTTTTGTTCCCTTAAGGTTAATTCTTTTTACTCTTAAAGGCCTGTGTAAGGTCATAGCTCTTCCACTAGCGCTTCTCTGAAACATTGGTGCTACTACATAAACCTCTCCAAGATCTTGAAGAGCTTCAACAGCTGCTTTTATACCCCTTGAGTGAATTCCATCATCATTTGTTACCAAGATCTTTGCCACCTTTACTTACCCCCCTGTTTTTTCACTCACTTCTTCTTTTTTAATGCTTTCTGGAAGGGAGAAGTAAGCCACTATCTCCAGAATTTTACCTATTAGAAGTACCAAAAGACCTATTCCAAGTGCTATCACCAGAATTCCTCCTACGAAGTACAGAAAGCCAACTGTTTTAAAAGTATCAACTTGCACCTCGGAGGATATCTTTTCGTAGCTCTTTCTTGTATAGTAAGTGCCAATGACAAACAAGATCCATGCTAAGAGGGCTCCTACCAGTATAGGTGCAATTAACATTCTCATTCCTTCAAAACCTTCTTCCATCCCTTTAAAAGGGGCTCCTTTCAACACAGCAAATCCCATCGCGAGGAAAAAAGCAAGAATTATGACAATAAGTGCTCCAAATCGAAGAATAACTCCCACCAAGTAATCCCTGAATATGTCTTCTCTTTCGATTTCATCAGCAATTTCTTTTACTGCAAAGAGTAGAAGCACAAGCCCCAGCAACATGACTAAACTCCAAGCTCTTGGGACGAACCCACTAAGCAAAGATAGAATTGCTCCTATTCCACCATAAGTTTTTGCATTTGTTAAACTCATAAATCATCACCTTAATTTTAAACTTTGTAGTAAAGTATATCTCTTTTTCGGCTCTCCATCAAACTTAAAAAGGAATTTTCCAAGGTGTGATGGGTGAGAATACAATGACATTCTGGACCAGTGAGGACAACGTTGCCGGAAAAAAAGGAACTGCCCTTTATGTGATATTACCAACAATAGGATGTTATCGTTATAGAATGGGAGAAGCATGTTATATGTGCTCATATCCAGCAGAGGCTCCAAAAACACCGTGGACTCAGAGAGATCTTATTGAATATTTTAAAAAGGCCCTCAAAAAAATTGAAGGAAAAAAAGGGCCAATTTCAGTTAGAATATTTACTTCGGGGAGCTTTTTTGATGATGGAGAAGTTAAACCTACAACAAGGAAGGAGATTTTTTCTTTATTGGCAGAAATTGAGGATGTTAAGGAAATTGTTGTGGAGACCCGTTCTGAGCTTGTTAGATTTGAGACTGTTAAGGAGTTAGTTGATTTAGTAGAAGGCAAACATTTTGAGGTGGCTATAGGTCTTGAAACAGCAAATGATGACATAGCTGATGTGGGAATAAATAAGGGGAATACTTTTGAAGAATTTATTACGGCCAGTAAAGTTATTAAAGAGGCTGGGGCATATGTGAAGACTTATTTGCTTCTAAAACCCGCTTTCCTAAATGAACGTGATGGAATTGAGGATATAAAAGAGAGCATAAAGAAAGCTGCGCCTTATACTGACACCTTCTCCATAAACGTTACTAACATTCAAAGAGGTACGGTGTATGAGAGGTTGTGGGAAAGAAAGGAGTATCGGCCTCCATGGCTTTGGAGTGTTTTTGAGGTTATTAAATGGGCCAAAAGGAATTTTCCGGAAAAAAGAATTCTAAGCGATCCAGTTGGAGCTGGCTCGAAAAGAGGGCCTTATAATTGTGGGGAATGTGATAAAAGGGTTGCAAGGGCCATTAGAGAATTTTCAAACACTCAAGACCTGAAGCAGTTGGAAAAAATCGAGCATGAATGTATTAAAGAATGGGAGTATATAATTATGGAAGGGCTTCTGGATTGGCAACTTCAAATGTGGTAATCTTCCTTTATGAACATAAACCCTACTCATTTAAATTTCAATATTAAATAGAGCATCTGATGATGAATTGTGTACATTAAGGCGATATGTGTTGACTTTTCAGGCACTAAAAGCCAACCCATTCTCTATGCATGAGTATAAGTGAGAAAATTTTCGAAAACTTTAAATGTTTTACATACGTAAACAAGTTTAGTGGATCGTGGGTGATGCTTATGACAAATGTCGAAGTTAAAAAGGATGGATATCTCTCTATTGGGAAAACAGAAGCGGTTGAAATTAGTGTAGACACCTTTCTGTGTAAGGGATGTGGCATCTGCTTAGAACTCTGTCCAAGAAAAGTATTTGAGTGGAGCAAAGAACTTAGTGAAAAGGGTGTACATTATCCGATTCCGGTAAATGCAGATAAGTGCGTGAAGTGCAAGCTCTGTGAACTCCTATGTCCAGACTTTGCAATAGCTGTTAAGTGGTGATATCTCATGATAATCCGTGGAGATGAGCCTGAACAGATAAGACTCTTAAAAAAGATGTATCCTAAGGGGAACTACTTCATGCAGGGGGATGAGGCCATAGCTTATGGCGCCCTTTTTGCAGGATGTAGATTTTATGCGGGATACCCAATAACGCCTGCAAGTGAAATTGCTGAAACAATGGCAAGAGAACTCCCGAAACTTAAGGGTTATTATATTCAGATGGAGGATGAGATTGGGAGTATTGCAGCTGTTGTAGGGGCTTCCTGGACAGGGTTTAAGAGCATGACAGCCACTTCTGGACCGGGGTTTAGTTTAATGCAGGAAAACCTCGGCTATGCTATCTTCACTGAGACCCCCTTGGTTTTAGTAGATGTCCAGAGAAGTGGTCCTTCTACAGGCCAAGCTACTAAAGGAGCCCAAGGGGACTTTTTCCAGGCAAGATGGGGGACGCATGGTGACCACCCAATAATAGCTATCTCCCCAACAAGTGTGGAAGACAGTTTCTGGGAAACAATAAGGGCCTTCAACCTGAGTGAGAAGTTTAGAATTCCAGTCCTTGTTCTTGCTGATGGGATTATAGGACATACAAGGGAACAAATAAATATACCCGACCCAGAAGAAGTGGAGATAGTCTACAGAAAACTTCCTACTAGTGATGAAGAAGCAAAGTATCCTTTTGGAGATGTACATGGAGATTTAATTCCTCCGATGCCACTTTTTGGCCATGGTTACTTTACTCACGTTACAGGGTCAACTCATAAAGAGAATGGTCTCAGGGATGTTTACACTCCTGAAGTTCACGACCGCTTAGTAAGAAGGCTTCATAAGAAAATAGAAATACATAAGGCCGAGATTCAAAAGTGGGAGGAATACTATGTTGAAGACGCTGAAATTCTGCTTGTAAGCTGGGGAGTTAGTGCAAGACCTTCTCTTGGAGCGGTGATGAAGGCTAGAAAGAAGGGGATAAAAGTAGGCCTTTTTGTCCCAAAAACTGTTCACCCATTCCCCGGAGAGAGAATTAAAGAGCTTTCTAAAAATGTTCAACTGATCATTGTACCAGAGATGAACCTTGGGCAAGTGATACTTGAAGTACAGCGCTTTGTGAGAGATGAAGTTCCAGTTATTGGTGTGAACAAGATTGGTGGTGTGCCATTAACAGTAGAAGAAATTTTAAAAGAGATAGAAAGCTCAGCCGAGCGTTCTCGTCACCGTTCGGCGGATTAGATATTCATCATCGCTGATTGATGGTTGGTGTTGAGAATATTTAAAGGTGATGCGGATGGCAAAAGAAATTTATACCAAATATAAGATGGCAAAGTATCTCCGAAAGGAGGCTCTTCCTACTGCTCTTTGTCCTGGATGTGGAGGAGGAACTGTATTAAATGCCTTTGCAAATGTTATTGATCAACTTGGAATTGATCCACGGGATTTAGTGGTTGTGAGTGGAATTGGTTGTTCGGCATGGATAGCTTCTCCTTACTTTTTGGCAGACACTTTGCACACGACTCATGGAAGAGCAATAGCTTATGCAACAGGAGTTAAGGTGGGTTTACCTGATAAGAAGGTAGTGGTGATAAGTGGAGATGGGGATCTGGCGGGAATTGGTGGGAATCATTTAATCCACGCGGCCAGAAGGAACATTGATATTACCGTAATTCTTGTCAATAATTTCATTTATGGTATGACTGGCGGTCAAGTGGCCCCAACAACACCATTTGGTGCCATTACAACCACCTCACCATATAGGAATGTTGAGCATCCTTTGAATATATCGGAGACTGTGGCCTCTGCTGGAGCATCTTATGTAGCAAGGTGGACAACTTTCCATGTTTATCCGTTAATTGAAAGCATAAAAAGGGCCCTGAGTGTGAAGGGTTTTGCATTGGTTGAAGCTATTTCTCAATGTCCCGTGCAGTTTGGAAGAAGAAACAGGATGAAGACACCAACAGAAATGCTTAGATGGTTCCAGAAGAATAGTATTCCCATAAGTAAAGCAAGGAACATGTCTCCAGATGAGCTCCAAGGAAAAATTGTGGTTGGAGAATTAGTGAATAGAGAAAAACCAGAATTTACAGAAGAACTTAATTCTCTTATTGAGGAAGTGAGCAAACATTATGGGTTGGGTGATAACGATGCAGATTAGACTGGCTGGATTTGGTGGTCAAGGGGTAATTTTGGCAGGAGTTATATTGGGGGATGCAGCAGCTATAGAAGGCCTCAATGTTGTCCAGACACAAGATTATGGATCTCAAAGTAGAGGAGGTCATTCCATTGCTGATTTGATAATTTCAAAGGATCCCATTTATGATTTAATTGTGACGAAGGCTGATGTTCTACTTGCCCTTGCCCAACTTGGGTATGAATCCACAAAGGAGTCACTTAAAGAAGGTGGCCTTTTAATAGTTGACACAGGATTGGTGCAACCTGATAAAGAGTTTACAGGTGCTCCATTCACTAGAATTGCTGAGGAAAAAGTAGGCTTGGCTTTAACTGTTAACATGGTTGCACTTGGATATCTAGTTGCAAAAACAAATGTTGTGAAGAAAGAAAGTGTTGAAAAGGCAATAAGAAGAAGAGTTCCAAAGGGAACTGAGGAGATTAACCTAAAGGCATTTAGAACAGGGTATGAGGAGGGAATGAAATGAAATACCCATTTCCAGTGGGAGCGGTAGATTTTATTCAAGGGGATGAAGCCATAGCAAGGGCCGCAATTTTAGCAGGATGTAGATTTTATGCGGGATATCCAATAACCCCTGCAAGTGAGATTTTTGAGGCCATGTCTGTTTACATGCCCCTTGTAGATGGAGTGAACATCCAGATGGAGGATGAGATTGGGAGTATTGCAGCTGTTATAGGAGCTTCTTGGACAGGTGCTAAATCAATGACAGCCACTTCTGGACCGGGGTTTAGTTTAATGATGGAAAATCTTGGTTATGCAATAATGACTGAAACTCCTTTGGTTCTAGTTAATGTCCAGAGAAGTGGCCCTTCTACAGGCCAACCAACTCTGGCCGCTCAAGGTGATCTAATGCAAGCGATATGGGGAACGCATGGCGATCACAGCTTGATAGTGTTGACTCCTGCCACAGTTCAAGAGGCATTTGATATGACAATAAAGGCATTTAATCTCGCTGAAAAGTACAGAACTCCTGTTATACTCTTGACCGATGCTGAAGTAGGACACATGAGAGAAAGGGTTTATGCTCCACATCCAGATGAGCTTGAACTTATTTATAGGAAGCTTCCTGCAAATGAAGAGGAAGCAAAGTATCCGTTTGGAGATGTACATGGAGATTTAATTCCTCCGATGCCTGTCTTCGGAAAGGGCCATCATACGTATGTTACAGGCCTGACACACGATGAAAAGGGGAGGCCTCAAACAGTGCAAAGTGAGATTCATGAGAAGCTGATAAAGCGGATAGTCGAGAAAATAGAGAAGAATAAAAAAGATATCGTTGATTATGAGGCTTATGAGCTTGAAGATGCTGAGATTGCCATTATTAGTTTTGGAATAGTGGCAAGATCTGCAATGAGAGCTGTTAAGGAGTTACGTAAGAAAGGGATCAAAGCAGGACTCCTTAAGTTCAATGTCGTGTGGCCCTTTGATTTTGAGCTCATAGAAAGAATAGCAGAGGGGGTTGAGAAGATCTATGTAGTGGAGATGAACTTAGGCCAGTTGTATCATATGGTAAAAGAGGGTGCTAACGGGAAAGCTCCGGTGGAGTTAATTTCCAAGATAGGTGGCGAAGTACATACTCCAAAAGAGATAATAGAGAGAATTAAGGATGATTTGAGGTGAGAATAATGTATCTAAAGTCAAGCTATGAAATTAGGGATAAATATCTCCGAAAAGACATGCTCCCCACAATATTCTGTCCTGGTTGTGGTATAGGTGCTGTTTTGCAATACACTCTCAGGGCTATTGATGATCTTGGATTAAATCAAGATGAAGTGGTGTGGGTAAGCGGTATTGGATGTTCATCAAGAGTTCCAGGTTATGTTAACTTTGATGGCTTACACACTACTCATGGAAGGGCCTTGGCATTTGCGACAGGAATAAAAATGGCAAATCCAGATCTTAAAGTCATAGCTTTCATGGGAGATGGTGATGCAGCCGCAATTGGTGGAAATCATTTGATTCATACTATAAGAAGGAATCTTGACATTACAGTGATTTTAATTAACAACTTTACTTATGGAATGACGGGTGGGCAAGTAGCACCAACTACTCCAAAGGGCCTCAGAGGAACTACAGCTCCATATGGAAGTTTTGAAAATCCATTTGATATTGCAGAACTTGCTGTTGCTGCCGGTGCTAACTATGTAGCTAGATGGAGCGTTTTCAATTATCTCCAAGGAATAAACAGTATAAAGAAAGCCCTCCAGAAGGAGGGTTTTACTTTGGTTGAATTTCTCTCTCCATGCCCAATAAGTTTCGGAAGAAGAAATAAGCTCAAAACCGCTCCTGAATTGATAAAGTGGTATCAAAAACTCTCAGTTCCCATAAATAAAGCAAAGGAAATGTCTCCGGAAGAACTCGAGGGCAAAGTGATTATCGGGGAGTTCATTGACAGAGATAGACCAAGTTTGGTTAAAGAATATGAAGCATACAAGAAAAGGGCTAAAACGGCTATGGGGTGGGAAGAATGAGAAAGGAAGTCCTTATAGGGGGCTTCGGTGGTCAAGGAGTTATCCTTTCGAGTGTCATTCTGGGAAGAGCAGCTGCAGTTTATGAGGGTCTATATTCAGTTCAAACTCAGTCATATGGCCCAGAATCAAGGGGAGGAGCAAGTAAGGCTGAAGTTGTTATAAGTGACGATTTGATAGATTACCCTAAGGCATTAAACCCAGATTATGCTATTTTACTCTCCCAGCAGGCCTATGAGAAATATCTCTCACTAGTTAAAGAGGGGGGCATAGTTATAGTAGAGAAGGATCTAATCCCCAATAGGAATGAAGAACTTGAGAAGAACTTTAAGGTTTATGTACTCCCTTTCACCAAGCTAGCTGAGGAGAGTACAGGACTTAGTCTAACGATGAATATCCTCACTCTTGGATTTTTAGTTAAACTGACTGGAATAGTAAGTGAGGAGGCCATAGAGAAGGCCGTTCTTGATTCAATTCCCAAGGGAACGGAACATCTTAATTTAAAGGCCCTTAAAAAGGGTTTTGAACTTGGAGAAAAAGCTCTCAAAGGAGAGCTTTAGTTTTATTTCATTTTTCAAAAAGAAAAATAAAAAATCAAGCTGAGGAATATTTCTTTTGGATGTATTCGTGTATGGACTTTGCAGTTTTTTTTCCATCCCCCATTGCTAGGATGACAGTTGCTTCTCCTCTAATTGCATCTCCTCCCGCAAATACACCAGAAATGCTTGTCATGAGCATTTCATCAACAACAAGAGTTCCGTTGGGATTGGTTTTTAAGCCAGTTGCTTCTTCGCTTATTACCTTGTTTGGCTCTAGTCCTATTGCTATAACTACTGTGTCAGCTTCGAGTAAGATATACTCACCAGTACCCACTATTTTACGCTTTCCTTTAGCGTCTTTCTCTTCAAGGGCTTTCATTTTCTCAAACTTAATTGCCTTTACTTTACCATTCTCATCGCCGATGAATTCGATAGGATTGAGGAAAAACTCAAACTTTACACCTTCTTCCTCTGCATGGTGTATTTCTTCTATTCTTGCCGTCATATCTTCCCTTCCGCGACGGTAGGCTATAATAACCTCACTTCCCATTCTAAGGGCCGAACGGGCTGCATCCATTGCAGTGTTACCAGCGCCAATAACAACGGTTCTTTTCCCTATGGTTAGGGGAGTATCATATTTGGGGAACTCGTATGCTTTCATGAGGTTTATCCTTGTGAGGAACTCGTTTGCCGTATAAATTCCATCTAGAAGAATTCCTGGTATGTTGAGGAGTTTCGGTGTTCCAGCACCAGTCCCAATAAACACTGCATCGTACTCTTCAAGAAGTTCTTCGAGGGTTAGAGTCTTACCAATCACATAGTTGGGTTTTATCTCAACTCCTAATTCTATGAGCTTTGCTATTTCTTTGTCAAGTATTTCTTTTGGAAGCCTGAATTCTGGAATACCATAGATTAAGACTCCTCCTGGCTTGTGAAGGGCTTCGAAAATAGTGACTTTGTAACCCATTTTGGCAAGTTCTCCGGCAGCGGTAAGTCCTGCAGGCCCACTTCCAACCACAGCTACCTTACCCTTCATGTTTTCACCGTTATTTGCAAATTCTTGCAATAACTCTTCGTCTATGTTGTGTTTTCTTGCATAATCTGCGACAAATCTTTCGAGTTTCCCAATGTTAATTGGATCTCCAACTTTCCCCATAACACAGGGTGCTTCACACTGATCTTCTTGAGGGCAAACTCTACCAGTAATAGCAGGTAAAGTGTTATCGTTCCATATTACTCTTAAAGCATTCTTCACAGCTTCATTGGAATTATTGGAATTCTCGCGGAGGGCTTTTATGAATCCCGGGATATTTATATGAACAGGGCATCCTTTGATACATGGCGCGTATTCAGGTGGGCATTGGATACAGCGTTCTGCTTCTTTTATAGCTGAAGCAAAATCATAGCCAAGATTCACTTCCACAAAACTTTTTGTTCTCTCTTCTACAGGAACTTCTGGGGTGGGAACACGCTCTTTAATAAGCTCCCTCTTCGCCATTCAGATTACCCCCTTCTCCTTAAGTTTTGCCATATACATCTCTTTTGCAAGCTTTTCCTGCTTTGCAAAGCGGGCGTTTCTCTTTATTGCATCTTCCCAGTCTATCTTGTGTGCATCAAACATTGGGCCGTCTCTACAGGCGAATTTGACTTCTCCATCGTAGAGAACCCTACAGGAACCACACATGCCGGTACCGTCGACCATTATCTGTCTTACTGTAACTATGGTGGGAATTCCATAGGGTTTTGTTAGCTCTGCAAGTTTAACCAGACTTCCAAGTTTTCCACCACCAAAAACAATGTCAACCTTGTCTTTTTCTATGAGTTCTTTAAGCACATCGAGGTAGTGGCCCTTTATTCCAATGCTTCCATCTTCTGTGGTAAGGTAGTGTTCATCTGCAACAGATTTTGCGAGATACTTTTCTGGATAGGTATTGGCAGCATTTTCAAAGGTTTGTATCGCTATTGTGTAATTGCCAGCTTCTTTCATAGATTTTAGAGTGGCATAGCTCTCTGCCTGTGCACAGACTGCATCTGAGACGAAAACTACATTTCCGTAGTGTTTTACCTCTATTGGTTTCCCAAGCGGCCCTGTTATACTGAATATTTCATCTCCAACATCAAACTCATACCAGAGCTTGAATGTTGTCACTCCGTGCCTTCTAATGAACATGCCTATTTTTCCATTCTCTGCGTGGTAGACAGACATTGGTACTCTTTCGCCTTTCTCATCTGCAATTAAAACCACAAATTGGCCCACTTTCCATGAATGGGCTATATGTGGGGCCTCCACTTCCATAAAAAAATCAATGGCACTTAAGTTTTCTTTTTTCGTTATCCTGTAACCCATAACGCACCACCTTGTACACATGTTTAAGTTTGTACACTTTTGGTTACTAACTTTGGGTTTATAACTCTTTTTTAAACTGGAGGTTAATAACTGAAAATATTTTCAATTATTTTCTGGAAATCAGGTCAGTTTGAAGAAGTCTTCTCGGCATGTTCCCGACGCAATGCTTATTTAGAGGAGAATCTATATTCTTCTTTGATATGTTGATAAACAAAACAAAGGGAAAAGTGTGGACCGGAAGAGTTAAAATTGCAGATACTTTCTTTAAGAGATTCAGGGGGTTAATGTTAACTCCCAATGTAAATTATGCTCTTGTGTTCATTTTACCTTCAGAAACAAGGCTAAATGCATCCATTCACATGTTCTTTATGCTTCAGAGTATAGATGTTATCTTTTTGGACTCTTCTAGGGAAGTAGTTGATCTGAAAAGGGCTCGGCCTTGGAGGTTTTATGTTCCAAAAGGAGGGGCCAAATATATCATTGAGACTCCTGTGGGTGTTATAGACTATTTAAATGCTGAAATCGGTGACGAAATAGACTGGGAAGTGGAGGAAGAAAGAAGCGCAATCCCCTCACCAGTTGAAGCATTGAACAAAATAGGTATAAAAAACTCAAATGGAACTATAAGTCTTGCAGAACCCAAGCCGAAGCTTAAAGGGGAATAATATGCTCAATGACATCATCAAGTGCATAAAAAACAAAATTGAAAAGAATGAAAAGCTTAAGGATGAACTTTATTCCCTGGTTCTATATGGCTCAGCTGTGAGAGGAGATTTTATTAAAGGTGTGAGCGATCTGGACTTTTTTGCTGTTGTGAAAACGGAGGATAAAATTTTGCCTTCCCTAAAGGAGATTTTAGAGAAGTGTACTAAAGATATAGACGCAGTTGAAGTTGATGTAGCATGGGAATTTCTTAAAAATTTGGATGGCCTTTTCAATAAAGGAGTTCCCTTCAAGTTCTTAACGGTTTATCAGGAGGATTTCATAAAGAACCATGTGGTTATCTATGGGAGGATATAGCAAAAATTCTCCCAAAATATAAGTTTGAAGACCTCATTGAATGGAGGGTCAAGAGACTTCTTATGCTAAGTGATGCCAACAGAGGAAATCTAAAAATGCTCCATATAACTGCAGGAGAAGTCGCTAGACTGCTTGCTCTTATTAATGGTGCAAAAAGTCTAAAAAAAGAAGATATTCTCGAGACACTTCGCACTCTTGGGGATGAAGATGCACTTTCTATCTATACCTCCTATCTTAACAAGAGGAGCATGCTGTTTGACGAGGATTTCCTGAGAAAGTTTATTACCATAAGATGCGACGAAATCTTGAGAATGTTGGAGAATCCTAAAACACACTAAAATCAATAGCAATGTTAAATTGGTACGGAGCATAGGGCCTTACTTTTCTCTTTTCGAGAACTTTGACATTTTTTCCAAGTTCTTCTGCGACTTTTTCTATCTTTTCCAAGTGCTCCTCAAAAAGGTTTTCTTCGTGGGAAAATCCATAGTAATGGATAACCCCACCTTTTCTAACGCTTATCATCGCTTCCTTTAAGAATTCGTGGGCAAACTTGGGGAGGTTCATTATTACGCGGTCGGCCTTTACTTGACCAGCTACTTTTCTCACGTCTCCGAGGATCGGGATAAGGTTCTCAACTTTGTTTAGCTTTTTATTTTCTTCTAAATATCTTATAGCTATGGGGTTTACATCGCATGCAAAAACCATCTTTACTTTCTTTGCGAGGAGAATTGAATACGGACCAACTCCAGCAAACATGTCAAATACAACTTCTCCCTCTTTAGCTCTCTCGAAAACTCTCATTCTCTCGGTTGCAAGCCTTGGTGAAAAGTAAACCTTTGCGACATCAAGCTTTAGTCTTATCCCGTTCTCTCTATGTATGGCCTCGGTTCTGTTCTCACCGGCAAGATGAAGGAGTTCTCTCACCCTATATTCCCCTGAAACCTTGCTTCCTTTTGCAAAAACAGCTTTTATATGTTTATGGACTTTTAGTATTGCTTTTCCAATGTTCTTTCCATGAGATATAATCTCTTCTGGAAGCTCTATTATGGCAATGTCTCCTATTATATCAAATGATGAAGGGAGGAGTGGCTGGAGCTCAGAAGGAATATTCACAACTTCTCTATAGCTGTGGGGTCGTTTTGTGGCTTTTTCAAAGGTAGTCTCAATTATTTCAAATCCTTTTATTCTCTCTTTTATTGGGAAGATTACGAAGTCATTCTGATGTTTGACCTTAAAGTTGACATCGAGCAAATTAAGTTCTAAAAGCTGTTTTCTTATTTTTTCAGCTTCTTTTTTTGGAACTTTTATTCCTAACATTTTCCCCACTATTACCTATTATCTCTGCTTAAAAGACTTTTGAGCGAAAACTTTTTAAATGCATCTGGACGTTAGCATATTGGACGCCCCGGTGGTGTAGCCCGGTCAAACATGCGGGCCTTTCGAGCCCGCGCCCCGGGTTCAAATCCCGGCCGGGGCACCAAAATCATTTTCCTTGTTCTATCATGTTCATGTTATTCTTGGAAAATAAGTTAAGCTTTTAAGGAACAATTTGGATAAATAATCCAGTGGGAACATGAAAAAACTTATACCTCTCCTGACCTCGTCCATCCTTTTAATCCTTTTAGGTATAGCTGTAGGGCCTGTTAAAATATCTCTAAGCGATATACTGGCCTCATTTAGTTTAGAAAATATTAAAATTGCATTTTCAAGGCCCAATATGCTCGAGGAGAATGCTTATATCATTCTTCAGATAAGATTACCAAGAATTATACTGGCTTATCTTGTAGGGGTAAGTTTGGCCTCTGCAGGAACAGCCTCTCAGGCCTTATTTAAAAACCCTCTTGCAGATCCTTATATAATTGGAATAAGTGGTGGTGCTGCAGTAGGAGCATCTTTAGCGGCCTTATACTTTCCTCAATACATGAGTATCTTCGCCTTATTTGGTGCAGTTTTAGCTGTTTTCACTGTTTATAAAATTGCGAAAGTCAATGGCCATATCCCGGTGGATACTTTGCTTTTAGCTGGAATTGCACTTGGTTTCTTTACAAGTGCTCTAACATCTTATCTTCTTTATGTAAGAAAAGAAGCCATTCATAATGCTATTTTTTGGCTTATGGGAACCTTTAATGGAAGTGAATGGGATGATGTAAAATTAGTGTTATTTTCTTCAATTTTAGGGGTCTTTTTCCTATTTTTTACTTGGAAGGAGCTTAATCTGCTTTTATTGGGGGAGGAGAGTGTCTCAATGGGGCTGGACATTAATCTATACCGAAAGCTTATTATTGGGGTTATCTCACTCCTTACTTCCTTTGCTGTTGCTACAAGTGGAATAATTGGTTTTGTAGGATTGATAAGCCCACATGCTATGAGAATAGTGTTTGGCCCCAATCATAAGAGATTACTCCCAGCTTCCGCTCTCTTTGGGGGCAGTTTAATGGTCTTTGCAGATATTCTTGCGAGAGTTCTCCTCAGGCCAAGTGAAATTCCTGTGGGCATAATAACTGCCCTTTTTGGGGCTCCATTTTTTATTTATCTCTTGATGAAGAAGAAAAGGGGTGAGCTCCTTGGTTAGACTTGAAGTCAGGGTGTCTTTTTCATATGACCAGAAGGAAGTGCTGAAAAATGTTTCATTCTCGGCTAAGGAAGGGGATCTCTTAGCAATTGTTGGTCCTAATGGGGCGGGGAAATCCACACTTCTCAAGTGTCTGGTTGGAATGTTAAAACCTAAAGGTTATGCGAAATTAAATGGTATTAACCTACTTAATCTGAAACCTAAAGAGAGGGCTAAGTATATTTCTTATGTCCCTCAAAGCTCCTACCCAGAGTTCGCATTTACGGTTGAAGAGTTTGTTGAACTTGGGAGCTATGCTACAGGAGGGAGTGTTGAGGATGCCTTGAAAACAGTGGGGATGTGGGAAAGGAAACATGAACTCGTAACAAAGTTAAGTGGTGGGGAGTATCAGCTGGTTTTGGTTGCAAGAGCACTGGCCCAGGGAAGTAATGTAATGTTGCTTGATGAACCTACTTCCCATCTGGACATTAACCATGCACTTCGGATAATGAATCTTCTAAAAACTCTTAAAAAGGAGAAAATTGTTGTAACTGTCATGCATGATTTGAATTTGGCTCTGAACTATGCAGATAATCTTTTGATTCTTGATAAGGGCGAGGTTCGCTGGATTGGCAGACCTTCTAAATTAACCCCAGAGATCTTGGAGGAAGTTTATGAGATAAAAGCAAAAATAACAGAAGTGGATAGTCTTAAAATTATAACGGCGATCGAATAATGGGTGTTTCAAATCTTCCAGTGCGTTCTTAAATTTTCAATGATTTCTTGCCTTATTTGTTCTCTATTTTCAGGGGTGAGGACGTAAACTCTTCCTAGGGTTTTGAATTTATCTACGTATTTTCTATGAACCGTAGCTAAAAGTACTTTTTCGCTTTTGATTACTTCATCAATGCTCTTTGCAAATTCCCTGCTTTTGTACTCCATGGCCCCAATTTCGTCTATGATTATTACATCAGCATTTTCAACGGCCCTTCTTATTGCTGAGACAGCTATGTTGTTTATGTCTTTGAGATTAACCACGTATTTTCCAACCCTTGGGTATCCATTTCCAGCCCATGCGAGAATGCCTTCTTCTCCCGTATCGAGAGCTTTAATTTTAAAACCTACTCTTTTCCCCTTTTCTCTAATTTCTTGGGTTACAAAGCCGCCAACTTTTAAATCGTGATTTTTAAGCTCTTTTGTGACCTTTAATATAATGGTTGTCTTGCCAACTCCAGGTAGACCCGTGATAAAAATTTTCATGATGCTCCCTACACTTTTTTAGAGGAAGATTTAATAAATTCTTCTGAAGATAATTACTATCACGAAATCTTGAGGTGGGCAAGAATGGGGATAAAATACAAACCAGAGGAACTTACAAAACTCCCAAGAAGCGTTGAATTTAGAGAAGGGAAAGTGTATCTTATTGATCAGCTTTTGCTTCCTAGAGAATTCAAAGTAATAGCATTGGAAAAAGTTGAAGATGTTGCCAGAGCAATAAAAACCCTTCAAGTTCGTGGTGCTCCAGCTATAGGTGCAACAGCAGCCTATGGATTGGCTTTACTTGCAGAAAAGAGTAATGCAAAGACAAAGGAAAAGTTTTTCGATGAGTTTTACAAAGCGTTTGAAATCCTTAAAAATACCAGACCAACTGCAGTTAACCTCTTCTGGGCCCTTAATAGGGTTAAACGTCTTTTAGAGGAGCATAAGGAGAATAATCTTGACACAATAAAGAAGCTGATTATTGAAGAGGCCCACAAGATAGCAGATGAAGATGTTGAGGCGAACCTTAGAATGGGCCATTATGGAGCCGAGATTCTCCCTGAAGGGAACGTTTTAACACATTGCAATGCAGGTAGCTTAGCCACGGTGCATCTTGGCACAGTTGGAGCGGCTTTAAGAGTGATGCATAGAGAGGGAAAGCTCAAACTTCTATGGGTTGATGAAACAAGGCCTGTTCTTCAAGGTGCCCGCTTATCTGCTTGGGAATATCACTATGATGGAATTCCACTAAAGCTAATAAGCGATAATATGGCGGGGTTTGTCATGCAACAAGGAAAGGTGGATGCGATAATCGTTGGTGCGGATAGAATAGTCGCCAATGGTGATTTTGCCAACAAAATAGGGACCTATTCTCTGGCTGTGCTTGCAAAGGAACATAAAATCCCGTTTTTCACAATTGCACCAATTTCCACAGTTGATATGAACCTTAAGAGCGGAAAGGAGATTCCAATTGAGGAAAGGCCAAAAGAGGAAGTACTAACCTGTGGAGGATGCAAAATAGCCCCAGATGTTGATGTTTATAACCCTGCCTTTGATGTAACACCCCATAAGTATCTAACGGCAATAATTACTGACAGAGGAGTAGTGTACCCACCGTTTGAAAGGAATTTAAAGAAGATTTTTGAATAATGAGTTGCCCAAGAAGAGTTAAATATCCTCATTCCTTATTTTTTCTGGTGATGCTCATGAGGTTTTTCAGTTTAAAGACGAGGATAATTATGGGAGAGGGAAGCTTAAGATACGTAGAAAGCGTGGCTAGGAATTATGAAAGAGTCATGGTACTTTCAAGTAAATCTATGCGTATTCACGGGTTTTTGAATGAGGTGATGGACTATGCGGAAGAGGCCGGTGCGGAAGTGGATGCTATAGAGGGTTTACCAGCTGAACCAGCTTATGAAGATGTAGAAGAGATCCTTCCAAGGATTAGGGAGTTCTCTCCTGACTTACTTATTGCCCTTGGCGGTGGCAGTGTAATAGATATAACAAAGGCTATAAAGGTGTTTTATGAAGTGCCTGATTTGAGGTTTGAGGAAGTAGCTTTTCTTGATAGATTCACAAAACCAGTTAGAATTATCCCTAAACTTAAGACCCCTTTGATAGCTATACCCTCCACAAGTGGGGCTGGAAGTGAAGTTTCTGCAGCTAGCGTGCTCAAAAAAGATGGAGCAAAATATAACCTTGTTTCCTACGAAATTGCTCCAGAGTATGCAATTCTTGATCCAAGGTTACCAAGAACGATGTCAGAAAAGATTGCCAGAAATAGTGGCTTAGATGTTTTGGTGCATGGTATAGAGGCCTATACGACGAAAGTGGCAACTCCTTTTAGTGATGCTATGGCATTGGGGGCTATAAAAACAGTCTTTAAATGGCTTCCTTTGTCGGTTAAGGGTGATGGGAAAGCAAGGGAAAAGATTCATTATGCTGCAACTATGGCAGGAATAGCGTTTCTAAATGCTCGCCTTGGAATATGCCACAGTTTAAGTCATAAAGCCGCTTGGATAGGGCCACATGGCTTGCTTAATGCAACATTTCTGCCCTATGTAATACATTTTAACATGAAGGATGAAGATACAAGAAAGAAATATACCAAGATAGCCAGAGAAATAGGGTTTAATACATCTGAAGAGCTTCTTGAAGTCATTAAAGAGTTCAATGAAATGCTTGGAGTTCCAAAGCTTAATGAGCTTGTTGGTGAAGAAACATTCCTTTCAAAGCTCGATGAAATGGCAGAAAAGGCTTATAATGATCCTTTAATTAATTTTAACCCGGTAGAGCCTAGCATTGAAGACATAAAAGAACTGTATAGGAAAGCTTATTATGGCGAGTGATTTTTAAACCCTCTTTCATTTTTTCTATCATGCACTTTCTCCTGAAAAAAGCCATAAAGGAAAAATTTGGAGGGGTTAATGAGCTTCAGATGAAGGCTTTTGAGGAGGTTAGCTCTGGAAAGAGTGTTTTAATAGTGGCTCCTACCGGAAGTGGAAAAACTGAAGCGGCATTGTTGCCGGTTTTTAATGCAATCTTAGAAGATGGCCTAAAACCAATTTCTGCCCTTTACATAGCTCCTTTAAAGGCCCTTAATAGGGATCTTTTAGATAGATTGCTCTGGTGGGGAGAAAAGTTAAACCTTAATGTGGAGGTTAGACATGGGGATACTTCTGCATATAGGAAAGCCCAACAGGTAAAAAAACCTCCACATGTTCTCATTATCACTCCTGAAACTCTTGGAATCATTCTTACAATGAAATCTCTCCGTAAGGCAATTTCAAATGTTAAATTTGTGGTGGTTGATGAGATAGTTGAGCTCGTTGATAACAAAAGAGGAGCACAACTCAGTTTAGCACTTGAGAGACTTGCCGAAATTGCGGAATTTCAAAGAGTCGGCCTTTCTGCAACTGTGGGAAATGAGGAAGAGATTAAGACGTGGCTTAAGGCTGATGTAGTAGTTAGACCACCGATAGAAAAAGGATATAAAGTTAATGTCCTCTTTCCTCAGCCGGATGAAAGGGACATTGAGCTCTCTAGGAAATTAAGCGTGCCTTTAGACGTTGCCACCCGTTTACGGGTTTTGTGGGAAATAATTGAAAAGTATGAACGGGCCTTAGTCTTCACAAATACCAGACAATTTGCTGAAATCTTGGCCCATCGTTTTAAAGCTTGGGGAAAACCGGTTGAAGTTCATCATGGAAGTCTCTCCAAGGAGGCCAGAGTTCAAGCTGAGAAAGCACTCAAAGAAGGGAGTATTAAGGCTTTGGTTTGTACTTCTTCGATGGAACTTGGGATAGATATAGGTGACGTGGATGTTGTTATCCAGTATATGAGCCCAAGACAGGTTAATCGACTTATCCAGAGAATCGGGCGTTCAAAACATAGGGTCGGAGAGGTTAGTGAGGGTTATATCATTACTACCAATGTAGAAGATTATTTAGAAAGCTTGATTATCGCTAAAAGGGCTTTGGAAGGTAAACTTGAGGCAGTAAAGCCATATAAGAATGCCCTTGATGTTTTGGGTCATTTTATAATTGGGCTTTTAATGGAACACAGAAGACTGCCAAAGGAGGTTCCATTTGAGATTGCTAAGAGAGCATATCCCTATAGAGACTTAACATGGGAAGATTACGGGACAGTTCTCCACATGTTAAGTGATGCAAACTTAATTGGTTATGATGAAGATAGTGGCCTTTTATACCTGAGAAGAGGAGCGTATCAGTACTACTATGAAAACCTTTCCACGATTCCCGATGAGATTAGCTACCGTGTTTTTGACGTTAAGAGTGGAAGAATTGTTGGTCGTTTAGATGAGAGCTTTGTAATGGATTTAGAAGATGGTATGGAATTTATTATGCACGGAAGAAGCTGGATATTGCTTGGAGTCGATGAGGAATCTAGGCTTCTTAAAGTTAGGGAGAGTAAGAGTTTGCAGAGTGCTGTACCAAGTTGGGAGGGAGAAATGATCCCTGTCCCATTTGAGGTTGCGTTAGAAGTTGGAAAACTCAAACGAGAACTCTTATTTGATTTTAATTCTGCTAAGAGGTCAATCTCACTTGTAGATTTTCGGGAAGAGGATTTAAAACTTATAAAGAATATTCTGGAAAAGCAAAAACCCTTGGGGACTGATAGGGACATAGGTTTAGAATCCGTCCCGAAGGCCTTGATTATTCATGCAGATTTTGGTAATCAAGCTAATGAAGCTATTGGCAGATTTTTAATGGCTTTTTTGGCAGCAAAATATGGAAAAGTCTTTGTAATGAAGGCTCAGGCTCATGCAATAGTTATTCGGACTCCATTTCAGGTTAACCCCAAAGAAGTAAAGGAATATCTTCTCCAGGATCATAGGGTTCTCGAATTTGTCATCTCCAGGGGATTGAGAGGGAGTTCACCTTACAGGTGGAGAATGTTGAATGTTGCAAAGAGAATGGGGGCTCTAAGAAGGGAGGCTAAAATAAGAAAAGTAGAGAGGCTTTTTGAAGGGACAGTTATTGAGAAAGAGACTTTAAATGAACTCTTCCATGATAAAATTGATGTTGAAAGGGCTGAGGAGGTTTTAAGACTTTTGAAGGAGGGTAGAGTCAGGATTAAAGCAGTTCTAAGGAAGGAGCCTTCCCCTCTTGCAGTCATTAATTTGAATATTGGAGGAGAATTTCTTGTAGGAGGAGAACTCGAGAAAGATGAGATTCTTATGTTATTTAAAGAGCGCCTTCTAAATACTGAAGTTGCTTTAATATGCACAAACTGTGGGTGGAAAAGCACTACAAGGGTCTCACGCTTAAAGAATAGGCTTGAACATTTACAATGTCCAAAGTGCTCCTCTCTTATGGTCACGGTGGCCCATCCAATAGATGCTGAGTTATTTGTTTCAGCGTTGAAGAAACTCAACAGAAAAGAGGGTCTTGAAAAAGAGGAGGAGAGCGCATATAGAAGGTTGATAAAGGCTAGTGATCTCCTTAAGGTTTATGGATTTGATGCGGTTTTGGCACTTGCGAGTTATGGTGTAGGACCCGATACTGCTGCAAGGATTCTAAGTCAGTATAAGGGGGAAGCTCTTCTTGTTGCACTGCTTGAGGCCGAAAGAAGATACATAAGAACAAGAAAGTTTTGGAAGGAATGATTATTCGTCCAAGAAGTCGCTTAAAATTTGAAGGAATTCACTTGGTTTTTCTTCATGGGGTAAATGACCACATTCTTCCATTATCGCCAGCTGAGAGTTTGGAATAATTTGGTGTAGTTTTTTTCCACTTTCTAGAGGTACTATCTTATCTTGCCTGCAGTGGACTATCAGAGTAGGAATATTTAGATTTTTGAGTTCTTCCGTTATATTGGGGTATTCTCCATATTTAGTTACCCAAAAAAGGCCTTTATCCCAGTCTTTGGCCTTTAAAGGCCTCTTATATCCTTCCCAAACTTCTTCAGTTAGTTTGCTCTGGTTATACCACGCATTCTCAAGGATTCCTTCTAACCTGCCAACTGAAAAACGAAGTATTAGTGGAAAATACTTCTCAGTCCATGGAAGAGAGAAAATGAGTTTTTGAAAAGTGCTTTGGTTTCTTGATCCCCATGCAGGGGCCACTAAAATCAATTTTTCAACTCTTTCAGGGGCTTTAATCGAAACTAAGAGTGCTACCCCCGCACCTGCAGAATGGCCAACTAAGGTGGCCTTTTCCATTCCAAATTCATCCATTAGTTTTAAAGTCAACTCTGCAGCTCCTTCAGGAGAGTAAGGGTTACATAGTAGCCCTTTAGGATTTTTTCTTTCCGTGAGTCCAAAACCGGGCCTGTCAAAAGCAACAACTCTCTCACTTAAATTGCCCTCGAGCAGATATCTCCAGGAAAATGTGCTGGCCCCAAAGCCGTGTAAAAGCAGTAAATTCCCCTCACCTGGTTTTTCTACATAATGAACCTTTAACCCACACACTTTAATGAATTTGCTCTCTGGAAGAGCTATATCTTCTACATTGTGACCGGTACTAGGTATTGGAATTAAGTAGAGGATTATTAAGAAGAGAAAGACTCCAATAAAAAATTTGTAGAGCCTTTTCATTGTTCTCTAACTCCGGCCGTAGATTTCGTTGATTTTCTTTAGAAATTCACTTGCCTCCACAACATCTCTAACGTCTATCCTCTCGCTTTTTGTGTGAGAAATATCAAGGTTTCCGGGTCCAAAGACTATTGTTTTTGTCCCATTGTACATAAAGTTGATAGCATCTGTCCAGCTCCGCATTCCTCCGAAATCTTCAATTCCGACTTCATCCATCGCCTTTTTCGCAAGTTGGACAATTTCTTCATCTTCATCAAGTTCATAACCGTCCCATATCTCAGTATATTCATATTTAAGTGTATATTCTTCCAGAATAGGCTCTATAAGGTCTAAAATATCTTCAACCTCTTGGGTTGGTAGAAGCCGTGCTTCCAATCTCCCTTTACAGAGAGCAGGAATTAAGTAGTAGGGGTTTTCACATATAAGCTCCTGTAGGCCTATGTAAGCATCAAAATACTTGCCTTTTTGTTTAAATGGTTCTAGGCTCTTAAGTTCTTCTATCATTTTATAAGTTTGATCGATGGCATTTATACCGCTTTCAGGACAGGCCCCATGGGCCTCTTTTCCATCAACTTCAAAATACGCTTCTATGTTTCCAGCATGGGCTATGTGCACTTCGAGATCAGTGGGTTCTATTACGATAGCCATCTTTGGCTTATAGCGCTCCATGAATAATGCTGAACCCATTCCTCCCTTTTCTTCGTCGCTCACAAATACAACACCAACATTAAGGTTTTGGTTTCCTCTCTTGAGGCTCTCCATCATGAGAAGTACACTTGCTAGGCCTCCTTTAACATCACTAGCACCGGTTCCATAAACTATATTGCCTCTAACAAAAGGCTCGGCCCTTATATCTATCGTATCCATGTGTACTTCAAAAAAAAGATCAGCTTCTGGATTCACAACAAGGTCAATTACTCGTCCATCACTCTCTATATGGACTTCATAGTCAAGTTTATGAAGGAATTCCATTATATGTAAGGCAAGGCGATCTTCATGATCTGAGGGAGAGGGAATTTTTAATAAATCTACCAAGATTTCTTTTGCCCGTTCGGCTTTCATTTGGGTCACCTAAGTGAGATAGGATTTTCTTACTTATAAACACTTTGGGTTGAGGAAAAGTTTATTTTATCCTCTATCAACTATCTTTGGGCGATGAAGAGATTCATCCCTCCTGACGGGACAAACCCTCGGATGAGGATGCGGTCCCCCCCTTGAGCCTTTTTGAGGTGAAGAACATGATTCCTATAGAGATACCCCCTAATACTCTCATGCTTACAGGCATAGGATATGATTCAAATATTTACCTCTTTCGGGATGGAAATGAGGGTCTTATTGTGGATACGGGTACTGGAGTTTATTGGCATAGGTATTTTGAGATACTTGAGAGGGAGAATTATCTTGAAGGCCTTGAAAAAGTTACTATCCTTAACACTCACGAGCACTTTGATCATGTTGGGGGAAATAAAAGATTTAAAGAATTCCTCGAAAAGATGGGTGTTAGTGTTATTTTTGCATCTCATAGAATTGCTGCAGATGTTCTAGAGAAAGGAGATGATTACGTGGTTCTTTCTTATGCCTATGGAAGGCGTTTTGAGCCCCAGACAGTTGAGTTAAAATTAGAAGACGGTGATAAACTCCAGATAGGGAGGAAAAAACTTAAGGTTATCCACACTCCTGGTCATACTGCTGGGAGTATTTGTCTCTATGAGCCTGAGGAGAGAATTCTCTTTACAGGAGACACAGTATTTAACCGAACAGTGGGGAGAACTGATTTACCAACGGGCAACTTTGAGGAGTTAATAAATTCCATAAATGTACTAAGCACTTTTGAAGTTGATGTGGCTTTATCTGGTCATGGCAAGGTTATAATGAAATGGCATGAAAACTTGGAAGTAATTAAAAAAGTATTGGGGGCTCTTAGGTGAGAAAAGGTTTCGTGAAGGAAGTATTATCCAAAATTAAATATGATGCACGAGAAAATGAAGAGGATTATTACATCGTCATTGAGCATAGAGGGACTTATGGCAACATAAAAAAGATACCGGTGAAAATGATAACCCTCGGCCACGGTTATTTTTTCATTGAAGATACACAAATTCCCTATCATAGGATTTTAGCTGTTATAAAGAAAGATGGAAAAGTGGTATGGAAAAAGAGAGGTTTAGGAGACGAATTCAAATTCTAACCTTTATTTGTTAGTGTAGTTAAATAGAAAAACTTTTCTATGAGTTAGCCTATGGCGTTAGGAGGGCAAAAGATGATAGATGCTCACGCACATGTAGAGATGTTTAAGAAAAATGTTCCTCTTATTGTAGAGGAGAGTAAAAAAGAACTGAAAGCGATAGTGGATTCTATAACAGAGTATAGAAAGTTCCGTGTATGGAAAAGCTGGGAACTTCTGGAGCCCTATTTTGGCTTTATATTCCCTACCTTAGGATTTGCGCCTAACGAAGCGAAAAGGGGTAACTGGGAAAGGGTTAAGAAGGTGGAAGAGTTTATTTGGGCCAAAAAGGATGAAATAGTGGCTATCGGTGAAATAGGCCTTGATTATTACTATGCTGGGACTGAAAAGGAAAGAGAAAATCAAAAGGCAATATTTGACCATTTTTTAACCCTTGCAGAGGATCTTAATTTACCAGTAGTTATACATGCTAGGGATGCAGAAAGAGAAGCTTTTGAAATGGTTCAAAGAAAGGGCCTTGTGGCATATTTTCATTCTTATAGTGGGGATGTGGAAACTGCGAAAGAAATTGTCGAAAATTCTCACTTAGTCGGGATAAATACTGGTGTAACATTCATTCCTGAAGTTGAAACTGTTGCAAAGGTTCTTGATATCGAGAATATTCTTGTGGAGACAGATGCCCCATACATGAGTCCGTTTAAAGGTGAAAAGAACAAGCCTACTTATGTTAGAGTGGCTGTTGAAAAAATAGCAGCGATAAAAGGTGTGGGGGTTGAAGAGGTGGAAAGTGTAACAGATAAAAACACTTTAATGTTCTTTGGGATAGATTTGAGGTGATAAGTCATGGAAGAAGCTGAAAAAGTTAAAGCTCTATGTGAAAAACTTGGGGAGAAAGATCTTCTGAGAACCATAGACTCCTTTATAATCCTTCAAAGAGAACTTTCGACTAAAAAAGGAGAAGACTTTGTAAATGTAGCAATTTTAGGCTTTCTTGAGGGGATGTTAGTGAGCCTTCGAAAAAAATATCCACAAAACCAGGATATTCAGGGCCTTCTTGAACTGATAAGAACTAAAAGAGCGGAGCTTGAAGAAAAGTTCAGAAAACCCGAAATTCATCTCTTTGAGGAGAATGTGGATTGAGAGTACTGAGCATTTCGACTCCTGAATTCTTAGTAAAAGTCTTTAAAGAGTTCACCTTCCTGTAGATACCTTCGTTTTAGTTTGAGGGCCGTTTTTGCTTTTTCCAGTTCTCTTCCTAGGTAAAAAGCATGCCGTGGGGAAATCTCAAAGTGCTCAAGAATCGTATCAATTATTGCATCTGGATTTTCCCCTACCATTGTCAACACCTGTTTTGTACCTCTGTGTGCTATAACCCATATTTTACCTTCTTTAATGAAAATGCGGAAATAAATATCCTCTAGCTTAATCTCTCGTTGCTTAGCTTCCAGGATGGGAGAGTTTATTTCATATGTGATCTCTTCACGCTTTTTCTCTTTGAGGATGAGCAGGTCAAAGCCCAGATCTTTAGGAATATTGAAGAGCATCATATCTATGGCCCGTCTTAGCTCTTTAACACTGCCTTGGCATTTTGGGCTTACTTCGGTGGTTAAAAGCAAGGATACCTTGAGCTCACCAGTGATTCCAGCTAGAAGGGAATTAATTCCAACACTATCAGCATCTATCATCTCTACGACATTTCCTACTCCTGCTAAAAGAACGTCATTTGGATTTCTCTCACGGTAAAGTTGAAAAGCCGAAATAGAGCGGCCTAAGTATGGCACGTGCTCTAAGATCAAATCCAGAATAATATTTTTATAGCCGAGCTGGATAGCATTTTCTTTGAGCTTTTCCAGGAATTTAACTCTATTTTCAGGTTTTTGGGGGAAATACCCGGTCTTTTGGTTTGTGGGAATCAAAACTACCGGAGTCTTTGTAACAAGTTTCTCAAGGTTGCTCCCATCAATACTTAGCAATAGGTCCGCATGTTCTGAGACCCTTTCAAGTTCTTTTTCATTCAAGGAATCAAAGCTAATCGGGACATCAAAGCCATTCTCTTTTATTTTTTCCCTTATTTCAGGGAGTAAATCAATGAAATCAAGGTTTTCTTCCCCACTTATCATTCCTATGTCAATTACATCTGCACCGCTTTTGAGATAATAAAGGGCCTTGTTTACAATTTCTTCCACGCTAAGCTTTGGAGCATCAACAATTTCTGCCACTATTCTTTGGGGGAAGTCAAACCCAACAGGCAGGTTTCCAATTAGAAGGTTATATGGTTTTTTAAGGGCATTTTCAATGTAATTCTTGTTCTTTGTCTTGTTTCTGATATCTTCGACTTTCTTTAGGGCATTCATCTGAAAGAGCTCATCTGCAGGAACCTTTTTGCTTAGTTTAAACCCATTTTTAATGGCCTCAAGAGTTTGGGGGATGTCATGAGCGTATTTGGGCCCCTTGAATGTTGGTATACCTGTAGCTTCTTCAATTTCTTCGGTAGACCCTCTAACAAGCCCTGGGATCAAAATTAGGTCATAACCTTTTATTTTGCCCTTTATTAGGTAATTTGCTATCATTTTAGGAGTTAAAAAGGCTGCAACACTAATAGGGCACACAAAAACATCGCACCCTTTTCCATATTTTCGCACGATTGGCTCTGCTACCCTTCCAGTAACAAGAAGTATTTTCATGTTATTCCGTTTCTCTTTGGGGGTTATATTTTTTTCCAAAATTTTTCTTTTAAAATGGTCTACAGATCTCCTTCAAAAACTTTATAAGTGGAAGTATTTCTTTCTTAATAAGGTGTAATAATATGATTGAGGTGGAGAGACTTCTAAAAAAGTTTGGAGAGAAAATTGTACTTAATGGGATTGGTTTTAGAGTCAATAATGGGGAGATTTATGGATTATTAGGCCCAAATGGAAGTGGAAAATCTACTACCATGAAAATTTTAGTGGGAATAGTGCGGCCTACGTCTGGTCAAGTTCTGGTAGATGGTGTTGATCCCACAAGAGACTCAATAAAAGTTAAAGAAATGGTAGGGTATGTTCCTGAGATACCAGTGTTATATGAAAGCCTGACTCCAGGGGAGTTTTTTAATTTCATAGGGAGTGTTAGAGGGATCCCCAAAGAGGAACTTGAAGAGAGAGTAAGTCAATTTGTTGAAGCTTTTGGTATTGAAGAATATCTGGATCAGTTTATAGGGACACTGAGTTTTGGGACCCAACAGAAGGTTTCCCTTATATCTGCCTTGCTCCATGATCCGCAGGTTTTAATTTTGGATGAGGCCATGAATGGCCTTGATCCTAAAAGCGCTCGAATTTTACGGGAATTGTTACTGGAATTTAAGAAAGAGGGTAGGAGCATAATTTTCTCAACTCATATTCTCCCTTTGGCAGAGATGATATGCGACAGAATTGGACTCATATATAAAGGGGAGATTATAGTAGAGGGCACCATGGAGGAGCTAAAAGAAAGGGCCCATGAGGAAAATCTTGAGGATATTTTCCTTAAGCTAACTGAGAGTAAGGATGAAGTTTACAACATTGTACAGGCCTTAAAAGGTACACTTTAGGTGGGTCTGATGATTAGGATTCTCTATCGCGAGCTTCATTATCAAATTGCCAAACGGAACCCTCTAGTTGTGAATGATGAAAAACAATTTAAAAAGGCTATTAAAAACGCCATGAGCCTAAAAAGAGGTTTGGGAGTACAAACATTCAGATTTATTCTATTCGGCCTTTTGATGGCATCCACATTTGTTTTCACAAATGATAGGCTTGTTTTAGCATCTTTAATGGTTTCTCTAGCCCTTCTTCCGTTTGTATTTGCGATGTATGTAACTGCAATTCAAGCTTCTTATGTGCTTTCCATAGGCCTCTTTAAACCTCTGGAGGCTTTGCCTATAAGATTGGGTTCCAAGTACCTCAGTGGACTTTTATTTCTTGAGATATCATCTGCTTTGGGAGTAATTCTACCAAGTGTATTCGTTATAATGGCAAAATATCCACTTGAAGGTACACTGGCCCTTTTATGGGTTTTCATAGGCCTGTTTTTGGGCCATGCGCTGGGACTTGTTATAGTGAATTTTTTTGCTCTTAAGGTTCACCAGAGAGCCGGAAAAGGGCATACGTTAAAGAGTCTAGTCAAAGCAGTATTTTTCCTATTGTTTATTGGAATGTTCATGGCGATGAATTACCTTCAGTACTACATAAGGGAGCATTCAGAAGAAGTTGCAAGGATCATTGGAAAGTATTTCATTGCTTATCCCTTTTCTGTAGCATCGATTTTTGAACCTTCTAGAAGTGCAGGGTTGTTAATGGTATATGTTGCTATAATTGCACCGGTTTATTATTTAACTTTAAGAGCGGTTTGGAAGAAAATACTTGAACCTCCAGTGGTTTCGGAGAAGATTTTCGTTTCTAAGTTTAAAGCAAAGATTACAAATAAACTCCTTGCTCTTACCTTGAAGGACTTTCGGATGTTTGTTAGAAAACCGGCTATGCTGGTTGCATTTCTAATTCCCCTCTATATGGTTCTTCCGACGATCGTAGATGCTTTTAGAAAGGGTCAACTTTCACTGCTTAATGTTTTGGTAGTTTTGTTCATGATAGGCCTTTTTTCAGTTGCTGGGGCAGATGCAGTCTTAAAAGTTGAAGGAAATGTTCTTGAGCTCTTAAAAACACTTCCAATAAGGAAAAGAGAGTTCATGCTATCAAAAATACTTTCCATGACGATAGTTCCAATAACGATTGGAGTTTTAATTGTGATTTTTGGGGCACGTTATGATGTTGATTCTCTTTTATTGTTACCTTATGCTTTCATGCTTCCTCTGATCTCAGCATCCATAACAATGCTTTATCTTTTCCGTTACACCGGGGAGGATATAGGTATACCAGAGCTTAGTTGGCTGTACATGATTTTTATGATAATAATTGTGGGGATTGTTTTTGCACTTATTGCAGCCCCTCTTGTGTTTGGGTTAAAACACCTCTTTGTAAGTCAGGGGATTGCGTTGGGAATACTTTTTATCTTGTTTATTATGGCAAAAAAACACTAACAAGTGATGTGAAAAATCGCAAGAACTCTCTTTTTGCTTTTAAGTTCGTTGAAAAGCTCGGCAGCCTCTTTCGTAGGCTTTTCGAGGATTTCTTTGTCTCTTACTAGTGCCTTACTCTCGCTTAGGAGAGAAAGAAGGCCATAAATGCCGGTGCCTACTAAAAGAACGTCAAAATCTTCTTTTAGGTATTCTCTAAGTTCATCTGGATCAAGTTTGTGGCTTGTCCCATGCTTCTTTTTTGAAAGCCATTTTTTGCGCTTTTCAATCTTTCCGGAGGGATAAATAACGATATCATGCTTATATTTCTGTCCGTTTATAATTATTCTTCCAAATTCAATACCCTCTATCATTTTTCTCCCCCAAACTTCTCAACGCATCTTTTATTATCTTTCCATGATCGAAAGCAAGTTTGATCTCTTTAATTTCCTCAAAACTAAAAACTCTGGCTTCCCCAGCATCATCGCCTCCTCTTAGTACACCTTTTCCTTTGGCTAGGAATGCAGTGGTGACAGTATGGCCTCTTGGGTCCCTTTTTGGATCGCTGTAAACTCCAATGAGTTTTATTAACTCCACATCTAGCCCGGTCTCCTCTTTAGCTTCCCTTATAGCAGCATTTTCTACTTTTTCCCCATACTCTACAAATCCTCCAGGAAGGGCCCAATAGTCTTTATATGGTTCATTAAAGCGTTTTATCAGCACTATGCCACCTTTGTATAAAATTACCAGATCTACAGTCAATCCAATGCATCGGTGCATCTCTACTTTAACTAGAGGATAGTTCTCTTTCACAACTTTTTCGATCTCATTTCTTAGTGAATCGATTTTATATCCTTGTGGTGTTTTCACAAGGAGGATGTATCTATCCATGGGGTTCACCTTCTTCATCGTTTATCCGTTTGACCTCTATGAATTTAGACTTTTCTGCAACTTCATCAAGAGAAAAATTGAAATCTCTTTTCTCTAAAAACGTGGCTGTAAATGTATTGGTCATTTTTAGTGCCTGAATAAAAGAGTATTTTTTGTATAAGTAGGAAAAAACAGCCAGAAATACATCACCGGCCCCGGTAGATTCTTTAATCTTCTTTTTCAGGGGTTTATATATGTACTTATCCCCCCTGTGGTATGCAATTCCACTTTCAGGTCCATTGGATATTAATAAAACTTCAAATTCTTTGGGATTCATATTTTTTAGGCGCTGGAATTCATTAACATCCGCATGAATAATGTTTGCTGGTTTTAAGAAACTTGCATCTATATTTTTTAGCCTCACTCTCATGTTTTTTATTTCTCTAATGAATCCTTGGACGTCTATAGCGAGATACTTATCCTTAAAGCTATTTAAAGCATCCAGAGGTATTTCATTTGCAACAGGATTCAGTAGAACCATATCGAATTTCTCTTTGGGGAGTTCCTCCGGATAGAAGGGGTCTGCTCTTGATAAAAGTTCAAGAGTTCTCCCATTTTCGCTTGTATAATGTAATTTATATACTGTGCTCTTCTCCGATGGAATTATTATAACGGAGACACCTCGGGCCTCAAGCTCTTCCAACCAGGATATGGGGAAACTCTTTCCCACTTTCGTTAGAACCAGTACATTACAAAACTTGGAAAGAGCAAGAGCTGAATAATAAGCACCACCACCGGCCCTCTCAATCTTCTTGCTTCCTCTTAATATTATGTCATGTGTCATGTGGCCTACCACTAAGCAATCCATTTTTCTCACCCGTAAACTTTAATTAGGTAAAGGCCTTTTTTAAATTGATGCTGCATGATTGAAGGTGTATTTGTTCCTCATATAACTCCTTTCGATGAAGAAGAAAAAATAAATGAAGAAATGCTTCGTGAGCTTGTCCATTACTTTGTTGATGCTAAGCTTAATGGACTAGTTACTTTGGGAAGTAACGGTGAGTTTCCATACCTTAATTTTGAAGAAAAATTAAAAGTTCTGAAGATTGTAAGGGAAGAGTCATCGCTTCCTGTTATAGCTGGGGTTGCTGAAAATTCAACGAGAGAAACTATAAAACTTGCAAAGGAAGCCTGGGATATAGGGGTTGATGGGTTGCTTATAGCACCCCCATATTACTTTAAACCCAATGTAAGAGAGCTTTTTGCACACTATTCCCGGATTGCCTATGAAGTTGAGGCTCCAATTTTGCTCTATAATGTCCCCAAGTTCACAACAATAAATATAGATATTGATGTTGTGGAAAAGCTTGTGGAAGAACACTCTAATATAATTGGGATAAAAGACTCAAGTGGGTCAATAGGCAGAATTGCAGAACTTATAAGAAGAGTTGGGGGAAAGATTAGTATTTTAGCAGGAACTGCTGACCTCATGTATCCTTCTTGGGTTTTAGGAGCACATGGTGCAGTAGTGGCAGTAGCAAACGTTGCCCCAAGACTTTGCGTGGAATTATACAATGCTTTTCGCGAACAAAAATACGAACGGGCAAGAAGGCTTCAGCTCATGGTAAACTATCTTAACGAGGTTGTTGTTAAGAAGTATAACCAGATAAGTGCCATAAAAGAGGCAATGAGGATGCGTGGCCTTGAGGTTGGATATCCCAGAATGCCAGCACTCCCTCTTGATGAGAAGGCCTTGGAGGACATAGAAAAGACTCTGATAGAAATTGGCCTCATATGATACTCAATTTTGTGAACAACTTATGGTTTTAAAAAGAATTAAAAACCTTTTTTTATATTCCCGATTAGGTGAGAAAAATGTGTCTGGCAATCCCTGCTAAGATTATTGAAATTAAGGATAACGTTGCTATGGTTGATTTTGGTGGAGTTAAGAGAGAGGTTAGGATAGATTTTGTCCCACACGCTAAAGTGGGAGATTATGTTATAGTGCACACTGGATTTGCAATTGAGAAGATGGATGAAAAGGCAGCCTTAGAAAGCTTGAAGGCCTGGGAAGAGGTTATGAAAGCAATGGAGGAGTGATCATGGAATTTTCAATTTTTCATGATAAAGACTTAGCCCAGAGAATACTGCAGGGTATAAGGAGAGAAGCAGAAAAAATCGGGAGAGAAGTGAAGTTAATGCATGTTTGTGGAACTCACGAGGACACGGTAACTAGAAGCGGAATAAGATCCCTTCTGCCTGAAAATGTCAAAGTGATGAGTGGGCCGGGCTGTCCCGTTTGTATAACTCCAGCAGAGGACATAGCGGTTATGATGGAAATAATGCGCAGAGCAAGAGAAGAAGGCGAAGAGATAATTTTAACTACGTTTGGGGATATGTATAAAATCCCGACCGCAATTGGAAGTTTTGCAGATTTAAAAAGCGAAGATTTTGATGTTAGAGTTGTTTATTCGATATATGACTCATATAAGATGGCCCTTAAAGAAAATAACCACCTTGTGGTTCATTTTTCTCCCGGATTTGAAACTACAACAGCACCAGCAGCTGGAGTATTAAAAGAAGTGATCGAGAAAGACGTTAGTAATTTTAAGATATATTCTGTTCATCGTTTAACTCCTCCAGCCGTTGAGGCTTTAATCAAACAGGGAACGGTTTTTGATGGACTTATTGATCCGGGCCACGTCTCTACGATAATAGGTGTAAAGGGGTGGGAGTATATAACAAAGGAATATGGGGTTCCCCAGGTTGTGGCTGGATTCGAGCCTGTGGATTTTCTTATGGCCGTATTCATGCTTCTGAGAATAATAAGAAAAGGCGAAACGAAAATAGAGAACCAGTACACAAGAGTTGTAAAATATGAGGGGAATGTTGAGGCCCAAAAAACCATGGAAATGCTTTTTGATACCGTTGATGCAAAGTGGAGGGCATTGGGTATAATACCTAAAAGCGGTTTGGAAATTAAGGATGAGTACAAAGACTTTGAAATAAGGACATTTTATAAGGTCGAGCCCCCAGAGCTGCCTGATCTGGAGAAGGGATGCATATGTGGAGCTGTGCTTAGGGGACTGGCATTGCCAACGCAATGTCCACTGTTTGGAAAGAAGTGCACGCCGAGAAATCCTGTTGGGCCGTGTATGGTTTCCTACGAGGGTACTTGTCAAATATTTTACAAATACGGCGCGCTATTTTAAGCTGTTTTTGTTTCTTTGCCTCTCTTTTAATGAGAGTTTTTACTATTGACATCCATTCTAACCAATTTAGAAAAAAGTGCGGATATTGGATAAATTTTCTCTAAGAGAAATACAAAGGCTCAGAGGGTGTTCACGTCATCACTTCTCAGCATGCTTGCTAATCGTCATCGCCTGAAGTAGCTATGTTTTGCTTCTTTTAAAGCTATCTCCAAAATATAAACTCAATTGTAATTTAGGAAAAATTTTTATGGTTGTAAAACAATATCCTCATGATTTATGTGGAGGTGTTGTTATGATTAGACCATCAAACCGGGCCATGGGCATTGAATATGCCATTAGAGATGTTGTTCTCCCGGCAAGAGAACTCGAAAAGCAGGGAATAAAAATTATAAAACTTAACATCGGCGATCCGGTAAAGTTTGATTTTCAGCCACCAGAACACATGAAAAAGGCCTATTGTGAAGCAATAATGGAAGGCCACAATTATTATGGTGATAGTGAAGGAGATAAGGAGCTTAGAGAAGCTATTGTTGAAAGGGAAAAAAAGAAAAATGGTGTAGATATAACTCCCGAAGATGTTCAAGTTACAGCGGCTGTTACGGAAGCTTTGCAATTTATCTTTGGTGCCCTTATAGACGGTGGGGAAGAGATACTAATTCCCGGGCCAAGCTATCCACCATATGTTGGCTTAGTTAAGTTTTATGGGGGTGTTCCCAAGGCTTACAAAACCATCGAAGAAGAAGGATGGCAACCAGATGTAGATGACATGAGAAGGAAGGTAACTGACAAGACCAAAGCAATAGCTGTTATAAACCCGAACAACCCAACTGGAGCGCTCTATGAAAAGAAGACTCTCCAAGAGATAATTGACCTCGCTGGAGAGTATGATCTACCGATAATAAGCGATGAAATCTACGACTTCATGACCTACGAAGGAAAACACGTTTCTCCGAGCTCATTGACCAAGGACGTTCCCGTTATCGTCATGAACGGTCTCTCGAAGATTTACTTCGCAACGGGATGGAGATTAGGTTATATGTGTTTCATAGATCCAGAGAACAAACTTGCTGAAGTTAGAGAAGCAATAGGGAAGCTCGCAAGGATAAGGCTCTGTCCAAACACTCCGGCCCAAAAGGCAGCAATAGCTGGGCTTAGAGGTCCAATGGACTACCTAGAAGAGTATATGGCGAAGCTTAAAGAAAGAAGAGATTACATCTATAAACGCCTCAACGAAATGCCTGGAATAAGCACACAAAAACCACAAGGAGCATTCTACATCTTCCCCAAGATTGAAGAGGGGCCATGGAAGAGCGACAAGGAGTTTGTCCTTGATGTGCTCCACAACGCTCATGTGCTCTTTGTTCACGGGTCTGGCTTTGGAGAAGGTGGAGAAATGCACTTCCGCTCAATATTCTTAGCGCCAGTGCCAGTATTAGAAGAGGCCATGGACAATTTAGAGAAGTTTATGAAGGAAAGGCTTGGATGATTTCTCTCTTTTTTAACCATTTTATGGTTTTGGTGGAAACAATTCTCCAAAATTTGGAAGGATTAGGAATAGGTTTGGAATATAGAGGCCGATTCAACCTCCAGACACGACTGGAATGACTTCAACGTAATCGTTGTCTTTAATAGGATCATCTTCTAAAGCCACCTTTCCGTTTACCTTTGCTATGGCACTTTCTGTGTTGAATCCCACAGCCTTGAGAATGTCTTTGACTTTCATGCCCTTCTGGTATTCCAGCTCTTTCTCGATTTTTCTTCCAATGACCTTAATCTTGATCATAAGCATCACCAAGAGAGAATGCATGGGGAGACTTTTAACTTTATCGAGGTTTTCTTGTTTAGAGAGCAGGTAATTGTATTCACGTTCAAGGTAGCAGAAAAGATGTTCTGGCGGACCGGCCGGGATTTGAACCCGGGACCCTCGGCTTAGGAGGCCGATGCCCTATCCTAGCTAGGCTACCGGTCCACTCCCGTTTTCTATCCTTCCATCCTCTCTTATAAATCTTGTGTTAAACTTTTCTGTTTAACAAAAATCCAAGAGTATTTAAAGTATTCTTCAAATTTTTCTCTGGTGGGAGGGAAAATGGTAGATGAACTGGATAGAAAGATAATCTCAATTCTTCAAAAAGATGCTAGGTTGTCTTACAGGGAAATAGCCAAGAAGTTAGGCATTGCTGTTGGTACAGTTTATAACAGACTTAAAAAGCTGGAAGAGGAAGGGGTAATCCTGGGGTTCGCACCAAAACTTGATTATAATAAGTTGGGATACGATTTGACAACAATCATAGGGGTCAGGGCTCAGGGGAAAAGAATAATTGAAATTGAGAAGGAGATAGCTAGTGATCCTCATGTGGCCTGTGTATATGATGTAACTGGTGAATATGACATAATAGTGATTGCAAAATTTAGAGGACGAGAAGATATGAACAAATTTGTAAAAAAGCTTCTCAGAATAGATGGTGTGGAAAAAACCTACACCCATGTTGCCATGGATGTGGTAAAAGAGGATTTCACGTTAGAGGTTTAGGAAGGTATCTACAAAACGTTTAGCAAGACTTTGAACACTCTCCGCTGGAAGTTTCACTCTCTTTCCATTCACTGTTCCATCAAAAATTAGTGGAGTAGGGTTTAGAGTTTTTATTACTTCGAATTCTTTATTCTTTTTGACAGTTTCTTTAAGAACTTGCTTATACTCTTCCAAAGATACTATTTTTATAACTCCCTCAATTTCTATGTTTTCTCCACATTCTTCAATTGGGCAGATGAATTTAAATTTCTCATTTAGGTATGTCTCTACCATTATGCTTTTTCCCATTACATTATATATCATAAATCTATCTTCTCTGTGAATATTTTCGGGTTCCATAACGTGGTCCTCCAAAATTAATAAATTCAAAGGTGAATCATGACATCTACAGGAATCTTATATTCCTCTTTTATTCTATCAATCACGTTACCGACGCTTATAAGGAAGAACATCCCAACTGGAGTAGTATTGGCCTGTTTACACATCTCTAGCAAAGCTTTTTGAGTCTCTCCACTTCTCACTACATCATCAACTATGAGTATATTTTCTCCTTTTTTAATGGCCCAATGAGGTAGATAGAGTGTCATAATACTTCCTGAGGAACTTGAGACATAATTTACTTCATAGAACTTTTCTACACCCACTTCTCTCTTTTTCTTGGCATATACAACGTCAACTCCAAGTTCATTTCCAATATGAATTGCCAGGGGAATACCATCTGTAGCTGCTGTAAGTATCTTGTCTATTTTCTTGTCTCTATACTTTGAAGCAATACTCTCTGCTATAAGGTTCATTAGATCGTTGTCACTAAGAATTTTCAAATTGTCAAATAGCCCGTGTTTATCGAATATTATTCTACGTTTTACTTCCTCTTCTAGATTCATATAGGGTGAGAGAATTTTTATCAGTTCTCTCGTCCTTTGTGTGCTCGGGAGAACTTTTCCTCTCACGTACCTGTTTAAGACTGTAATAGGAAGACCGGTGATTCGTGATAGTTCCTCATAAGTATAATTCTTTTTCAAAAGCCTTAGAACCCTAATAACTCGGAGTTTTTCTTTGACAGACTCTATTTGACTCAAGTTCTCACCCCCGTTGGTATATAGTATTGACAGAAAAATGTATAAATATGTTTCGGTTAGAGCTCAAATTATAAGATTTTTTGGTTTATAATGGTTATTTGAAATGCCTAACTTGTGTCTATATTCTTCAATGACGTTTCCAAAGTATTGAATGATAAAATTGCCCGTAATTGATTCCCCATTAGGATTATTAATACCTTTACAAAAGGAATCTTCTTTAACATATATCTCTAGGTTCATACCATGTCTGATTAAAACAAATGGATAAAGTCTGCATGCAAGGGGGCGATGAGAGTAAATCTTGCATTTGTAGTCATCTCCAAGAAAGACACAACCATCATCAAATGGCCGTTTTTTCAATCCATATCCCAAGAACTTGTCGCCCCGGTAGAACATTTTCTCATAATCTACAAACTCCCATGCATTATAATCGAGCTCTTCTATTTTGGCAATATCTTCATCTCTTAGTGGAATGTCGAATTCAATACAACACCTAGCACACTTTGGTAGGCATGTAAATTTAAAAGAAGGATCACTTTCAATCTGAAGGGTGTCTAGATATACCGTAGCTACCCATCTTTTTTTCACCTTTTTATCACCTCAGCTCCCGTAGGAGCTAGCTATTAATGTTTCAGTCATTTCTATTTCGTTTATTCGCCTTAGTACATTGTCATGAAACTCATCAAGGCCCTTAATGTTCTCTACTTCAACTCGAATTATGATGTCATATTCTCCATAGACCTTGTAGACTTCTTTAACTTGAGGGAGTTTACTTAACTTCTCGTATACTACGTCTTCGTTTCCGGGTTTAACAATAATCAAGACGAAAACCTCTATCATATACCAAACCCTCCCATGTTAAACCTCTTGGCCATCTTGGCCAATTTTCTTTTGTCCATACTCCTAAAGAACTTTTTCATTTGATTGTATTGATTAATCAATTCTTTTACATCTTTCGTAGTTGTGCCTGATCCTCGGGCTATTCTTTTTATTCGTGAATAGTTTATTATTTCAGGATTTTCAAGCTCTTCTTCCGTCATGGAGTCCATTATGACTTTAAATTTCTTTAATCTGACTTCACTCATTCTTACCATTTCATCAGGGAGGGAATATCCCATTCCGGGGATCATTTTTAGAATTTGTTGCAGAGGCCCCATTTTTTTCATGGCCTCAAGCTGGGCGTACATGTCTTTGAGATTGAATTTTCCTTTGAGGAATTTTTCCATGTCTTCCTCTTTGAACTCTACTTCCTTACTCAATTCTTCAAATTTCTCTAACAATCCTTGAATATCTCCGAGTCCTAAAAGTCTGGAAACAAATCTTTTTGGATCGAAGGGCTCAAGGTCATCTATCTTTTCCCCTACTCCTATGAATTTTATGGGTGCTCCAGTGGCGACCACTGCGGATAGGGCCCCTCCACCTTTTGCAGAGCCATCAAGTTTTGTGACTATTATTGACCCTATTGGAGTGGCCTCTTTGAAAGCCAGAGCTTGGTTGTATGCTTGCTGTCCAATTGTGCCATCTATTATAAGGATTACTTCATGGGGATTTATAGTGTTGCTTATCTGTCTCATTTCTTCAATAAGGCCTTTTTCTTCCTTATGTCTTCCTGCAGAGTCAACTATTATTACATCTACTCCTTTCTTTTTGAAGTATTCCACACCCTCTTTTGCGAGTTTTATGGCATTTTTTTCCTCCGGATTTCCGAATACCTCAATTCCGTATGGTTCTATAAGCTGTTTAAGTTGCTGGTATGCACCAGGACGCCATGTATCTGAGCATACTACTCCGACTTTATATCCATGTTTTTGGAAATATCGGCTCAGCTTTGCCACACTCGTAGTCTTTCCGGATCCTTGAATTCCTACAGTTAAAAGAACAGTTGGTTTTGCTTTTATTTCGACAGGTTTGGCCTCTTTCCCCAAAAAGTTTGTAAGTTCTTCATAGACTATTTTCACTATATGCTCTTTTTTAGAAACACCTGCAGGAGGTTTTTCTTCTAAGGCCCGTTTTTCTATTTTTTTCGTTAAATCAAGAACAAGACGAACATTAACATCACTTGTTATTAGTGCTCTCTGAATATCTCTAACAACATCTCTCACAAGAGCCTCATCCACAGTACTGGCACGTGCAAGTTTTTTCAATGCATTATTCAATGATTGTCCCAGTTTATCCAATACCATTTTCCCACCATACATAAAAGGTGTATGTGGGTTTATATCTCTTTTGAAACAGTAAGATCCATATAAGTATCTTAAGTGACAATATTCCAAAAGCAAAAAATGTATGCATTTGTCTAAAAAAACACTTTTGAAACCTTTTTGCTTCTCCAAGTTTGTACATTGAAGATTAAATCCACTCATTTAGCTTTTTTTCTGAGAATTTTGGATTTTATTGTTCATTTAGGACCATAATAGAACTGAAAACGTTTTTAAGCTCAATAACGCTAATATTGATTGAGAAAATAAAGAAAAGGGTTTGGAGGTGAGAGAAATGGAGATTATTTCAAGACTTTATGATTACCTCTATCTTAGAGAATTTGAAAGGAAAAAGAAAAAGCCAGTAATTGAAGAACTCTCATATATTGAACACTTATATTGAGTTAACTTTATTCCTCTTCTCTCTTTTCCCAATATGAGAACATTAAAAGCACTGATGATTGATGTAATTGCTATTACTGCATGGAAGCCTCTCCCTTGCAAGAAAGGCAGCTTCATTTTTGATTCTCCGAACAAATGTTTGATAAACACTTTTTTAAACATGTTGTAACAATCTAGATTTAAGGAGGATAAGAAATGAGAATTCATTACGAATGTTTTATGTGCATTGCCAACCAGTGTCAAAGAATAATTGAGATGACAACTGACGACTTAGAAAAGAGGAAAAAAGCAGCGGTTTTCTCGGCAAAGCTTATGGGCAAACTTAAAGAAGATTCAATCTCTGGAATAGTTGCTAGTGAAATAATTTCTGAACTTTATAAGTTCTTGGGAATTGAAGACCCTTTTAAGGAATACAAGGAAAGATCAAATGAGATTGCAAAAAAGATTTTGGAGAATATTACAAAAAATCTAGAAATTGATCTCAAGACTGCCCTTAAACTAGCAATAGTTGGGAATATCATTGATTTTGCAGTAGGCTATTCTCCAGAAAAAATAGAGCGGGACATTATACACTTAATTAACGAGGATTTATATGTGGATAACTCAGAAGAGCTTTTTAAGACACTTAAAAATGCAAGAGTGCTTTTATACCTCACTGATAATTGTGGAGAGATATATTTTGATAAACTCTTTTTGAAGAAAATTAAAGAAAGTTTTCCTGATTTGGAGATATATATCGCAGGGAAAGAGCAACCGCTTATTAATGATGCTACAGTGAATGAGTTAAGAGTAGCTGGTCTTCAAGAAGTTGGAGAGATAATTTCTACGGGTTTTGGAGTTGTGGGAGTTCCATTGGATAGGATTTCGGGGAGATTCAAAGAGATTTTTGATAGTGCGGATGTAATTATAGCAAAGGGGCAGGCCAACTTTGAGACCTTGAACGAAAGTAATGACAGAAGAATATTTTATCTCTTAAAAGCAAAGTGCATGCCCATTTCAAGAGAGTTGCGGGTTCCGCAGGGAGCCATGCTATGTATATAGACATTTGACGATATCAATCTTGACAAAAACCGATTAGAAAACCTTTTATACCTTAGAGTTGTATATTTTAATGGTGATATCTATGCCAACTATGATTAAGAAAGATTTGAGGAAGTTTATGAAGGAGTTAAAACTTCATTACGACGATGTCTGGCATGTTCCTTCTAGTGAATATCTTAAGAACCCTGATTTCGTTGTAGTTGACCCTAAGACAGGTAAAAAAATGAAAGTCAGCTTTGTCTCTTTGGATGACGGAGAAGTTGTTAGTGTAGTATATGACGACCTTAGCTGATTTCGTTTTTTGACGTATTTTTTTACGACATTTATTTTATAGCCATAAAACTATAAGTTTTTGTTCGTTCTTTGGGATGCAGTCAAGTCCAATTCAAAAGTGTTAAATATTTTTCTATGCAATTCTATTTGATGATGGGTTATGGAAGATGAGACTATTAAAAGTATTTTCGATTTGGTGGAGATCATCACAGATCCGAAGATTAGGGCACTTACTTATGCTCGTATTGGTTTGGAACTTTATCGCATAGAGGATCCTAGGTATTTGGAAGCGTTTAGAAAGTCTTTAGCGGGTGCTGAGGCTATTGAAGACCTAGATGAACTTGTTGATCTCCTTATAAATGTAGGAACATATATAGGGGGAGCAAACAAGAATTCTGCTGCTCGGGTCTTTGCTCGAGTAGTAGAGCTTCTTGAAGGGGCACCTCCACAAAGCAGAGACAGAAATTTGGAAAAAATGATAAAGTCAATGTTGAGACTCGGAATTCTTAAGCCGGCGCTTTCCTATACGTTGTTAATTGATGACAGTAGAATAAGAAATGAAACTTTACTTTCGATTCTTAAGGCTTATCTATCTGCAGGAATTCTTAAAGATGCCATTCAAATTTCAAAAGAACTTCTTGACGAACCTTGGAGCTCTAAAGCGAAATCAGAGATTTTGAAGTTTCATATAAAAAGAGAGGAAATTGAAAATGCCCTGGAAATATTTAACACCATAGAAGGAGATAGAGAGAAGCTGATCATGGAAATTGCTGAAGACCTTATGAAATTCCCGGAGTATCTCTCCAAGTTTCTTGATGCATTAAGAGAAGAAGAATTAAAGGCAGTATCGAGGGAGTTGTTGGGTCTTTTGATCGAGTCTCCGAGTGGAGAATATGCAGATTTAGTGGAAAAAATTGCTGAAAAAGTACCAGATGAGAATGTTCAGGTAAAAGTGGTAGCATTTTTCAATCGAATCGGGAGGAGAGAAAAGGCAATTGAGCAGGCTAGCAAGATAAAAGACGATTATTTGGCCTCATTGGCATTTGGGGAAATTGCTATGGGATATCTGAGGCAGGGAGATCTTGATAAAGCAATAGATGCCGTTATGAATGTAAAGGACCCGAAGTGGAACTCAAGGCTTTTGGAAGAGATTTTAGTCAAGATCCTTAGGTTGGCAATAGAAGAGGCTTTGGAGGAGCAACATTAGGTTTAAATGTTCTTTATTTTAACTATTTCTGGTGGTGTTTTAATGCCAAGGATAGCTATAATTGGAGGTTCAGGTGTATATGATCCAAGACTTCTAGAAAACCTAAGGGAAGAGATGATAAAGACTCCTTATGGAAATATTAAGGTCAAAATAGGTACATATAAAGGAGAGGAAATAGCTTTCCTAGCAAGACATGGAGAGAAACATAGTGTTCCCCCACATAAAATAAATTACCGTGCGAACATATGGGGTCTGCACGAGCTTGGCGTGGAAAGGATCCTCGCAACTTCTGCAGTTGGTTCGGTGAATGAAGCCATGAAACCTGGGGACTTTGTAATACTGGATCAGCTGATAGATTTTACCAAGAATAGGACGTACACGTTCTATGATGGCGAAGATGCACCTCATGAGAGGAATTTTGTGGCTCACGTGGATTTCACAGATCCATACTGCCCAGAGCTTAGGGACTCTTTAATTAGAGCTGCAAGGGAACTCGGCTTCAGCTACCATCCAAGGGGGACTTACGCTGCAATGGAAGGACCTAGGTTTGAAACAAGAGCTGAAATTAGAGCCTTGAGAATATTGGGTGCAGATGTTGTAGGGATGACACAATCACCTGAGGCCATCTTAGCTAGAGAACTAGAAATGTGCTATGCTAGCGTGGCTATAGTGACTAACTACGCTGCAGGGATAAGCAAAACTAAGCTTACTCATTCAGAAGTTGTTGAACTTATGCAGCAGAAGAGCGAGGAGATTAAGCTCCTTTTGATGAAAGCTGTAGAGCACATTCCAAGGATTAGAAGATGTGCGTGTAAAGATGCATTGAAAGGGGCTACAGGCTGATTTTGTATTTTCTTTTTACTTTAGCTTCCAGTTAGAGGTGGTACTATGATTCCCAAAATCAATTTGGATAATAAACTCAAAGAAATTGAAAAGTCATGGTCTCCAATTGAGGTGGCACGGGTTAACGAGTATGTAATTAGAATGGCTCTTTTTAAGGGTGAATATCACTGGCACAAGCATACAAATGAAGATGAGCTTTTCTACGTATACCGGGGGAACATAGTTATTCAGTTAAGAGATTTTCCGGATATAGTTCTACATGAAGGAGAAATGGCCCTTGTACCGAGAGGTGTGGAGCACTGTCCCAAGGCCTTAGAACCTTCCTATGTGCTGATGTTCGAACCTGCAGTATTGAAGAGTAAAGGAGATTAAATTACAGTGGGAATCTTGAATATTAATATACTCACTCAAGATATGGGAAGACTTAGATTATAATTTTTTTAATACCTTAGAATGTGTAACTTTTAAGCTCTCATCTTAGTTATTGGTGTTATAATTTTTTTAATTGTCTATGAAAGAATATTCATACTATACCTTGGAAATTTGTAAATAGAATTTGGACAAATAACAAAGGTTTTTATATTTTAAGCTACATAACAGTAAATGTCATTATTAACTTATCCCTACTAACTCTTCTGGATGGGGGGTGGTAGAGGTATTGTTAATAGTGATTCTTAAGCTGAAGCGGGAGGTCGTAGGATGAGAGGAAAAGTGAAGAGGTGTTGGGCTTTATTTTTATTGGCTTTGTTATTTGGAATTTTTTGCAGAATGCCTCAAGTAGAAGCAGGGAATGATTATGAAGTCCTTTGGCATGAAACTTATACTTTTGGCAGTACAAGTGGTGGCAGTTTGGTAGATGTTACCCCAGATGGAGAGATTATAGTTGCAGGACATACGTATTTTGATTGGTGGCATTCGAACTTTTTGATTTTTAAAACCGATGAGAATGGAACTCTCAAGTGGAACAGGACTTTGACATATAGCGATGTTGCTTACGCAGTTAAGGTCCTTCCAAATGGGGACACCCTGGCAGTAGGATACAGCTACGCATTCATGGGTCTTTATCCAGATAGCTTAACAATTTCGAGATTTGACAGTGAAGGAAATGATTTGGAACATTATTACTACTCTGTGCCTGATGCAAATGTCGTTTTAGACGCGATTATTACTCCCAGCGAAGACGTCATAGTCGTCGGTAAAATACAAACGTATGGGGGTAAGGAATTACCTGAGGAAGACGTTTGGGTTCTCAAGCTTGACAAAAACGCTAGCGTAAAATTGAATAAGACTTATGATATAAGCCAAAATGATGTTGCACATGCAGTTGCAATGGCCTCTAACGGGGATATCATAGTAGCTGGAGATTCGGGGAACGATTATGCCAAGGATTTTTTGGTTCTTAGGCTTGATGAGAATGGCAACTTAAAGTGGCAGAAGACATTCGATAAAAATAATGAGGATATAGCTTATGCTGTGGCAGTTGCTCCTAATGGGGACATTGTGGTTGCAGGTCAAACGGAAAATGGAGAGTATAATGACGCTTGGGTCATCCGTCTTGATAGCAATGGGAACATAATATGGCAAAAGCAATTTGGAGGATCAGGAGAAGATGGGGTTAATTCAATTACAGTTCTTTCCGATGGAGGCATTGTGCTTGTGGGCTATACTGACAGTTTTGGTGCATCAAACATGGATGCTTGGGTTTTAGTCCTAGACAGTTCAGGAAATGTGAAATGGAACTACATCTACGATGGAGGCTCTTACGATGCTGCTCACTCTGTTGATGTTGTACCAAATGGAAATATCGTAGTGGCTGGATGGTCAGGTGGCGATATTCTTTTAATGGCAATAAAAATACCTGAACCTCAGTTTGGACCTATTCTACCAATTACGGGGAATCCTTATATTTTAATGGCCCATACATGGACATCTTGGTTTTTCATGTATTATGACATTTTTGAAGAGCTTTACAGCACTGCAGTGTCTTTGGATGTTGATAACGAAACTCTAGAGATGGCTCTGGAACTTCATAATAATGCTACGGACTTGATTTTAGATGCTTGGAGATGCGATAGTCTAGAGGAAATCCTCAGAAGGATGCAGTTAGGGGTTATGCCGAAGCTCTACAATATTAGGAAAGCATTTCTTATGGAGCTAGAGGCAATAGATATCTTAAAAGATGCAATAAATGAGTTACAGCTCTATTGATTCTTTTTTCTTGTATTTTTCATATTATGCATAAAATGGCCAAATGTTAGTTTTTTGGACATTGGGTAATGAAAAAGCTTTAGAAGCAGATTGTGGTGCGGTGGCCGGGATTTGAACCCGGGCCCGCGGCGTGGCAGGCCGCTGTCCTAGACCAGGCTAGACTACCACCGCTCAAATCACCAATCCTAACGATTTCAACGCTTGATTTCAGATTTAAAGCCATTTCCAACAGGCTTTCCACCAAACGGCTCACATTAGGGAACTTCTCCTTAGCCAATGTCCAAACTTGTCTACGTATAGTCAAATTCACGTGGACTCTCTCGTCCCCACGCGCTTCTTTTGCCTTTTCCAATCCCCTACTGCCTTTTCTCCCCATACGTATTTGTGAAGACATATACGTATCCCCCAATTGAGTTTTTAAACTTTACGCTTAAATATCATTATATGAAAATCATAATGAATTCATAATGAAATAATCATTATCTAACTCATACAATACTACTTTGAATTTTTTATTTATTAAATAAAAAATTCCTTCAAGATAACATCATAACAATAAATGCTTTTTCCAGAACATAAGATGATTTTTGTATATACAAAATTGATGATTTTAAGAAGATCCTTAATCCATACCTTTTAGATCTTTGGCTTTAATCACTTCTTTAATTTCCATAATCAAAATATCTCCTTTTTCAATACCTTGTGCAATCTTAAATCCTTCAGAGATGGTTATTTTCCCAGCTATCAGCTTAACTATAATATTTTTTCCTACAGCATAACCTTTAGTCTTCATTTTTCCACCATTTATCAATATCTATTAGATTTTCCAGAAATCTTGTTGGTGAGTATTCAATTCACCCAAAAAACTCCATTGATGCTTATTAACCACCAAATGACAACAATTTTGTAAATACAAAATTCTTAACTCATTTCGAGAAAAGAGTATATACAGTGAAAATAATTTTGTAAATACATAATTAAAGGGGAATTATATAAATATATATATATAAAATTCTTTTTGTATTTACAAAATTTAGAGGAAAATTTTTCTATATACTCTTTCCACGGAAAGCGTTGAAAATTATGTATTTACAAAATTTGAATTATTGAACTTTTCTGGTTTATTTTTCGAACGAACAAAAATGATTATGCACATACAAAAATACATTATGTATTTACAAAAACTTTTGGTTCATTTTGAGAGCATACAAAAAACAATTATGCACATACAGAATTTTAACTACTTTGAAGTGATTTGAAGTATTCTTTTTTACACACCCAAAAATCACTCTAAAGCACATTCACGAGACAAAATTTTGAGGTGAGAATTCAAAATTAGAGTCCAAGGATAATAACCACCTGGCTAAAGCTGAGGGTCATAAAAAGGCCAAAAAGGGGAACTAGGAGGATTAAGAGGGGGATAATAGGTGGAAATTAATGGTAAAAATGGGGGGAAATCTAGGTCAAGGGTTATGAAGGGGTCGAAATAGGTGAAAAAGTGGTTACCTAGGGAAAATTGAGTACAAAAAAGAGGGAAGTTAAGGGGAAATTAGGGATGATTGAGGATCACAAAAGGGGAAATAAAGTGGAAATTAATGGTCAAAATAGAGGAAAATTCAAGGGGTAAAGGGGTTATAGGGGAAAATGAAGTAGTAAAAAGTAGAAAATTGGGTGGTTTTTGATGGTGATAGGTGATTCACCGGGTGAAAATTTCACTATAACGGTGAAACCACATGGTGAAATAGTGAAAGTTTGGGGGATAGGGGAAATTTTGGTGAAATTTGAGTAATTTTGGGTGTGTGGGTAAAAGTGGAAATTAGGTGGTCAGAAGGTGGAAAATGATGTGAAATTAGTATTTTTAATGACAAAGCTAAAACCCGATGATTGCAAAACTTTCTTATACATGTAGCGACTTACTTCTAATGAGGGATAATAATGAGGAGCATTTTCAAGGTTATTGGATGGCTATTCTTTATTGTTGGTATTACTTTACTAATATCAACGCTAGCCGGCTGGATTCCTCCGGATTATCTAGGTTCATTAACAGAGTCAACAACAAGTACAGAAGAGTCATACAAAGTAAGTTACCGCTGGAGTGACACTTCTCCAACTCTCTTGATCTCGATACAAGGTTATCCTCGAAATATCACTATCCTGTTAAGTGATCCTGATGGCATCACAATAAAAAAAGAAAAAATTACTAAAGAAGAGTTGCTAGATGAAAAAGAGTTAATAACAGTTAATTTTGAATATTATGATTTCAAACTCGGTGAATACACTCTTATTATATATGACTCGAGCCACGATAATATCTTGTACAAAACATCTCTCGAGTTATTTAAACCACCAAAGGTCTCTATAGGAAATATTGATCCTGAAGTTACTGTAAGTTATGATCGCTTCCGTGACAAAATTGTATACAATTTTAAGGATATTCACATCAATGTTACGAATTTAAACCCCACTCCTGCCAAAATACGTTCACAAATTGAAATAATCTCTCAAAATAATAAAAAACTTTTGCCAATAGATTGTATATACATACCCCCTACAAGCTCTGTTCTTTTGAAGCCTCAGTACTATCTTTTGGAATTTACAACAGAGCCTACGGAAAATCAAGTGACAATTAAGGTGACAGTTTACGATTGTCACACCGGAGAACAATTAGACATGGCAGGACATATAATCAGAGTTACATAGTTTCTTGCACGTAATAATTGTTTAATCATTAAATAGACAGAAGACTAAGCACCAAAAAGTTAATCTATATGGAGTAATTGATTAACTAATAGGAGAGCACCTAGGGGAGAGAAAGTTCCAAAAGATAATAAAAGCAACCAAGATGTCACACTCATAGAACTAGTATTTCAACATTTTGGTAAGCTCTCCTTGTTTGGACAATTGACATGTTTTCTTTTGTAATTGCTTTTTTGGTTGTGTATTTTACAATTTTTCCTTTGGGAGACCTTATAAAAACACAACCTATTATTTTTTATTTCTTAGAAGATAGATATTATCAGATCGGATTTTAATTCTCCAATTGTTTGGAATGGGATTGTTGTTCTGAGAGGGGTTAAAACCCGACCACATCGATTATTGGTGAGTATCCAGGAAAAATGTTTACTAAAGGGGATTCCTTTTCAGCTAAAAAACCAAGCTTTCGACCTAATTGAACTAAACTTTTTTGCAACTCCATATGACGACCAGACGGCATGAGTTTCCTCCTTTAACTTGGTTTTTCTTTCTATACCTTCTACGTTATAACTTAAATAGATAGTGACAACGGTTGAAAAATTAAAAGAGCAAGTTTGTAGTGAT